>Ga0187819_10000844_pt1 | contig 15525 bp, 10 predicted proteins | sample NC_wetland_sal_i_15_FD_132411 | JGI IMG/M metagenome (GOLD analysis project Ga0187819, IMG submission 132411) | Wetland sediment microbial communities from Neuse River Estuary, North Carolina, USA - SO4_4 | ecosystem: Environmental > Aquatic > Freshwater > Wetlands > Sediment | place: USA...
ACAGGCCTGATGCTGGCGGCAACCGCCTATACCATAGCGATCATCGTTGCCCTCAGAAAAATCAGCCATTGGCACAAGACAAACAAGAGCAGGGAAGCAGTTGGAGCCACGTGGGGGCTGGGTATGACCGCTATCATCGTTTCTCTACCCTTACTGCTAGCTATGTTCTTTCGTTAATTGCGCAACTTGCTTGTCTTCAGTACATGTACGGTGCCGCCTTTTCCTCCTCAGGAACCTGAATGCCTGGCATTCCCTCATTTTGTGATGAATCTGTGATATATACACCGGCCAGTGTGAACGGAAAGTGATATCGAGAGGGTATCTTCTTGAGCAGGTGAAACGAATAACACGGTTGAACGATAGCGCATCATGCGCGACGAGGGAAAGGAATTAGGGGCCATGTCTGACACATCAATGAGCAACAATGCTCCCAGAGAGCCATACACATCTATCAAGGGCTCTCTTGGAGATGAAACATTTCTGGCAACTCATCCCTGGCTTCGTCATTACGAGCAGGGAGTTCCTGTTCATATACATATTCCAGATCATCCCCTGACCTGGCTTCTTGATCAGGCCGCTACCATCTATCCTGGTCACACTGCTTTCCTCTACTTTGGGAATAAACTCACCTATGCACAGCTCTCACGCTACACAAACCACTTTGCCATCGCGCTACAACGTCTCGGTGTGAACAAGGGTGACCGGGTTGCCATTGCCCTGCCCAACATTCCGCAATATGTCATTGCCTTCTACGGTGCGCTTCAGGCAGGAGCCATCGTTGTTCCCACTAATCCTCTCTACACTGAACGCGAAATGTACTATCAGCTCGCGGACTCGGGAGCGCGCGTGCTAGTCATGCTCGACACCTTTTACCCGATTGTGCGCGCTATTCGCACTCGGACGGCACTGGAACACATCATTATCACGAGTCCTGCTGACTTTCTGCCACCGATGCAACGCGCCCTCTATCCGCTCACTCAGTGGCATGCCAGGCAGCTAGAACCGCGTCTGACCGGCAAGGAATTCCATACTGACCAGACAATACATGTCATGCAAGCCTTCTTAGAGTCGCACACCGGGGACAAGGATGCACTACTTCCTATGCCAGTGTCAGTCTCTCCTGAGGATATTGCTGTCCTCCAATACACGGGCGGAACGACGGGGCTTTCCAAAGGGGCGATGTTGACACATCGCAATCTACTTGCCAATACCTTGCAGGTGCGCGCCTGGGTTCCTAAAATCCATGAAGGGGAAGAAGTGATGCTGTGCGCGGCCCCTTTCTTCCATGCATATGGCTTGACCGCTTGTATGAACGTCTCCATCCTCATCGCTGCAACGATGGTGCTGCTCCCGCGTTTCAAGACGAGGGAGGTCGCGAAAGCTATCCAGCACGACCATCCCACGCTTTTCCCAGGCATCCCGACTATGTATCTGGCGATTATGCGTGAGGTGGCCGGGCATCCTGAGTATCTAGGATCGATCAAGTATTGCATCAGTGGTGCGGCTCCTTTGCCTGCAAAGGTGCAAGCGGATTTTGAAGCCATCACCCATGGCAAGCTCGTCGAGGGATACGGGCTGAGTGAGGCTTCGCCGGTGACGCACTGCAACCCGTTGACCGAAGAGTGTCGCAATGGCAGTATCGGCCTCCCCCTTCCCGATGTCGATGCCGCCATTGTGAATCCGGAGACGGATGTGCCTGTCTCTCCCGGGGAGGTAGGTGAGATCGTGGTGAGGGGTCCAAACATCATGCAGGGGTACTGGAAGCGCGAAGAGGAAACGAAGTCGATCTTTCGCAACGGGTGGATGCGTACAGGTGACCTGGGGAGTATGGACAAAGATGGCTACTTCTATGTAGTAGAGCGTGCCAAGGATGTGATCATCGCCAGTGGCTTTAAAGTATACCCGCGAGAGGTGGAAGAGGTCTTGTTCGGGCACCCTGTTGTCACAGAAGTTGCCGTAGTGGGTGCATCAGATGCTTACCGAGGTGAAACGGTAGCCGCCTTTATCGTGCTGAAACCGGGAGTGGAGGCATCCGAGCAAACCAGGCAGGAACTGCTCGAGTATTGCGAGCACGTCTTGACGGCCTACAAGGTGCCAAAAATCTTGGAGTTCCGCACGAGTTTGCCCAAGTCGTTGATTGGGAAGGTCCTACGAAGAAAGTTACGAGATGAGAAGCTAGTCAAAGATAATGATGAGCACCGTGAAAACGGATACCAATAGTGAGAAGTACATCCCGATGAGCACCTCAACTGAAACGTGGCAGTTCGGAGGCCAAACCGTCCAGGTTTCGCACCTTGAGAAACTCTACAGGCCAACCATTTAGAACATTGGAGTGAGCATGCAAGAATCAGTTCAATCACCAGATGTGCAAAGAGGCACCGAGGTGCCTCCAACCAGCAAAGAAGCTCCTCAACAGGGTTCTTTGCACCAACTCTTCGAGCAGTTCCATACCTCTGAGGGAGGTCTGAGCAGCCAGGAAGCACGTCGACGGCTTGGTGAAATCGGCCCGAACGAGCTGGGCACCGTCCAGCGTACAGCAGGGATTAGACAGTTGCTCCTTCTCTTTACCAATCCCCTCGTCCTCATCTTGCTTGCAGCGAGTGTCGTCTCTGCGGTTTTCGGTGAAGTGCTCGACGCCAGTATTATTATTGTGATTGTGCTACTGAGCATTACCCTCAACTTTCTGCAGACCCACCGCTCACAGCGCGCCGTGGAGCGGCTGCGCGAGAAAGTCGCGCTCACGGCCACGGTGCTGCGTGACGGGACCTGGGGCGAGATTCCACGCCGCGAACTGGTGCCTGGGGACATTATTCGTCTCACCGCGGGAGACCTGGTGCCTGCTGACGCCCGTATGCTCCACTGTATCTACCTGCATGTACAGCAAGCCGCACTGACAGGAGAATCCCTGCCCGTGGAAAAGGATGCACAGGTGAGCGCATCCACTACAGGGCACCTGGCTGACGTCTCCAATGCTGTCTTTCTCGGCACCTCTGTGGTCAGCGGAACTGGCACGGCGCTCGTCACTGCTACAGCGCGTCAAACGGCCTTCGGTGATATCGTCGCCCATCTTGCCAAGCGCCCGCCAGAAACGGAGTTTGAACGCGGGGTGAGACGCTTCGGCCTGCTCATCACAAGAACGGTCTTCTTCCTCGTGCTCTTCGTCTTCCTGGTCGGCATCATCTTCCACCACAGCACCCTGGAATCGGCGCTCTTCGCCCTCTCTCTGGCGGTGGGACTGACGCCGGAGTTTCTGCCGATGATCGTGACCATTACTCTGGCGCAGGGTGCCTCACGTATGGCCAAGGAGAAAGTGATCGTCAAGCATCTTGAGTCCATGCAAAACTTCGGCAGCATCGATGTTCTCTGTAGCGACAAGACCGGCACCTTGACCACCGGGGAAATGGCCAAGAGTGCTGCCCTCGATCCGCAAGGCAACCCGTCCGAGCGCGTGTCGTTGTTTGCCTACCTCAACAGCTTTCTGCAGACAGGAACCGAGAACGCGGTCGATGCCGCCATTCTGCACGCGGATCATCCTGATATCAGCGCCTACCACAAGCGTGGAGAAATCCCCTTCGATTTCGAGCGGCGGCGACTTTCCGTCATTGTGGAGCAGAAAGGCGAACCTCTCTTAATCAGCAAGGGTGCGCCTGAGAGCATATTACGCGTGTGCTCAACCTATGAAGCGGATGGACAGCACTACCCTCTGGACCAGGAGGCTCGCGCACGCTGCCAGCAGACGCACCAGCAGCTCAGCGCGCAGGGGTACTATACCATCGCGATTGCTTATCGATCCTTGCCTGCCCAGCAAGAGGGCTATGATCCAACAGATGAGCAGGACATGGTGCTGCTCGGGTTCCTGACCTTTTTCGATCCACCCAGAGAAGATGCGGCTCAGGTGCTTGAGGCGCTTCGCAGTGATGGGATCGTGGTGAAGATTCTGACCGGCGATAATGCGCTTGCGACTCGCCACATCTGTGCGCAAGTTGGCTTGAATACTGATCGGATGGTCCTGGGAGATGAACTGGATCGCATCGATGATCTCGCGCTGACCCAGGTCGTGGAGCAGGTCGATATCTTCGCCCGCGTCTCGCCAGTACAGAAGAACCGCATCATCCTCGCGCTCAAGCGTCATCACCACGTGGTGGGCTTCCTGGGTGACGGCATCAATGATGCTCCTTCGCTTCACGCCGCTGATGTGGGGATTTCCGTGGCAAGCGGTGTCGATGTGGCCAAGGAGGCAGCCGAACTCATCCTACTGGAGCGAGGACTGGATGTCCTGCACAAGGGCATCATCGAGGGGCGCAAGGCGTTCGGCAACGTGATGAAATACTTATTGATGGGCACCAGTTCGAACTTTGGAAATATGTTCAGCATGGCCGGGGCTTTCGTGTTTTTGCCGTTCTTGCCTATGCTGCCGACGCAAATTCTACTCAATAACTTCCTGTATGATCTGTCCCAGGTGACGATTCCCACCGACAACGTCGATGCCACCTTTATCCAGAAACCACAGCATTGGAATATCAAGCTGATCCGTGACTTTATGGTGTTCATCGGTCCCGTCAGCTCGATCTTCGACTTTCTCACCTTCTTCGTCATGCTAGCGGTTTTCCATGCTGCTGAGCCGCTCTTCCACACGGGCTGGTTTGTGGAGTCGCTGGCAACGCAAACACTCGTGCTGTTTATCATCCGTACCTCGGGCAACCCGCTGCGTAGTCGACCGAGCTTGCCGCTGACGATCACAGTGCTCACGATTGTTGCATTCGGCCTGATTCTACCATTTACTCCACTAGCCGGTCCGCTCAGATTTGTGCCGCTGCCCGGATTGTACTTCCTCTTCCTGACAGGAGCAGTGTTGATCTATCTCTTGCTCGTCGAGGTAGTCAAGCGTATCTTGATGAAACGCTGGTTGAACGCAGCAATGTCGTAAAGATCAGTATTAACGATAGACTGGCTGCCGTGATACTCATCGCTGGGCACTTTCAGTAGATCGAAGAAGAGAAAACTGACAATGACAAATAAGAATCAAAAAATGCCAGAAGATAAGTCTCCCTTTGCATTCCCTGATGCAGTCGAAGCAGTTCCGGCGCCTGATGTGGCCCCTCCCCTCCTGGTCAACGCGGATAACCAGGGGAAACCGCTCATCGTCGTGCATAATATGCACAAGACGTACCATCTGGGACAGGAACTCGTGCATGCCCTGCACGGGGTCTCGTTAGAAGTGTCCCACGGTGAATTTGTCGCGGTCAGGGGGCCGTCTGGGTCCGGCAAATCCACTTTCATGAACCTGATCGGGTGCTTAGATCATCCCACAGAAGGGTCCTATTGGCTTGCGGGTAGACAGGTCAGCCATATGTCCAGCAAGGAACTAGCCCGCACTCGCAATCGCCTGATCGGCTTCGTGTTTCAAGGCTTCAACCTGCTCTCCCGAGCCAGCGCCAAAAGCAATGTCGAGCTACCCATGATCTATGCTGGTCTGACCAGAGAACTACGTGAGCATCGTGCCAGGCAAGCGCTGCACCTGGTGGGGCTAGAATCACGTATGGATCATCTGCCAGACCAGCTCTCTGGCGGTCAACAGCAACGTGTCGCCATCGCCCGCGCCCTGGTCAATTCCCCTTCGCTGCTGCTGGCTGACGAGCCCACAGGCAACCTGGACAGTCGCACGAGCGTGCAGATCATGGCTGTGCTGCAAGCATTAAATCAACAGGGCTTGACGATCGTGCTGGTCACCCACGAACCCGATATCGCCGAATATACAACGCGCCAGGTCTTCTTTCGTGATGGGCGCCTGATGCGTGATGAACCGGTGCAGAGTCCTCGTGATGCGCAAGCAGATTGGGTTACGCTCGCCCAGCAGAATCCTGATGAGAACTTCATAGGCAGAGCGTAAGGAGGACATAACATGAACAAAAGTGATCAAGCGAGGGGAACTTCCTTTTCGGCTGGCACGAAAGCCTCCGGCACGTCTCCCAAGCAGCACCATATCCTTCCCCGGCTCAAGAAGGAGGATTTCGACCGGGCGGACAAGCTAGGGATCAATTTCTCTGTCGCCGTGGAAGCGCTCTGGGCGAATCGCCTGCGCTCGCTGCTCACGACTCTGGGTATCTTCATTGGGGTTACCTCAGTGGTCTCGATGGTGAGCTTGGTCCAGGGCATCAGCGCGAACTGGACGGATACGATCACCAGCCTGGGAACGAATATGATCATTATCGCACCCGGAACCGGCAACAATCTGGCAAATACTGGCCTCTCAAGTAGCGGCGGGGTTTCAGTCAACAGTCGGGTGACCTCCGCTCTCCCTGCCGCCGAGACGACGCTTTCTCTCACTCCAGGTGACGCGACAGCGGTCGCCAAGCTCCCTGATGTCATCGAGGCGAGTCCGATCCTCTCCGTCCATGCACAAGTCATCTATGGCGATCAGAACTGGAATACACGCATTGCGGGCGTGGATGCGAGCTTGCAGGATATTCAAAACTGGAGTATCGCAGAAGGTAGCTGGTTCAGTGCCTCTGACGATCAGGGAGCCAGGTCGGTGGCCGTGCTCGGTCAGACAGTCTATCAGCAACTATTTACCGCTTCAGGCGAGGACCCGATTGGCAAAACCATCCGTATCGGCAAGCAGCTCTACCGCGTGGTGGGTGTTCTTGCGACGAAAGGGGGAGCGTCGAGCACCGATGATGTCGTCTTCGTGCCCTTTTCGACCGCCCTGGAGCGGCTCAAGACCTCCACGTATGTGGATCAAATTGTGGTGAAGGTCGACGATGCCAGCAATATCGATGCAGTGCAGAGAAATATAACCACGTTGCTGGAGCAACGCCACCACATTCTCAGGGGCAGCGCGGATGATTTCAATCTCACCAGCTCTAAGCAATTGTTAGATACCTTCAATCAAATTCTCTCGCTTGTTACTGCCCTGTACGTCGCGATCGCGTCCATCTCATTGACGGTCGGAGGTGTAGGGATCATGAATATCATGATTGTCTCGGTGACGGAGCGCACGCGGGAAATTGGCATTCGCATGTCGCTGGGAGCCCAACGGCAGGATATTCTCAACCAGTTTCTGATTGAGGCTGTGACCTTGAGCCTGGTAGGTGGGGTAATCGGGATGCTGATCGGCCTGCTGTTGGGGTTTGAACTCACCACTCGTCTTGGTGTTCCTTTCGTCGTCACGCCAACGACGTGGCTCATGCCATTTGCGGTCTCAGCAGGTGTTGGGGTCCTCTTTGGCTTGTACCCGGCGGTGCGAGCAGCCCAACTCGATCCTATCGAGGCACTTCGCTCGCTCTAAGCGCATCGATGCGTCTGCGGCATCCAGGGCGCTCACCATCTGCTGAGCAGGACTTTTCGTACAGCCTCGGACGCTTGCGTCCGAGGTTGGCTACGACAAAGTTAGAACTGGACCACACCGGGCGGTAATGGCTCATCCGGTGCGCTAGGCTACAGCTACTGTTTCTTTGTGAGATTCGTGTGCTGCCCGGGCTGCATGGACAATCAGGAGCGGCAATTTAGTGCTATGAAGCACCCGTTCGGCGATGCTCCCCAGCATCCAATGGTGCAAACCCCCATTGCCGTGGGTTGCCATGACGATCACATCAGAGCCCAACCCTCCAGACCCTTCGGACCGTTCTGCTGTCTGGACAATGGCTTCCGCTACGTCCGGATCGATCGCCACCGTAGTGGTGACAGCCAGGTTGTACTGCGCCAACTCACCTTCCGCAAAGCGTTTGGCCACGGCATCCAGGTACTGCTCATCCTCGCGTTTGACCTCAGCTCTCATCTGTGAGTCGAAGAACGAATCTGCCATACTCCTGAACTTGCCATAGCTCGAAGGGACATCAACGACCCGTAGCAACTGCAAGGCTCGTTGCGGTGCCGGAGCCAGTGCCGCGACGAGTTGTGCGGCCGGTTCCAAGGCAGATTCCGATAGCGGGGAGCCATCTAGTGGTACGAGCGCACGCATAGTATGTTCAGCTGACATCGCAGGAATTGGTCCCCCATCACGCAGGACGAGCACCGGGACGGGGCTATGAGGCACCAGCTTGTGGGCGACGCTGCCTAGCGCCCAGCGCTTGAAGCCTGTATTGCCGTGGCTCCACATCACGATGAGATCAGCGTGCAATGATTGCGTAGCAGAGAGGATCTCCGGAGCTACTGCACCGACAAGGGCTTGTATTTCGGTCGTGATGCCGCTCAATGCGCTTGTTTGAGCAAGCGTCTTCAAGTACTCAGTTGCCTGAACAAGCTCTTCGTAGGTACCTGCCTTCGGATACTCTTCCGATACGCTGAACTTACCAGGGCTGACCGGCGGTGCTGCGACGTACAGCAAGATGACTGAGCCGCCTGAGGCTTGCGCTAAACGTGCAGCAACGGGTACAGCGCTTTCAGCGCGTGTGGACCCATCCAGTGGGACAAGGATTCGTTGAAACATCTTTGTTCTCCTTTCGACATCCGAGAAGGATGTCTGTGAATCGTCTTAAAACTTGAGGAGACGCTCGGCATTCTGATAGCTGATCTTCTCCTTATCCGCCGGGCTAATGGATGCGCTCTCTAGAAACGCTCTCCCTTGCTCGTTCGTGCTATAGGGATAATCGACCGAGAAAATGATGCGATCGGCTCCCATAATCTGCAGAGCGAGTAACAGCGGTGGGTTGGTGAAGAAACCGCTGGTCGTAATGTAAAAGTTTCGCAAAAAGTACTCAGGCACTGGAAGCTGCAACTGCTTAGCAACAGGCGTGAGCACGTTATTGATGCGAGCGAGCATAAAAGGAAGCATCTCCCCCATATGCCCGATGATGACTTGCAAGCTCGGCAAGCGATCGAACACTCCTGCCAGGATCAGTCGCAGGGCATGGATGCCCACCTCAGAGTGCCACCCCCACCCTGCCGTCGCCAGAGAGAAATTCACCGCTGGATCGAAACCTGAATAGTAGGCCTCCCACACCGCCGCAGGAGGTATACCAGGATGTACGTAAATTGGCACATCTAGTGCGACGGCTCGCTGCAAAATCGGCAGGAAGGAAGGGTCATCCAGGAAACGCCCATTGGTTGTCCCATTGATCATGGTTCCTTTGAAGCCAAGCGAACGCACCGCTCGCTCCAGCTCATCGGCAGCGGCCTCTGGATGGGTCATCGGCAGAGTGGCAAATCCGGCGAAACGAGTGGGATGAGCAGCGATGGCAGTAGCTAATTGATCGTTGGCTTGCCGCGCCAATCTTACACTCTCCGAAGCCGGAAATGATCCGATCATCGGTGCCGTGTGAGAGATCACCTGGAGATCGATACTGCCTGCATCCATATCCCTCAACCGAGTCGCACCAAGATCGACCAGCTTCGGTTGTCGTTCGGCCATGTAGGCCTCGTTCGAGTCCCCTCTTTGACTGGAGGCACTTCTCATCATCACCTCTCTGAACCCAGAGGCCAGGAAATGTTCTTCGATTGCAATGGTTCTCATATGTACTCCTCTTCTCGAAAACGGTGATCACAAAATGTTCCTACATGTGAATGAGAGCCCATCCCGGTCGTGCCAGTCGCGTTGCACTTCATCGGTTTCACCTTGCTCTGGTAGTAATCATTGGCGGTGGCATGAGGCTCGGCTGTTCAAGCCTGCCCTGCCGAGCCGCCTGCACCAGCGCCCACACCTTTTCCGGCGTGAGTGGCATATCGATAGTCGTGATGCCCAGTGGGGCAAGCGCATCCAACACGGCATTGACCATGGCAGGCGGAGCCGCGATACAGCCCGCTTCACCCACCCCTTTGGCACCCAGCGGATTGAGCGGTGAAGGCGTCTCGACCGTGTCAGTGACAAACGCCGGAACTTGCTCAGCCCTTGGCAAGGCGTAGTCCAGCAGCGTGCTGGTCAAGAGCGCGCCGCTCGCCTTGTCGTACTTCACCTCTTCGTAGAGGGCCTGCCCGATGCCCTGGGCGAGACCACCTTGCACCTGTGCCTCGACAAGGGAGGGATTCAGGATGAGCCCGCAGTCATCTACAGCCACATAGCTGAGGATGTGCACTTCGCCAGTCTCGGGATCAACCTCGACGACGGCGATGTGAGCACCGGCAGAAAACGTGGCTCCCGTTGGGACAAAGTCGCGCCAGGCTGCCAATCCCTCGATGGGCTTACCGTTGGCGGGATTAGGGGGATCATGCTCGATCAGCTCAGGCCGTTCTTCGACCAGGCGGGCCAGTTCGCCCAGTGCCACCGAGCGTGTTGGAACACCCCGTACCAGAACGCTCCCCTCCTCCATGTCCAGGTCCGAGGGGTCGGTTTCCAGCACTTGTGACGCAACCCGTAACGCTTTCTCCCGAGCAGCTTGGGCGGCCAACAAGACGGCTGACCCAGCTGTCTGGAGCGTACGACTAGCGAAGGTGCCGATACCATAGGCCGGAAGCTCGGTATCATTCATACGCACCTCTACTATCGAACCCGAGAGGTGAAAGACAGTGGCGGCAATCTGGGCAAAGGCAGTGAAGTGTCCCTGGCCGTTGGCCGCTACACCACTTTGCACCAGGATGGTGCCATCCCGCATGACGCGCACAGTAGCAGCCTCCTGTAGGACGCCAGGCCGATTTGGTCCCATCGCCCCGCCGGTACTCTCGAGAAAGGTCGAAAGCCCTATGCCCACGAGCGATCCCTGCCCGGCTGAGCGGCGTTCGCGCTGCCTGGCGCGCCAGGCAGCGTAATCGGCCAGATCAAGCGCACGATCAAGGACGGCCTGATACTTGCCACTGTCGTAGGTGACGCCAGTCGGCGTCTGGTAGGGGAAGGCATCTGGCGGGATAAAATTGCGGCGGCGCACCACGGCAGGATCAAGGCCGAGTTCAAAGGCAATGCGGTCGATGGTGCGTTCCAGGATGTAGGTCGCCTCTGGCCGACCCATGCCGCGGTAGGGGGCAGTCGGGACCTTAGTGGTGAAGACCCCCATCACCTGGCTGTCTATGGCCTCAATGCGGTACAGACCGGCCAGAAAATGTGGAGTGCTATTCGGGATCATGGCGGTCATCGGCGTCAGGAAGGCACCGAGATCGGCGAGCGTATGGACTTTGAGGCCGAGCAATCGTCCAGCATTCGTGAAGGCAGCCTCAACGTAGTTCACCTGGCCACGCCCCTGCGTCTGCGCCTGCAAGTTCTCGCGGCGGGTTTCCATCCATTTGACGGGCCGGCCGTACCTGACCGCGAGCCAGGCGGCCAGAGACTCTTCCCCGACGAAGCCGTTTTTGCTGCCGAAGCCGCCGCCTACCTCGGCGTTGATGACCCGAATGCAGCTACGATCTATACCGAGCATGCTGGCCAGAGCTTCTCGCGCCCGGTAAATAGACTGGGACGAAAGCCAGGCCACGAGGTGGCCGTTTTGCGGGTTGAAGTCGTAGAGGCAGCCTCGTGGTTCGAGCGAACTGGGAGCGAGACGCTGGTTGACCAGGCGCAGGGTCAGTGTGTGATCAGCCTGGGCAAAAGCCGCCTCGAGATCGCCGCCGCCCAGGTGGGAATGGAAGGCAAGGTTGGTGCCGAAGTCATCGTAGAGCAGTGGTGCGCCGGGAGCCAGGGCAGCTTCTAGATCGACGACAGCAGGGAGAGGTTCATAGTCGACCTCAACCAAGTCACACGCATCCTCTGCTATCGAAGGGCTTTCAGCGAGGACGGCAGCGACAGGATCCCCCACATACCGGACCTTGTCCACGGCCAGTGGCCGACGCTCTGGCTGTTTGAGCCCAGGCAAGGGCATAGCACTCGCCAGCAGGGGCAAGTCGTTGGCCAGGTCGGCACCGGAAAAAACGGCAACGACGCCTGGTAATGACTTGGCTACGTCCAGCCGAATACGAGTGATCGTGGCATGGGCATAGGGGCTGCGCACAATGGCCATATGTAGCACGGCGGGTCGCCCTGCTGGCAGCCGGACATCGTCCACAAAGTGCGCACGACCAGTGATGAGCTGCTCATCTTCCTTCCGGCGTTCCAAACCGGTCGGAATCGTTGTTGCTTGCATGCTTTCCTCTTTCACCATCGTTCGACGCGGAGCCGACTGGATGATGAACTGTAACCATCAAGACCGGTACTGGTACACTCCTTGATGGGTATTCATCATTCGAAGTGTAGAATGCTGATATCACATTCCCAGCACAGCCATAGCGCTTAGTATCACAAAACCTTCACATTATCATCCATCTACGCTGCCTTGACCGCAGCCACCAACGTGGCGAGCTATTACACCTGAGTCGAGAGAGGATACGTCAGATCGAAATGAAAGCGTTGCAGAAACTCCGAGTGAAGCGGAGTGAGCAGTTGCAAGACTTCCTCAACTAAGTCTGACGCTTCTTCCCTCCCCTGCTGAGCCAGCCTGTGCTGGCGCTGTTTTCTTTAACAGTTGGATCAGGCTCGTCAGTGTCGCTTTCGCGTCGCCGAAGATCATCATGGTCTTCTTATCATAGAAGAGTTCGTTGTCTTCGCCAGCAAAGCCTGGAGACAAACTGCGCTTCAGGATGATGACGGTGTGTGCCTGATCGGCGTTGAGAATGGGCATACCGTAGAGCGGGCTCTCTTTCTTGTACCGCGCGGCGGGGTTCACCACATCGTTGGCACCGATGACCAGGGCCACGTCTGTACTCTGAAAATCATCATTGATTTGTTCCGGCTCGTAGAGCAAATCATACGGCACGTTCGCTTCGGCCAGCAGCACGTTCATGTGCCCCGGCATGCGCCCGGCGACCGGGTGGATGGCATAGCGAACGGTTGCGCCCCCCTCAATCAATAGCTCGGCCAATTCCTGTACAGCATGCTGAGCCTGCGCTACCGCCATGCCGTAGCCAGGAATGATAATCACGGACTGGGCGTTCTCCAGGATATAGGCAGCATCTTCCGGAGTATAGCGTATGACCGTTCTCGCCTCTTCCTGCGGCTGTGCTCCCCGTTTCACCGCTCCCACCGCGCCGAAAAGCACATTGGTGAAGGAGCGGTTCATCGCCCGGCTCATCATCATAGAGAGGAAGAAGCCAGAGGTTCCGTCCAGCGCGCCTGCGATCAGCAGCACGTTATTGGAGATGACCAACCCTGTGGCGGCAGAAGCCAGACCTGCATAGGAGTTGAGCAGCGCCAGGACCACCGGCATATCTGCTCCACCAATTGGCAGCACGATCAGGATGCCGAGAAGCAGTCCCACCGCGATCATACCATAGAACAGCGCACTTGTACCAGGCCGGACAATGAGAAAGACAAAGACACCCACCGTAGCAAAAAAGAGGAGGATATTCGAGACATTCTGGAAGCGATAGGTGATGGGCGCGCTCTTCAAGAGTCCCTGCAACTTGCTGAAGGCCATCAGACTGCCAGTGATGGTGAGCGAGCCGAACAACACCTCAAACCCTAATGCGGCCATCGTGCCGTGATCAATGGTCAGGCCATGTTCGTAATATTCAACAATGCCGACCAGGGTGGCTGCCAGCGCTCCAAAAGAGTGAGAGATCGCAATCCGTTGAGGCATGGCGGTCATCGGCATAAAGATCGCCATGAGGGCGCCGATGGTTGAGCCCACAGCAAGCCCAACAAGAATCCATTGATATTGAATGATCTCGCTGCGCAGGAGGGTACCCACAACCGCCAGCAGCATGCCGATCTCGGCCAGGAGGATGCCGCGCCGGGCAGTCTGCGGGGAATTTAACGCCTTCAGTCCCAGGATAAACAGGATTGACGCCGCCAGGTACGCGGTGGCCAGGAGGACGTTGCTCATTTTGGTTTACTCTCCTTGCGCCGAAACATTTTGAGCATCCGATCGGTGATCATGAAGCCACCGACGACGTTAATGGTAGCAGCAGTCACGGCAATGGTCCCAAGCACGGTGCCGACAGTACTCTGACCGCTTCCGGCCGCGATGAGTGATCCTACCAGGGAGATGCCGGAGATCGCATTGGTGGTGGACATGAGCGGGGTATGCAGCAAGGGCGGCACCCTGCGGATGACCTCAAACCCCAGAAACCCTGCCAGGACGAGGATGTAGAGTGACTCGAAGATCAGGCTATTCATCTGGACACCTCTTCTCTCACCGACGATTGGAGCAATTCATGAACGATTTCCCCGTTGCGTGTCACACAGGCTCCTTTCACCAGCTCATCAGTGCTGTCAGGCTGAGCCCCTGTTGCTGGATAGAGATAGCGGAACAGGTTGACGACATTGTGGGCGTATAACTGGCTAGCATCAATGGGAAGCATGGCAGGCACATTCGTTGCACCAACGATGGTGACTCCCTCGTGTTCAATGGTTTGGCCTGCCTGGGTCAGCTCGCAATTACCGCCCTGCTCGGCGGCCAGATCAACGATCACCGACCCCGGGCGAAGGGATTTGACCATCTCGGTCGTAATGAGCAATGGGGCGCGTTTCCCAAAGACCTGTGCTGTGCTGATGACCACATCCACCTTGGGGAACCGGGCGCAGATGACTTCCTGCTCGCGCTTGAGAAACTCGGCAGATTGCTCTTTGGCATAGCCGCCTGCTGTTTCCGCATCCTGCGGCAGTTCCATCTCAATGAAGGTTGCCCCCAGACTCTGAATCTGTTCGCGCACAACCGGACGGGCATCAAAGGCTTCTACTCTGGCGCCGAGCCGTTTTGCCGTAGCAATGGCTTGTAATCCTGCCACGCCTGCGCCCAGCACCAGCACCGTGGCAGGCGTGATCGTGCCTGCTGCGGTCATCAAAAGGGGAAACATTTTGCCCAGGTGTTCTGTCGCCAGTAAAACGGCTTTATAGCCCGCTACGGTAGACATGGAACTCAGGGCGTCCATACTCTGGGCGCGTGTGAGGCGTGGAATGAAGTCCATGGCGAATGCGGTAATCTTGCGCCTGGCAAATGTCTCTATCACATCCAGACGCGTTAACGGGGAAAGAAACCCGATATAGGCAGACCCCTCACGCGCCATCTCGGCTTCAGGCAGATGAGTGGCGGGGTGCATCTGCGGTGGTTGTACCTTGAAAATCATATCAACTTGCTCATATAAGGCTGGGGCACTCTCGATCAGGGAGGCTCCTGCTTGCAGATACTGTGTATCGGAGAAGCATGCTCCGACTCCAGCACCTGCTTCAACCAGGACCTCATGCTGGTCCTTTATGAGAAGAGGAATCAGGCTGGGAATCAGCGCTACCCGCGTTTCACCGGCCTGTACTTCCTGAGGAATGCCTATTCTCATTCGCTTGTTTCCTTTCGTGCTCGATACCTGTATGGTACACTGAGCGTCCCCTACAACGCCTTCGAATACAGCTCAGTCTTCTCCTCGTTGAGGGAGGACGGTTCTATAGAAGAGTATCAGCCGAGGAGATCACATATTCATCACAGGCATACCAGTGATTCTCACAATAGCATCACAAGGGACACCATCCCAAGTGTCGTGTAAAGAGGAGGCTTTTAGGAGGCGAGCTTAGGAAGGTCTCTCCTGGGCCGCCTCGTCGCTCACGGTGCGAGCGACGAAGCGCATCCCTTCAGGTCATTCCAGCGAAAATGTGTTATGCTCCTAATCATGGTCTAGAGGCCATTCGGCGATGGCCCA
>Ga0187819_10000845_pt1 | contig 15518 bp, 14 predicted proteins | sample NC_wetland_sal_i_15_FD_132411 | JGI IMG/M metagenome (GOLD analysis project Ga0187819, IMG submission 132411) | Wetland sediment microbial communities from Neuse River Estuary, North Carolina, USA - SO4_4 | ecosystem: Environmental > Aquatic > Freshwater > Wetlands > Sediment | place: USA...
CCAGGAGAATGTGGTCTCGGTGAAGGCGGATGTGGTGCGTCCATTGAAGATCGGCAAAGTCGACGTTCGATCTCGCGACTTCCACTGACCGGCGTTGGCTGAGGGCCACACGCCAGCAGGTAACGAATTCTTTTTCTTCCCGTAACCTTTATTGAGCCTGCCAGTTTATAGAATTAGAGGACCGATGGGCGTCAAAGTACCGGCATCGACAGGGCGCGAGGCGCAGGCGGATGAACGCCTGCTGGTGGAGGCTGCCCAAAAAGCCCCGGCGCGCTTCGGCGATCTCTATGAACTTCACTTCGAACTTGTGTACGCGTTCGTTACCCGGCGGGTCGGACATCGCGATGTGGCCGAAGATCTGACGGCGGAAGTCTTTCACAAGGCATTGGCCAATTTGCATCGCTTCGAATGGCGGGGAGTTCCATTCGGAGCGTGGCTGCTCAAAATCGCCGCGAATGCAATCACCGATCAGGCGAAACGGAGCGTACGAGAGTTAAACCTCGAGGATCCGCCGGAGATCGCTACGAAACCACGAATGGAACAGGCGCAAGACTTGGCGCGACTGTTCCAGCTCGTGAATGAGCTTCCTGAAGATCAAAGAAAAGTCGTGGTCATGCGTTTCGCGGAGGAAAAAACCATTCGTGAAGCTGCGCAGCAATTAGGAAAGAGCGAGGGAGCGGTGAAGCAGCTGCAATTCCGGGGCCTGGAGAACTTGAGGCTGCGGCTCGAATCGGGAACGGGTAAACCGCGAACGACACAGAGAAACACGAAGGAGAAGAACAGAAAGGACAGCAAGACGACTGGGGTAAAGAATGGCTAAACGCAGTCTGGTCGAACAACTCGATGAGGTGGTGCAGGGGATCCTGGAGAATCCTCGGGCGCAGCTGCCGCAGGCGCATGCGGAGGTCTCTGCCCTGGCGCGCATCGCCGCCGAGTTGCGTAGCCTGCCGCGACCGGAGTTCAAAGCACGTCTGAAGGCAGAATTGAGAAGGAGGAAGCCGATGACCACCGTAGCTGAACCCGCAGCCGCCGTCCGCACTGCGGCGGCGCCAATCCTAACCTTCAACGATGTGGCCAAAGCGCTTGAGTTCTACGAGAAAGCTCTGGGGGCCAGAGTAACCATGCGGTTCCAGATCGAGGAGAGTGTCGCTCACGCCGAGATCATGATCGGGACCTCAACTATCAAGCTGGCGGAAGAGTGGCCGGAGGGCGGCCGCTTCAGTGCGGAAACGCTGGGGCAGTCCCCGATCAGCATCGCTCTCGAGGTCGAAGACGTGGATGCGTTCGCCGAGCACGCCATGGCCGCGGGGCTGAAGATGACCAGCCCGCCGCGGGACGAGTTCTATGGCCGGCGCGACAGCGGATTCGTCGATCCCTTCGGCTACACCTGGAGGGTTTACACAGTCAAAGAGGAGATGTCGATGGAAGAGATGCATCGCCGGTTCGAGGCGATGCAGCAGGAAGGAGCGACGAAGAAGCCCGCGGTCGACCCGGTTCCCAAGGGCTATCGCACGGTGACTCCGTACCTCGTGGCGCGAGACGGGCCGGCACTGCTGGAGTTTGCCAAGCAGGCCTTCGGTGCCGAAGAGACATTCCGTACGGTGGGATCAGCGGGCGGAATGCACGCCGAGGCTCGAATCGGCGATTCCATGCTGATGATGGGCGGCGGCATTCCCGGGCGTGAGTTCCGCTCGACGCCGAATACGCACGCGCTCCACATTTACGTGGAAGATGCCGATTTGGTTTATCAGAAAGCGCTGGCTGCAGGAGCGTCGTCGATAGGCGAGCCACAGGACCAGGAGTATGGTGAGCGCTCGGCCAGCGTGAAGGACCCGGCAGGGAACTACTGGTACATTGCAACCCATAAGGGTGAGAGCTACGTTCCCCAGGGCCTCAACGACGTCAATGTGTACATGCATCCGCTGCGAGCCGAGCCGATCATCAGCTTCCTAAAGCGAGCATTCGGCGCGCGGGAAATTGGGAAGTACGCGTCGCCCGACGGCGTTGTGCACCACGCCGAGATCCGTGTAGGAAGCTCGGTGGTGGAGATGGGCGAGGCGCACGGTCAATATCCGCCGATGCCCACGATGTTCTACCTTTACGTGCCGGACTGCGACGCGGTTTACCGGCGTGCCCTGGCGGCGGGAGCGACTTCAATCTCCGAACCCGCCGACCAGCCTTACGGTGACCGCAGCGGCGGCGTGAAGGATGCGTTCGGCAATCAGTGGTACATCGCGACTCACATCAGGGACGTGAGTGCTTAACTCGGACAATTGCCGGGAATCAGAACACAATTTCGGAAGTTGGTTCCTAAAACAACAGGTTCGGGACAAATTCTTCGGCGCAGGCGGGATCGTCGTTCTTCACCGAATTCACCCGCGTGCTCACGCGGTGGTGGCGCATGGCGTCGGCGGGGAAAGGCTTGAGCAGGTCGAGAAGATCATCCGCTTTCTTAAAGCCCGGATCGAGCCAGAGGTCGTAATCATCGCGCTTCAGGATTACAGGCATGCGGTCGTGAATGCCGGAGAGCAATGTATTCGCTGACGTGGTGATAATGGAACAGGTTTCCATCGACTCTTTGTTTGGGTTCCTCCATCGATCCCAGATTCCAGCGAAGGCGAAGATCGAATCGTCCGCCATTGAAAACAAGAAAGGAGTTTTCTCCTTGCCACCCTTCGACCATTCATAAAAGCCGTCGGCAGGAATCAGACAGCGGCGAGACCGGAAGGGATCGCGGAACGCGGGCATGTCGGCAACCGTCTCCGCCCTGGCATTAATCATCTTGTATCCGGCCTTGGCCTCTTTCGACCAGGACGGGATCAGTCCCCAGCGCACCAGCGAAATCGAGCGCGTAGGTCGGACCACATCCTGTCGGACTACAACCACGTCCTGTCCGGGAGCGACGTTATAGCGAGGGCTCCACTCAACGGCGCTCTCTTCTACATCAAATGTCTCCGCCAGAATCTCTTTTTTCCGGGCGAGGCGATAGCGTCCACACATGGAGAAAGTATAAGGCGAAGGCACACTAAGATAGGAAAGACAGTCGGATCAAGAGGCCGGAGAGACGGCAGCCGCAGCGAGTTGGCGGGCGACTTTCTCCACCGCCAGTTTCACTTCTGGAGAGGCTTCGGTTCCAGGTTCGAATCGCCGTCCTTCGATTCCGTAGACTCGCAGCCGCCCGGGCAGGCGGCCAAGAATACGAGCCAGGGTGAAGGCTTCCGCTAAACCCAACCCGTGGGTGGAGGTAAACGAGCGAACTGGGAAGGTGGCTTGCTGGCCGTCCCATCGCCACACCGTGCCCACAGGCGCGCCCGTCTCGACCGCGTCCACCACGGTTACGGAGTCGGCTCCCCTCCAGGCTTCCAGCAGTTCCAAGGCTTCTCCGGTGCGCATCTCAGTTTCTACTCCTAGCTCCCGCAGGCGCGCCGCCACCAGCGCCCCGGCGCCGTCGTCGCCTCGCTCCGGATTTCCGCAACAGATAATGCGCATGGGTCTGGAATCAGAGTCCCTTTCCCTGGGGTTGCTCCGCCTCGGCTCGCTCCACCGTGAGTTTTAAAAAGTGTGTGGCGCAGGAAATACACGGGTCGTAGTTGCGAATCGCCTGCTCACACTTCCAGGTTGCTTCTTCTTCAGGCCAAGCCACCAGGCGCGCGGCGTACTCCCGCAGATCGTCCTCGATGCGCTTCTGATTTTGCGAAGTGGGCGGGACGATCTTGGCGGCGATGATCAGGCCCTGGTCATCGAAAGCGTAGCGGTGATAAAGGATGCCTCGGGGCGCCTCGGTGATGGCCTGTCCTACCGCGGCGCGATTCGGAACCTCGACTCGCGGAAGAGCCGGCGGCTCATACTCGCGAATAATGCGCAGCGCCTCGGCGCAGGCAAAGACCAACTCGACCGCGCGCACCGAGATGCTGCGGAAGGGATTCTTGACCGGCGGCCGGAGTTTGGCGTCAGAAGCTGCCTTTTGTGCGACTTCGGGCAGTTTGTCGAAGTTGAGGTTGAAGCGCGCCAGGGGTCCCACCAGATACGAGCCCCTTCCGCGCATTACCGAGTGCAGCGCGTTCGAGTGTTTGACGTGCTGCTCGACAAAGTGGTCTTCGTATTCGGCAGCGTCGATATCCAGGCCGCGGTTCGACACCAGCCGTCCCTCGTTGAACGGATACTCGTCGGGATGGCGGAGCGCCACGAATTCGTAGTCCTGTTCGAAATCCGGGAACTCCAAAGTGCCAGTCCAGCGTACAGTTTCGAGCGATGCTTCCAACGCCCATTCGAGGTCCGCCACCATTTCGCGCAACTGATATTTCGTGGGGACCTTATAAAAGCCACTCACCGCTGCCGAGATAGGGTGAATCTCACGTCCGCCGAGCAACTGCACAATGCGGTTTCCAATTTTCTTCAGCCGCAGCGCCCGCTCCACTACCTCACGATGATCGCGCGCCATGGCGATCACGTCCTGACAGCCTAAAAAGTCAGGCGCGTGCAGCATGTAGACGTGCAGGGTGTGACTCTCGATCCATTCTCCGCAGTAGAACAGGCGGCGCAGTAAGCGAACGCCGGGATCGATGCGAATGCCCAGCGCGCGCTCGATGGCGTGAACCGCGCTCATCTGGTACGCAATGGGACAGATGCCACAGATGCGGGCGGTAATGTCAGGCGCTTCCGAGAAGTGCCGGCCTCGCAACAGGGCTTCGAAGAAGCGGGGCGGCTCGTAGATCTTCAACTTTACGTCGGTCACGCGATCGCCGGTCAGCTTGATGTAGAGAGAGCCTTCGCCTTCCACCCGGGCGAGGGTTTCCACATGAATCGTTTTTGAGGCGCGTCCAGTCATTTTCGCTCGCACTCCTCGCTCGCCTTGCGGAACTGCCAAGCCCAGGCGTTGAATCCGCGGAACGCTTGAGAGATCTGATCGTCGGTGCGTCCGAGAATCCGGAACTGGCTGGTCAAGGAATCGGTATTCGGAGTTTCCATCGGTCCGTAACAGCCGTAGCAGCCGCGGTCGTAGCTGGGGCAGAGCGCGCCGCACCCAGCCTGGGTCACGGGGCCGAGGCAGGCGATGCCACGGGCCACCGCGATACACACATTGGCCTTGCGCTTGCACTCGAGGCACACGCTGTAGGCGGGAATGTTGGGCTTTCGTCCGATCAGCGTGGCCGTGATCAGCTCGATCAACTGGTACTTGTTGATGGGGCAGCCGCGCAATTCGAAGTCCACGGGCACGTGCTCGGCGATGGGCGTGGAGAGCTTGAGAGTGCTGATGAACTGCGGCGTGGCGTACACGACGCGGATAAACTCATCGACATCCTTCCAGTTCCGCAGCGCCTGGATGCCGCCTGCAGTGGCGCAAGCGCCGATGGCAATCAGCGTCTTGCACTGGCGGCGCACTTCCTGAATGCGTTGGGCATCCCCGTGGGTGGTGACCGATCCTTCGACCAGGCCGATGTCGTAGGGCCCCTTCAGCATGGCGCGCGACACTTCGGGAAAATAGGCGATATCGACCGCGCCGACTATGCCCAGCAGTTCGTCCTCGGCGTCGATCAGGCTCAACTGGCAGCCGTCGCAGGAGGCGAACTTGAAGACCGCGATTTTCGGTTTGGCTTTGGCCTTCGGTTTCGTTTTAGAGCTCATGCTTCTCCAGCAGCGGCCGGAGCTGCTCGTAGGTGAAAATCGGCCCATCCTTGCAAATGAAGTGAGGCCCGTACTGGCAATGTCCGCAGAACCCGATGCCGCACTTCATGTTTCGTTCCATGGAGAGATAGATGTCGGGGCGGGCGAGTCCATGGGCTTCCAGTTCGCGGGCGACAAAGCGCATCATGATCTCCGGCCCGCAGACCATGGCCGTGGAACGCGACGGCTGGAGCCGGGCGTACTTGAAAAGCGTGGTCACCACCCCGACATGTCCGCGCCAAGCCAGTCCGCCGTAATCGACCGTGACCAGCACCTGCGTGTCGCGCTGGCGTGCCCAGGCAGCCAATTCCTTGCGGAAAAGCAGATCCCGTGGGCTGCGTGCTCCGTAGAGGATAACTAAACGCCCGTAGGCGTCGCGGTGGTTCAGAACTTCGTAAATCAGGGGGCGGAGCGGCGCCAGCCCAATTCCGCCTGCCACTACGATGACGTCCCGTCCCTTAGCCTTCTCCGCGGGCCAGCCGTTCCCGTAGGGACCGCGCACGCCGACGCAGCCACCCGCGGTCTGGCTCACGAGTGCGTGAGTTGCCTGACCCACCGAGCGCACGGTGTACACCAGTCGGTCGCGTTCGGAAGGGTGGCCGCTGATGGAGATTGGCAACTCACCGACTCCGAATACCCACAACATGCTGAACTGGCCGGGCTGGAACGAGGTTCCGTTTGCGCTGTCCTCTGGCGCCAGCGTCAGGGTGAACGTGTCGTACGTCTCCTTGACGACATTGCGTACAAGGTAGGGCGCGGACGCCATCGGGTTCGTTGTGGGGGCGGTAGTCATCGTCTGGTTCATCATCGTCGAACCGCATAAACATCGAGTAACTGGAGACGAGTCGCCTCCAGCCGATCCACCATGATTTGGCCGAAGCGCTTCAAGACTTCGTAGCCGAGGTCGTGGTTCTCTTCGCACTTGGTGCGCAAACACTTGCCGTCGAGTGCCAGAGCGCGCACATCGGCGACCGCGCGGGCGTGGAATTTCCACTGAAAAGGCGGCAGCAGCCACGACCACCCCAGAACTTCTCCTACTTCGAGCGTTTGTACGATGATCGGCCGGCTTTGGGGCGCGACGACTTCCACTGCCACCTTGCCGGAACGAATCAGGTAGAAAGTGTCAGCCTGGCTGCCTTCTTTCAAGATGTAGGTGCCGGCTTTGAAATGAACGTTGGAGGCGCAGCCCACCAGCAGGGACATGAACTGCTTATCGAGACCAGCGAAAAAAGAATGCTCGGCGATGATGCGCTCAAGGTTTTCCATGAGTGTTCTCCTCCCCCCGTATGGCCCGGACTTCCTCCGTGATGTCGATTCCCACCGGGCACCAGGTAATGCAGCGTCCGCACCCCACACATCCCGAAGTGCCGAACTGGTCGATCCACGAAGCCAGCTTGTGGGTCATCCACTGGCGGTAACGGGATTTGCTGGAAGTGCGGACGCTGCCTCCGTGGATATAGGAATAACTCTGCGTGAAGCACGAATCCAGACGGCGCCAGCGCTCGGCGTGGTCGCCAGTAACATCGGTTACGTCTTCGACCGCGGTGCAGAAACAGGTGGGGCAGGCCATGGTGCAGTTGGCGCAGGTCAGGCAGCGGGCGGCAACGTCGTCCCAGCGCGGATGCTCGAAATTCTGGTAGAGCAGATCTTTGATGCCTTGAGTGTCGATGCTCCGCACCTGCTGCCCAGCCGCCCGGTCTACCGCGGCTCCTGCCTCATGCCAATCCGAGTCCGTTGCCGGAGCGGTCTGCAATTCGGCTAACACTTCGGCGCCGCGCTTGCTTCCCGTCTCAACTACGAAGCGGTGGCCGCCCGGCCCGACCAGTTCCGTCAGGGCCAGGTCAAAGCCGGTGTGCGCTCTCGGTCCCGTTCCCATGGATGCACAAAAACAAGTTGCCGCCGCCTGGGTGCATTGCACCGCAATGACAAACGTGCGCGAACGCCGCTCCTCATAGATGGGATCGCGATACTTATCCTCGAGCAGCACGCGGTCCTGGATTGCGATAGCCGCCAACTCACAGGCGCGCACTCCCAGGAACGCATAGGGACGCTTGGGCTTCGTCTCGTTGTTTAGAATTCGGAACGTTCCACCCTGGCGCTCGGCCGACCATAACTGCGCCGTGGCTGGGTGCAGATACTTCTTCCAGCTCTGCGGCCCCACGGCATAGCCGAACATGGCTTGATCCTCGCGCCGCTTGAGGCGATAGCGGCCCGGTTCCTGCTCGTCGGTCCAGCTGACGGGCAACTCCTCAGCCGATTCCATGCGGTCGTAAACAATGGCCCCATCGCGCACCGTGGGTCCAAGGATCTCGTAGCCTTTGCGGGATATAACTTCAACGAACTTTCCCAGCTGGTTTGCTTGCAGGATCGCGTGCTGTTTCTGGGCCACCCTGATCACTCCCGACGCCCTCTTGTAACCGAGACCCCAGAAGTCCTGGGGGCCCTGCCCGCCGCACCTCTCAGGTAACCGCGGGCACGGCTAGTGAAACTGAAGAGGCCCTATGGGATGGGGCCGAATTGAATAGGAAAGACCGCACGAAATGGATTCTCCTCTACGCATATCTACATTGCAGTGATTCTGGTCACCGCGCAAAGTGACAATTGGAAAGGAAATGCGATCAGAAATCATAGACACGTGTGATCGCAGATCGTAGACAGAAAACCGTCCAAGCCGGAAAATATAGAAGGGCTGGAAAAGCCCCGGCACGGGGGAAGCGCTTATGAAAAAGGCCATTTCGTTGTTTGTCGTAATAATCGCGGCGTTTGTCATTCTGGCTGCGGAACACGCGTTCGCACAGGATAAAACGCCAGTCAAAGTGAAAAACTCGGTGGTGGGAAACGGGGTGGTCGTCGTTCACGTTCTGAAGGACGGGAAACCTCTTGACCTGCAGTGCAACGAGGGAGCGACCACCTGCAAAGCTCTGCCTGCCGGCAGCTACCTGATGCTGCAGCTTCCCGAGAATCACGGAATGTACGATTGCAAGAATGTGGAGATGTATCGAGCCGATCAAGACAAACCAGAAGCCGAGGCAATCGGCGCCTATTGTCTGGTTGAGAATTGACGGTCGAGAATTTGGTCTTCGTGAGTGCTGTGCCCGATTCAGGGTGATTTTGGTCACAGCGCGGTGAAGCCCCGGCGCGCTAGATTGCAGAGTGGTCCACGAGGTCGGACCCGAAGGGGCAGCCGTGGACGGTTCAGTGCACCGCCACGTGAATCCGTGGATCGTCACCATCTCCGTGATGATGGCGACGTTCATGGAATTACTCGACACCACCGTCGTCAACGTCTCGATTCCGCATATTGCCGGCAATCTGGCGGCGACGGTGGAAGAAGGCACCTGGGTCGTCACGTCCTACCTGGTTGCGAACGCCATCATTCTTCCCATGTCGGGCTGGCTGGCCCGTTACCTGGGACGCAAGAAGCTGTTGTTGATCTGCGTTACCGGCTTCACCGTAACCTCCCTGTTGTGCGGCTTCGCCACCACTCTTCCCAGCCTCATCTTCTTCCGTGTTCTGCAGGGTCTGACCGGCGGAGGACTCCAGCCTCTCGCGCAAGCCATTCTTCTAGAAACGTTCCCGCGAGAAAAGCATGGACAAGCCATGGCCGCCTTCGGCATCGGCATCCTGTTCGCACCCATTGTTGGCCCCACGCTGGGTGGGTGGATCACCGACAACTACTCATGGCGCTGGATCTTCTATCTGAATCTTCCAGTGGGAGTTTTTTCGATCGCGATGATCAGCCGGTTCGTCTCCGATCCGCCCTACATCAAGCGTGGCTCCGGGCGCATCGATCTGTGGGGAATCGGGCTGCTGGCGGTCGGTCTCGGTGCGCTTCAGGTGGTTCTCGATACCGGCCAGAGAAAAGACTGGTTCTCTTCCGACTACATCCGCTTCTTTGCCGTTCTCGCGGCGGCCGGTCTGGTGGCGCTGGTGATTCGCGAGTTGATGGTCAAAGATCCGATTGTGGATCTTCGCGCCCTCGTCAATCGCACCTTCAGCGCGGGAGTCTTCCTGGTCACCCAGGTCGGGTTTGTGCTCTATGCCAGCCTCGTCCTGCTCCCGCTTTATCTGCAAACGTTGCTGGGATATCCCGCCTACAATGCTGGACTCGCTTTGTCTCCGCGCGGCATCGGTTCCCTGGCCACCATGCCCTTGACGGGATACCTGACCAGCAAGATCGATCCGCGCAAGATCATCGTCGTAGGTCTCATCCTGGGCGCCATCACCATGTTTGATTTATCCCACCTCAACCTGAATGCGGGTTACTGGGATATTTTCTGGCCGCAAGTGTTGCAGGGCGTCGCCCTCGCCTTCTTGTTTATTCCGCTCATGGCGCTCAGCATGTCCAGCATTCCCAAAGAAAAGATGGGGAACGCCACCAGCATCTTCAATCTGATGCGCAATATCGGGGGCAGCTTCGGCATTGCCATCATGACCACATTTCTCGCCCGTCGCAGCCAGTTCCATCAATCACGCCTGGTGGCCAACCTCGCACCGGGGAACCTGAAAATGCAAGCGATGATTGCCGGAATGCAGGCGTGGTTTCACTCCCATGGAATCGACGCCGTCTCCGCTCAACGGAAGGCACTGGCGGCGGCTTACGGAATGCTGCAGGCACACGCGTCCATGCTTTCTTTCGTCGAAGCATTCTGGGTCATGGGGGTCATCTTTCTGGCCATGTTGCCGTTTGTGCTGCTCCTGCGGCGCCCGCCACGAACGAGCTTGCGCGAACCCTCCCTTTCCACCGGCGCCGTGGGTGGTCCAGAGTTAGCGTTTGAGAGGCAAGAAGACGAGGAACAACATGAAGCAGAACTCGTGATGCACTAAGCTTCGCTGGCTCTGTTGACATCCCCATTGGCCGAAGGTAGTCGGTCCCGGAGGGACCTCTGAAAGTAGCCCGCCAGTTTACTGGCGGGATCCAGCACGCGTGAAAAACACCTAGTGCCGTAGGCACGACTGCCGCGTTTCTGCGCCGTCTCCCCCGTTCAGTCGTCCCTAACGGGACTGGGTCGATTTAAACACCGAAGTCCCGGCGCTGAAGCGCCGGGCTATTTTCGGCAGTCCCTCCGGGACTGCGCGATTCCGGGGATCTCAACAGAGCCAACTCGGTCCCAAGCTTCAAACCGGCAAACTCCGCGAACCCATGCCTGCGCTCTCGGGTCCGCGGATCACGCCCGCCGGTGACCTATGTCCTTCCCAGTTAGGAGCGAGCGCGGTACCTTCGATGCGAGAGATTCACTCTCGTTCTGCGAGGAAAGCCTATGACCGTTGTGTTGGACCATGAGCTGTCGAGCCAAGCAGGAATCATGCTGGTATTGGACGGGCATTCGTTGAAGATCGAGGATGTCGCCGCCGCCGCCCGCCATCGCGAGCCCATCCAGTTACACCCGGACGCGGTGGCACGCATCGACAAGTGCCGAGGCCTTCTCGAGCGCAAGATCCGGGCCGGCGAAATTATGTATGGGGTCAACACCGGCATTGGCGAACTTGCCGAAGTGGTGCTGACGCCAGAGCAGGTCGAAAAATTCCAGAGATTCCTGCTCTACTCTCACGCCGCTGGATGTGGCGAGCCTTGCCGCGAAGAAGATGTGCGCGCGGGCATGCTGGCGCGTCTGAACACGCACTGCTGGGGCCATTCCGGGATTCGCCGCGAGGTCGTGGAAATACAAATCGAGATGCTCAACCGCGGCGTCACTCCGGTGGTCTGCCAAAAGGGATCGGTGGGCGCGTGCGGAGATCTCTCCCCGATGGCGCAAATGGCCATCACGCTCATGGGCGAGGGTGAGGTGTTCTACCAGGGCAGTCGATTGCCGGCTAAACAGGGCCTAGCAGCCGCGGGCATTTCGCCGATTACATTCCGCGAGCGCGATGGCCTGGCCACCATCAATGGCTCCGATCTCACCACCGGAATGGGGTGCCTGGAACTCTACGATGCCCAGAGGTGGCTCAAAACCCAGGAAGTCGTGCTGGCGATGACTCTGGAAGCGCTCAACGCCAACATGGTGGCCTACGATCCGCGAATTCACACCGTGCGCGGGTATCCGGGAGCACAGGCCTGCGCCGAAAACGTCCGCAGGCTGACCACAGGCTCCGAACTCCTCCAGCGTCCCGGCAAAAAAGTACAGGACGCCTATTCGCTTCGTTCCAGCCCGCAAGTTATCGGCGCCGCCAAAGACGCATTCCAGTGGAGCCGGCACATGCTGGAAATCGAACTCAACCATGCCGCCGACAACCCGGTGTTCTTCCCCGATGAAGATCTCGTACTCACCGGCGCCAACTTCCAAGGCACTCCCTTGGCGTTCGCGCTCGAACTGGTGGGTATGTCGGTGACCACGGTGGCGGCGCTTTCCGAGCGTAGGCTGAATCGGCTCATGAATCCTCATTTGTCGATGGGGCTGCCGGCTTTCCTGACCAAAGGCGCGGGAATGTTTTCAGGCCTCATGCTCACGCAGTACACCGCCGGAGCGTTGGTTTGCGAGAACCGTGTACTGAGTCACCCGGCCGCGACCGGATCGATTCCGGCCGCTGCCGACCAGGAGGACTTCGTCTCCATGAGCATGACGACCGCGATCAAGACCCGGCAGATCCTGGAGAACGCATGGCACGTCGTCGCGATCGAGTTGATGGCGGCTGCTCAGGCCTTCGATCTGCGAGCCCCGATCAAACCCTCGCCTGCCTCGGAGGCGGCGTACCAGGTTGTCCGCAGTCATGTGAAGAGGCTCGATGAAGACCGGCCCCTGTTCGACGACATCAACACCCTCGCCCGGGTGGCCAAGGACGGCAAGATACTCGAGGCTGCGGAAAGGGTCGTCGGAAGCCTCAATTGAACAGGGAAGGCATCGACCTGTGGCGATGCTCCTCTCCCCAATGCAGCGCCTAAAGGCGCGCTCATAATGCGGCGCATGCGGTATGCCTGAAGGCATACCCTGATACGAATCGTTTTTTCTCTATCGGTGGTAAAGGCCCAATGGTTCGTCAGCGGCCGGCTTCGAAGCGGTAGCCGATTCCGCGCAGTGTTTTCAAATAGCGGGGATGCCGTGGGTCCGGCTCGATCTTCTCTCGCAGGCGACGTACAAAAACGTCGATGGAGCGCGGAGTGACGAAAGAGCCTTCTTTCCACACCGCGTCCAGCAATTGGTCGCGGGTAAAAACGCGTCCCCGGTGCCGGGCCAGATATTCCAGAAGCCGGAACTCGCGGACCGTGGTGACCACGGTCACGCCCTGCACGCGGACGGTCATCGAAGCGATATCGATTTCCAAATCTCCCAACTGAATGATTTCGTGATTGGGCGCGTCCGGCGGAACGCGGAGAACGTTGCGGACTCGCGCAATCAACTCGCGAGGGCTGAAGGGCTTGGTAATGTATCCGTCGCCCCCGACGTCGAAGGCGTGAAGGCGATCCGGCTCCTGAGTCCTGGCGGAGAGAAAAATGACGGGCGTCTTGCCCAGCCGTTCATGCTGGCGGATCTGGCGACAGAGGTCGAAGCCGCTCATCCCCGGCAGCATAATGTCCAGAAGAAACAATGCCGGCTGCGCCATGGCTGCCATGGGAACCACCGGCGCTCCGGAGAAGAACGTGGAGACGTCGTAGCCGGCGGTTCGCAGGTTGTGCTCAATGAGGCGAGACACGTCGGGATCGTCTTCCACGACGTAGATGAGATCGCTGTAGCGCGGCTTGCCGGTAAGCTCCAAAGGTTCCATACCCGAACGAGAGCCTCGCGCGCTCTCCAAAACTTGCTTACAAAAGACTTGCGTGCAAAGAGTTTTGCCTCGATACACCCACTCGAACACTAGAGGGGCCGTGTTGCGGCAATGTTGCGCCAGTGTTAAAGGAGAGTTAATTCGCCGAATCGGGTCGTGTCCTAATTTGCCGTTCTTCACCACAGAGACACAGAGAAACCCAACTGCTTGGAAAAACCCTCCCTTACCGCTTTTTACAAGTTCAAGGTTTTCTCTGTGACTCTGTGACTCTGTGGTGAAGAACTGAACCTAGGACAGTACCGCCGAATCGTGCTGGAGACCGCCCATTCGGGCCGCGCCCAAGATGCCGCCGAAAACGGACAAACCACCTTGATATTCTTGATATATCCGTTGGAACAAGAATAGTTCCTTTAATATCAAGATGTTGTATCGATCGCACAAGAATCTTCTTGACAAGCACTACCAGTGAGTCGTAGCTTAACACTGTTAAGTTAACATTGTTAACCAACGGACCAACGTTATGGGCGTAAAGGAAAGACGCGAGCGCGAGAAGTCCGAGACCCGCGACAAGATTCTCGACGCGGCTCGCGAATTGTTCGTCACCGAAGGCTACGAAGGCGTCTCCATGCGCCGGGTGGCGGAGAAGATTGAGTACTCGCCCACCGCCATCTACGTCCACTTCGCCGACAAGAATGAACTCTTCCACGAACTCTGCCAACAGGACTTCGGACGCTTGGCGGAAGTGTTTCAAGGCTCAGCCATGTCGAACGATCCGATCGAACGTCTGCGGCAGATCGGACGGACTTATGTTGAGTTCGGCATTCATTATCCCAACCACTACAAGTTCATGTTTATGACGCCGCATCCTGCGATGGAGCCGAATGAAGAGGAGTGCGAAAAGAAGGGAAATCCCGAACTCGATTCCTACGCTTTCCTCAAGTGGGCTGTCCAGGAAGCGATCAACGCCGGCCGTCTTCGCGAAGGACTTGACGATGCGGAACTGGTTTCCCAGACGGTATGGGCGGCCGTGCACGGCGTTATTTCGCTGAACATCGCCAAAAGCAAAGACGCGTGGGTCGATTGGCGTCCGGTGCAGGATCGCGCTGAGACCATGCTCGATGTCATCATGCGCGGGTTAGCGCGAGAGGTGAAGTAGCGATGCCTCCTCTGGCGCAGCGGAATCTTTTTCACGACAAAGTCCGGCTCACGGTTACGCTCACGGGAATTGTGTTCGCCGTGGTGCTGATCGTAGTGGAATTAGGGCTGTTCTTCGGTTTCACCGTCACCACTTCGAATCTGATCGATCATGCGGGCGCCGATTTGTGGGTCACGTCGCCCAGGGTTCCCTACGTCGAAATGGGCGTGCCGTTCAGCGAGCGCAAGCTGAACCAGATTCGCGCCGTGCCTGGCGTCGGCGACGCCGAGAAGCTGGTGGCGCAGTGGACGCAGTGGAAACTGCACAACGGCTCGCAGGAGTCGGTGCAGATCATTGGGGCCAATCCCGATTCGCAACTCGGGCGTCCCTGGAATCTGGTCGAAGGCCGCGCCGAGGACCTGAAGGATCCCGACGCCGTGATCCTCGATGAGATCTACAAAAAGAAACTGGGAGTTACCGGCGTGGGTGAGGTCTTCGAAGTCCGCGGCCACCGTGCCCGCGTCGTGGGCTTTACCCGCGGGATTCGCTCGTTTACCACCTCGCCTTACGTGTTCTCCACGTTCAAGCATGGGCAGGACTTTGCCGGAATGAAGGAAGACCAGACCACGTACATCCTGGTGAAAGCCGCGCCCGGCGCGGATCTTGAGCAAGTGCGCCACGGCATTCTCGCGCAGGTTAAGAATGTCGACGTTTATACCACGGCCGAATTCAGCCGCATGACACGCTTTTACTGGATGTTCACCACTGGCGCGGGCGTGGCTGTACTGATCGCCGCCGTGCTCGGGCTGGTAGTTGGCTTCGTCGTGGTCGCGCAGACCATTTACGCCACCACGATGGATCACATCCGCGAGTTCGGGACACTGAAAGCGATTGGGGCTCCCAACAGTTATGTCTACAAAGTAATTATGAAGCAAGCAGGAATCAGCGCCATCATAGGTTACGTCCTGGGGATGATTGTCAGTTTCTTTGTTGTGCAAGCCAGCCAGAAAGGCGGGGC
>Ga0187819_10000846_pt1 | contig 15518 bp, 12 predicted proteins | sample NC_wetland_sal_i_15_FD_132411 | JGI IMG/M metagenome (GOLD analysis project Ga0187819, IMG submission 132411) | Wetland sediment microbial communities from Neuse River Estuary, North Carolina, USA - SO4_4 | ecosystem: Environmental > Aquatic > Freshwater > Wetlands > Sediment | place: USA...
ACGCCGCGAATCGTGCCGCTCGGTGCCCAGGATGTGCAGGCCGCCGAGCGAGACCACCTCATCGTGATCCTTGTCGGTCTCCTGCTTGTACTTCTGGAGCATGGCATCCCACTCGACGCGCTCCGGAGTTCCGACGGCGCTGATTTGCAGCTTGTCGGGATCCTTGCCCTGCTTGCGCAGCGCTTCCTTGGCCATGAACTCGGGGTTTCCGCCGAGCAGGATGTCAGTACCGCGGCCGGCCATGTTGGTGGAGACGGTAACCGCGCCTTTACGTCCGGCCTGCGCCACGATCGACGCTTCGCGCTCGTGATGCTTGGCGTTCAGGACCTCGTGCTTGACGCCCATGCGCTTGAGCAGGCCGGAGAGGCGCTCGGACTTTTCCACCGAGATGGTGCCCACCAGCACCGGCTGGCCTTTTTCCGTGAGGGTCTTGATCTCTTTAGCGGCGTTGCGGAACTTTTCCTCTTCGGTGCGATAAACGACGTCCGAATACTCCTTGCGGATCATCGGCTTGTTGGTAGGGATGACGGTGACGTCGAGCTTGTAGGTTTTCTCAAACTCCGCGGCTTCCGTTTCCGCCGTACCGGTCATGCCGGCCAGCTTTTTGTACATGCGGAAATAGTTCTGGAAGGTGATGGTAGCGAGCGTCTGGTTCTCCCGCTCGATCTTCACGTTTTCCTTGGCCTCGACCGCCTGGTGCAGACCGTCGGACCAGCGGCGGCCGGGCATCAGGCGGCCGGTAAACTCGTCGACGATGATGACCTGGCCGTCCTTGACCACGTAGTCCTTGTCGAGGTGGAACAGCACGTGCGCTTTGAGCGCCTGCTGCACATGGTGATTAAACTCGATGTATTGAGGGTCGTAGAGATTGGGGAGGCCGAGCAACTTCTCAACCTTGGATACGCCTTCTTCGGTCAATCCCACGGCGCGGTGTTTTTCATCTACCGTGAAGTCGCCGGTAGTGTACTTTTCGCCAGGCTCTTTGCCTTCGATCACTTCGCCGCGCACCAGCTTCGGAATGATGCGATTCACCTTATAGTATTTGTCGGTGGATTCTTCGCTGGGGCCGGAGATGATGAGCGGCGTGCGCGCCTCATCGACCAAGATCGAGTCCACCTCGTCGACGATGGCGAAGTGGTGCTCGCGCTGCACGCAGTCCTCGAGGCGGAACTTCATGTTGTCGCGGAGGTAATCGAACCCGAATTCGTTGTTGGTGCCGTAAGTGATGTCGCAGTTGTAATTTTCCTTACGCTCCTCGTCGTCGAGGTCGTGGACGATGATGCCGACCGACATGCCCAGGGCCTTATAGATCCGGCCCATCCACTCGGCGTCGCGATGAGCGAGGTAGTCGTTGACAGTGACGACGTGCACGCCCTTGCCTTCGAGCGCATTCAGGTAAACCGGTAGAGTGGCGACCAGCGTCTTTCCTTCACCGGTTCGCATCTCTGAGATTTTGCCCTTGTGCAGGACCATGCCGCCGATCAACTGTACGTCGAAGTGCCGCATGTTGAGGAAGCGGCGGCCGGCTTCGCGCACGACGGCAAAGGCCTCGATCAGAAGGTCATCCAGCGTGGCGCCTTGCGCGAGCCGCTCCCTGAACTCGATGGTCTTGGCGGCCAGATCGATGTCGGAGAGTTGGGTGAGTTCGGGTTCGAGCGCATTGATGGCCGCAATGGTTGGCAGGAGCGTCTTGATTTCGCGCTCGTTCTTGGTGCCGAAGACTTTAGCCAGGATGGCGTCGATCATACAGGCGATTCTCTTAGGGAGGGGACAGCCTTTCCCATTTTACCTTAGGTGCGGCGCGACGAGACGCATTCGGCTGAGAATCGATGGCTACGGGGATGGAGAACGACCGCTTGCTTGGGGCGAATCAAGTGGGCGCGGGGTGTTAAAAAATCGATTCAATCCAGAATCGGGACAAACGTGGCCGGGGCGTGCCCGGCCACTACAAGGAGTTGGTAAGTTCGGGGATTCGCGAGGTTAGTCGTGGACGCCCACGTAGCCGCCACCGTCCACCAGGGCTTGCAGGCGGCGGCCGACGTCGTTCAAGGTGGCGGACTGCGCGGTGAGTTCCTCGGCAGCCGCGGCGCTTTCCTCGGCGGTTGCCGCGTTGGTTTGACCCACGCCCTGCATCTGCGCGATGGCCTTGCCGATTTGATCGAGTCCGCGCGCCTGCTCCTGGCTGCCCAGGTGCACCTCGTCCACCAGCCTCTTGATCTGTTCGGCTTCGGCGCTCACACCGCGGATGGCCTCGGCCACGCGATCTACCTTGGATTTGCCATCGTTGGACTTGGCGATGGACTCCTCGATGAGAGAGGCCGTATCTCTGGCGGCTTGGGCGCAGCGCTGGGCCAGGTTGCGCACTTCATCGGCGACCACGGCGAATCCCATACCCGCCTCGCCGGCGCGCGCGGCTTCCACGGCGGCGTTCAAAGCGAGGATATTGGTTTGGAAAGCAATCTCGTCGATGACTTTGATGATTTTGGAGATTTTCTGGCTGGAGCCGTTAATCTCGTTCATGGATACCACCATGTCATCCAGTGCCTGGTTGGTGGTAGCGAACTTCTCGGTGGACTGGGTGACGATGCCGGCCGCGCCGCGGGCGTTTTCCGTATTGCGTGCCGCCATGGAATTGATTTGTTCCGTGGAGGCGGAAGTTTCTTCGAGCGAAGAAGCATTTTCTGAGGAGGCCTGAGCCAGCGACTGGCTGGAGGAGGAAACCTGGGCAGCCGCCTGCGCCACCTGGTTGGCGCCGGTGACCAGGGACCCGGCCACCTGTTTCAGGGTCTTGGCGAGGCCCGTCACCACCAGAGCACCCCCACCGCCCGCAAGCAGTACCAGAGCCGTGAACACGGTCATGAACAGTTCGTTGCGCTGAATACTGGCTTCGGCGGCGACGATGGCCGCGTCTCGACGGGCGCTATTGGCCTGTCCGAAAGCGGCGGCGTTCTTCTGTAACGTATCCATCAGCGGGGTGGTTGTTTTCAGTGCGGCGTCACTGGCTTCTATAGGATGCCCTGCCGCGGACTGATCTGCGAACTCCTGGAACCTCTCAACCCATTGGTCCAAAGCGGACCGTATGGCATTGATGGCCGCGCGGTCTTCCGGAGAGGCTGCGCCTTCTTCCATTAGCTGGATGGTCTTGTGCATCTCCACGGCGGAGGCATTGTAGAGCGAACGCGCCTTAGTCACTTGCTCCGGCTTCTGCATGGTGGCGAACAAGGAAACGCCGCGCATGGCGATACGCATGTTGGCGAGGCCGATGGTAATCTGACGCGCCTGGTCCAGCCGCGCCGCGCCGCCTACGATCTCCTCCGTCATTTGGCTCCGGATATGCCGAATGGTGGCCAAAGAATACACCGCGGCTCCCGCTGCGGCCAAACTCACAAAGCCGAAACACACAAACAACTTCGTACGGATGCTGGTCTGCTGCATGATGGATCGATCTCCCCAGTGGGCCACGGATGCGCCCTGGGAAGATATCGGCACTAAAGCCACAGAACATGAGCCCGATTTGAGGGCCTGTTTTCTACTTACGCGTTAAAGCTTTCAGCGAATCACTCGATAAGAGTGGGGAACGCTTGCGAGCGCTCGTAAGGGCAGCCGCCGGCTCAAAACACGAATGCTTCATTCACAGAAACGAGGAGTCAAACATGTACACATTTTGTAAGCAAAGTGCGGCGTTGCGGACGCCCTGGTGCCGTTTCGCGGCGTGTCTCGCGCTGGCGATGGCGATCACAGGGGCGGCCTACGCCACCGAGGGCGGCGCCAGCGTCTACCCCGCAGGGGTTGAGACCGTCATGCCAGGAATGATGCCGGGCCCCGGCGGAAGCTTGCTCGCCGAGTTCGACAACTTTTATCAAGCCAACAACCTGGTAGGTTCCAACGGCCAGAGCCTCATGCCGGGCTTTCATCTCCGTGTCGGCGCGGTGGCGGGCAAGGGCATCCACAACTGGGGGATTCATGTGTTGGGCGGCACCCTGGTGAGCGTTGGAGCCGTGCCGGTTGTCTATATTCATCTCGATGCTCCTTTCGGCCATGGCGACAAGGTGGGAATTGGCAACATGGACATCACCCCGGCGGCCATCGCGTACGCCAAAGGGGCCATGCACTTTTGGTATGGCCTGGACGTCCTCCCTCCGGGCCTCTCGTACCACCAAGGCGATCTGGTGAACGTTGGCCAGCACAACTGGGCGACCGCCCCGGCGGGCGCGTTCACGTATTTGCCGAACCATGCCAAGGAAGAACTCAGCTCGCGGTTTGAGTATTTTGTCAACTACACCGACCCGGCCACCAACTACCGCTCCGGCAACGAATTCCTGTGGGAGTACGACGGGATGCAGAACGTTACCAAGAAACTGGCGGTGGGCGGCAATGGTTATTTCTACAAGCAGACGACGGATGACTTGTTGAATGGACTGATGTACCTGGATGGGAACCGCGGGCGCAACCTGGCCTTCGGGCCCGAGATCCGCTATCACTTGGGTCACACTGCGCTGATCCTGAAATACCAAAGGGACTTCCTGACACAAAACCGGCCGGTTGGGAATTCGTTCTGGTTCCAGATCGGCGTACCCATCGGCGGTCCGCACCACGACTAAGACACATCCTTACTAGTAGTGAAAGGCAGAGCGCTGAGGGGAACTCGGCGCTCTGCTAAACCCACCTTCCCGGGCTTAAGCGAACGGCAGCCAGTCCGCGCCGCGTCGTATACTCGACTCAGAGCCCATGGACTTCAAACAATTCAAACACCGTCTGCTGGACAAAGAACGGGGATTGCTGGCAGACATCGCTCGCTTTGAAGGCGAGGCGCGTGAGGCGACCGGTTCCGAAGTCGGGGACCCACTGGATAAGGCTGCTTCTTCTGAGGGCAAATCCACATCCTTTGAAGAAAGCAACTTGCAGTGGCAGACGCTCGTCCAGGTGCGGGAGGCCTTGCAGCGGATCGAAGACGGAAGCTTCGGCAACTGCACCGACTGCGGACGCCCGATCGAGCCCGCCCGGCTGGAGGCGGTTCCCTGGACGCCTTACTGCCGCGCCGACCAGGAGAAGCGAGACCGAGCGGTGCCTGTGCACGGGAGCGTGACCCTGTAGCGGTTGGCGGAAGCTTACCGATCGGGCCGGGCAGGGGGCATGGCCCGCCCTTACGGATCTAGTTCATAGACGCCATCCAGTGCTGGAGCTTTTGAACATCCTGGCGGGCGCGCTCGCGATCCTCCGGGGTTGGGGCCAGTTCGAGGTATCGCGCCAAGTCGGATTTGGCTGCGGCCAGCCGGCCGGCTTGCACTTCGAGGATGCCGCGCTTCCGGTACTCTTCCGCGGAATCCGGATTGGCGCGAATCAGCAGGCCGAGCACATCGATGGCCTTGGCCGTGAATCCGCGTGAAGTGTAAGCGGCGCCGAGATTTCTCAGCATACGCAGCAGAATATTGCGCTTGCTGACCGGGGCCAGCCACTTCGGATTGGGCTCGATCTCCATCTGCGACGCCTCGCGCGCCAAGGCAAAGCACTCCTCGGGCTCGAGCCGACGCCCGTCATGGAACGGATCGAGGAACGTCGAGTATGCGCCGTCGTCATAGCGCACAATGAAGTGCCCGGGCAGACCAATGCCCTGCACCGGTTTTTCCAGCCGGCGCGCGATCTCGATGTACACCACCGAAAGCGTGATGGGGATTCCGGTGCGCGCGCTCAGCACGTGGTTCAGGCAACTGTTGAGCGGATCATAGTAGTCGCTCGTATTCCCATGAAAGCCAAGTTCTTCGAACAGGTAGCGGTTTGTCTGGGTGACGAAGGCCGGACCATCGTGGACACCGCTCAAACGCTCGCCCAGTTCCACAGCGTGCGAATCGAGAACAGCCACAAACGCGTCCGCATCGAGCTCCGGGAATTCGATCGTGGCCAGCTCGAGCGCGGCGCGATCGAGCGGTACGCTCGCGTCCCGGCCCGCGATCAGTTCCAGTAAGCGGTCCACTTTCCCGTAGAATATCACTTCGATGAAGAAGGGATTCTTGTTGTTGCCGGTGAAGGGCTGAGCGTGCCGTAGCGGCGGTCCTATTTCGGCGTGAAGGTGAAGTTGGAGATATAGAGTTCGTCGGTGCCGGGCAGATAGAATCCGAACTTGCCCTGCGCCGGGTTCAGGCCGGCGGCCTGCCAGGTGTCGGCCGCAACCCATTCGCCGCTGAGGTGTACGCTCGTCACCACGCTCGCGGATGAGACCTCGACCTTGATGGTGTATTGCAGCTCCTTGCCGGCCTGCTCTTTCAGAGGAAAAGATTTGTCGGAATCCTTCACCTTCTTGCCACCGGCAAACTGGGTGCGATGGATGCTCTTTTTGTCGATGCCGAACAGAAGGTAGTCGCTCTTGTTTTCCAGGCAGCCCACTACCCATTGAATGCGGCCTTTGCCTAAGAATCCACCCTGACGGAGCGCGGTGAACGTGTAGGTGCCTGAACCGGATGCGGCGGGATACAACACCAGCCCTCCGCCGCGATGCACGAACCAACTGCCGTCAGGTTGCCAGCCTGAGGCTTTGGCCCACTGTTCCAACGTCAGGGGGCTGGCGGCGGGACGGCTTGATTTTGGCGGAAGAGTCAGGGTAACGTTGTTCGGCCTGCCGGAGGCGACGGTAATGGTTTGCGAGGCGTCGTTGTATCCAGGCGCGCTGGCGCTGAAGGTGTACTGCCCTTCTTCCAGCTCCACGGCACCGCCTCGGATGTCGTGAGATCTTCCGTCTGCATCCTTATAGGTAACCGCCGCGTTGCCGGGAGAGACGGCGATCTTTACGGAACCCTTCGCGACTTGAAGCAATAGGTCTTGAGGACTCAGCACCACGGTTTCGCCGGCTTTAAAATCTTTCGCCAATTGTTTGTGCCGGTGGCCATCCGTGAGGTCGATGGTGTGGCTGCCGGGCGGGATGTTGGAAAACGACAGACTTCCATCGGCTCCCACGCTTCCCACGTGCTTCTGATCCAGGGTGACCTGCAATCCCTGCGTCGCGCCACGAATGGAGAGCGTCGCGACGGTAGGAACGGGGCGCATTTGAAATTCCAGCTTGGTTTCCTCACCCTTCCTGACATCAACCGTTTGCGCCGGCTCCTCCAGGAAGCCGTCCTTGAGCACCCGGATGCTGTACGACCTGACGGAGAGATTGGTGATGCGCACTTGCCCGCCCTTGGTCTTTCTCTTGGCGGCCTTTCCATCCACCTCGACGGTGACGTCGTCTTCTCCCGTGTGAATCAAAACCGAACCCACGTTGCGGTCGGAGTAAAGCTGGATCTGAAGCGCCGGCGCCTGGCCAAGGGTCAAGGTCATAGTGTGGCGGTTCTTGCCGTCATTGAGGACCAGTTCATGATTTCCGAGCGGCAGATTGGGCAAATCCAGCCCGGGCTCGCCGAGTTCGCCGGCATCCTGGTTATCGACAGTGACCTTTACCGGAGTGGGCGAGGTACTGGCCTGGATGTGAGCCTGATTAGCGAAGCTTGTCACCACGACGGCGTTCAGTTCCTTGGCTCTGGGGCTTTCCGCAAGCACCGGCGGATGGCCTGCAGCGGCATCGAACGTAACGGTGGCGTGCGCACTTCCCGAAGTGACTTCTATGGTGTGCTTTCCCCACCCGAGTTCCTGATCGGGAAACTGGCCTTCGGTGAGTTCGACGGCGGGGTGGTCATCCACGGAGACTTTGCCAAACTGCAGGTCGCTCGAAAGCCGCAGAAGCTGGTGGAGTTCGGCCACCGGGGTGGGCGGCGGCACCGGCTGCAGATCCAGGTTAACGGGGCCGGTGGATCCGCGTTTGACCACTAGCGGCAAGCTTGCCGAAACGTAGCCCTGTTTTTCGGCGACCAGTTGGTAAGTGCCCTCGCGCAACTTAAGCGACAGATTGCTGGTGCCGCGGACTTCGTTGTTGATGCGGATGGTGGCCCCGGGAGGGTTGGTTTGCACCTCGATGGCCACCGGCCGGAAGGTTCGGACGACAAAAAAGGCGACGATCAACACGGCGACAGCGGCGATCGAGACCCCGATAAGAGTCCAATTCACCGGCTGCTTGGGTCCGGACGGGGCCGGTTTCTTCGGCTGGGCTTCCTTAGCCGCGGTCACGGGAGTGGCAGCAGGTTTGGGAAGTTCAACGGGAGCCGGCGCTGTGGCACTCGGGGGCGGCGGAGGGGGCGGTGCGCTGGCTGGGGGCGGGGTTTGGAGCAAGCCGGTTGCGCCAAGTTCTGTAGCGTCTGGCGGGGCGGCGGCGCCGGATTCGGGGGGCCTGGTCTTTAGGGGCGCCTGCGGGATGATCTGGGTTTCAGCCTCCGTCGCCGGCTCAGCCTTCGAAACCGGCTTCACAGTTGGCGGCGTGGCAGCAGGGATAGTTTCGGCCGCGGAAGCTCCGGTCTGGGAGCGCAACTTGTGTTCAGCTTCTTCCCATCCTGCCGGAGCAGTGACCGCGGCACCAGGCGGTAAGGTATCGGCCGTTTCGGGGTGATTGTAAGCGGTAGCCCGGGCCACCGCTTCGGCACGGCTCTGAAGATCCGGAATCGATTTGCAGAGCGTGCTACGCAATAACATGAGCCGCTGCTCTCGCGGATATGCGGCCAGACCCTGATCAATCTGCGCCAGCGCGGCCTGAACATTTCCCGCAGCCTGCATGCGCCGCGCTTCAGCTACGCAGTGGCCCACTTCTTCCTCGCGCTTGCCCTCGAGCGCCATGGTGCGCAAGCCCTTGGCTAAAGCGTGGTCAGGATCAAGGTCCAAGGCCTGCTGACTCAACGTCTCGGCAGCCCGCCAGTCCGTATCCACAACCGCGCGAGCGTGATCGAGCAGAGTTTCCAGCAGAAAGCCACGGATTACCCGGTTGTGCGGGTCCATCTCGGAGGCGCGGCGCAAGAGAGGGATGGCTTCATCAAAGCGGCGCTGGGCGGATAGGTCTTGGCCCTGTTTAAAAATCTGCTCCGCCTCGGCGGAGCGCGCCTGGCTTTGACGGGCCAGTTCGCCGAGTGCGGTCATTTCCGGATCGTCGGGGAACTCCGTATCGGCATTACGCAGGAATTCAATCGCGCGTTCGTAATCCCCGGCTTCGAGTTGCCGGTCCACCTGCTCCACCCATCGGGCTTTGGCTTCGGCGCGCGTCTGCTGGTCACGCCTCTTGCGGACCCGGTCGATTTCAAAATCCAGTCCGGGATACTGTTTGTGGATGGTCTGGAGGATTTCCCACTGCCCCAGCGCCTCCGTGAACTGTCCCCGCTCGTCATAGGCGCGCGCCCTGGCGACAATCGAATTCACCAGGTCGCGCTTGTCGCGCATCAGGCGGAGGGCCTTTTCAAAATGGGCCTCGCCGGGATAAGTCTTCACGGCCTCTCTGAGAATGCTGACCCGGCGATCGATGTCGGGCTCACTCTCCACGCCGCGGTCGATTTCCGCGATTCGCGCCGAGAGTTCCTGGCGATACCGTTCCTCCACGTCGAATTTGAGCGCTTGAAACAGAGCATGACCCGGATACTTGCTCAGATACTGGTCGCAAATGGAGAGGGCGGTGGAAAAATTTCCGTCCATCAGGTGCTTGCGCGCTTCCTGATAGGAACTCTGCAGCAGATCGTGCTCGGTGCGAACCTGGTTGTAAAAATTCTGGTAGGAAATGCCGCGCTCGGGCGCCGAGGTGTCAGGAACGCGTTTGTCGAGGTCGACCAGACGCTCGAGCTTGGTGAGCGCGGAACTCATCTCGCCGTTCTGCCAGGCCTCCAGCGCCTGCTTATACAGGTCTTCTTTTTGCTTGCGGGCTTTTATGTACTGTTCTTCGCGGCGATCCACTTCGGCCAGCATCTGCAGCGCGGTGGTGTCTCTGGGGCGCAATTGCAAAAGGTTTTGCAGCGCGTCACGAGCGTGGCCGAAAGCGTTATTCTCCAGATGCTGGCGGGCCAGTTTTACCCACTCTTCAACTTTGGCTTCACTGCGCCGCGTTTCGATGGTGCTCTTCAGCGTGAGGGCGTTGCTGTTGGTGGGATCGAGCTGCAAGATCTCCTGAATCTTCTGCAAGGCCAGCAGGTACTCTTCCTCGTCCATGCAATTGCGCGCGCTGTCGAGCAGTTGCCCGATGGTTTTTTGGCGCACCGCTTGATCGAGCTGGCGGCGCAGCAGGGTCATGCTGGTCTCAACGTGACCTTCGGCTTCGAGCTCGTTCAGGATTTCCGCGGCGAACTGATAGTTGCCCTGCTCGTACGCTTTGGTGGCTTTTTGAATGCGCGGCCGGATGCGGGCAGCATCGAACATCTCGATGGGCTCGTTGCGCTGCCCCTTGGCGAGCGTGTCGGCGAACTCCTTGGCCGTGGAGAACCGGTTCCACGGCTGCTTCGCCATGGCCTTATGGATGACGCGGCTGATCACCTGGCTCACCGCGGGATTCAGCTCTGAAGCGGCCGGCGGAATATGATGCAGGATGGCTTGGGCGGTTTCCTGCTCGGTGGGGAAATCGAACGGACGGCGGCGCGTGAGCGCTTCATAAAACACGACCCCGAGTGAGAAGATGTCCGAGAGCGGCGAGGCCGGCTTCATTTCCAGCTGCTCGGGAGCCATGTAGGGGAGCGTGCCTCCGGCGACAGTCATGGTCGCGGTAGTATCAGCCATGTGCGCGACACCGAAATCGATGATTTTGACCGTGTCATCGGGCATCACGAAAATGTTGCTGGGCTTGAGGTCGCCGTGCACCAGGCCTCGTTCGTGCGCCGCGTGCAATCCCCGGCAGGTTTGGAGAATGATCTCTACCGTACGGTCCACGCTGAGGCGCTGGCTGGACGTCCGGATGAGCTGGTCGAGCGTCACTCCGGGGAGAAGCGGCATGACGAAGTAGGGTTTGGTCTGGCCGTCCTCTTCGAACTCGCCGATATCGAAAATCTCGACGATGTTGGGATGGCTCATGGAGGCCAGGACGCCGCATTCCTTGCGGAACAGATCCAGCGCCATTTTGCTTGGCGCATCACGCAAGGTTTTCAGCGCGACTTCGCGCCCAACGATGGTGTCAAAGGCCTTGTACACCAGACCCATGCCCCCTTTGCCAATGAGGTCAAGGGCGTCGTATCGGTCTTTGATCCTTCTCTTGGCCGGCATAGAAAGGGGGCGATTCTAAATGATACTGCGGTTGGACCCCGTTCGCGTATCAGGGGTAACCCCGGACGGCCAGGCTGTCAACAATTTGTTCCGGCACAATTCGAGTGGCCATCGCGGGGTGAGCCTGAGTGTAGGATAATGACGTTCGTCCTTTCTATGTGCCGCAGTATCAAAGTACTCCGCCGCCCCGTCGCGCTGGCGACGGATGACGAGATTTCCGCCGCTGCCCTGCAGTTCGTGCGCAAGGTCAGCGGCTTTCAAAAGCCTTCGCAGCGCAACCAGACTGCGTTCGACGATGCCGTCCGGGAGATTGCGCGCGCCACGCAGCGGCTTCTCGAGAACCTTCCATCGGCGCGGCGAGGACAGAGTTCGGAGGGACGTGGCGCATCGGTGGGGGAGCCGTCATGACGCGCCGGTCGCTTTTCACCCTGGCCACGGTCGGCTGGGCGGCACAGAGGAAGGACGAGCCCATGAAAAAGGGAGACCTGTACCACATCCCCTCCGATCTACCCGTGCCTGTGGACGACGGGGCGTGCCGGCATTTGGCGGGAATGCAGGTTCCCGCGATCACGTTGGTTTCCACCACCAACCGTCGTGTCAATATGGCAAATCAGGCGCGGGAGCGGACCGTGGTCTATGGTTACCCTCGCACTGGAAGGCCAGGCCAGCCGATCCCAAAGGGTTGGGACGAGATTCCAGGGGCGCGCGGGTGCACGCCGGAGACCTGCTCTTTCCGCGACCACTATAAGAGGCTGCGCGAACTCCAGGTTCACGTTTTCGGTTTGAGCACCCAGACCACCGAATACCAGCAAGAAGTGGTACAACGCTTGCATCTACCGTTCGAAATGCTGAGCGATGCGGATTTTGCTTTTACGAACGCCTTGCGTCTTCCCACGTTCGAGTTTGCAGGCGTCCGGCTGCTCAAACGGCTGACGCTCATTATGGCGGCCGGAAGAATTGAGAAGGTTTTCTATCCGGTCTTTCCACCGGACAAGCACGCCGAGGAGGTTGTGGGATGGCTGGCCAGTCATCCGCGTGTGGGTTCATGATTTGGGAGAGGCTTCACTCTTGACATTCCTTTCAGCGGCAGGTTATTGTAGCGATTCGACTTGGCCACGCTAAGGCCAGCTTCACATATGGGGAAGAACACGGGCGGCGAAGCCGAATCGGTGGAGCAGTTTCTGGATTCGTCCCTGGACAGCGTGGATAGCGCTGAGCACCTCGTCCTGGAGGTAGCGCAAAAAGTTGGCTTTGATGAGGAAGATCTACACAAGATTGGCATGTCGGTGCGCGAGTCCATGGTGAATGCCGTGGTTCACGGAAATCAGTACAGTGCGCACAAAAAGGTTCACGTATCGGTGTCAAAGGGGCCCGACCGGCTGACCATCGTCATCTCGGATCAGGGAAAAGGTTTCGACCTGGATGCCTTGCCGGATCCGCTGGCAGAAGATAATCTGCTGCGGAATTGCGGCCGCGGTATTTTTCTGATTCGGGCATTCATGGATGACATTCAGGTTCGCCGCCTGACCCCGAACGGCACCGAGGTCACCCTGATCAAATATCTCGTCAGGAAATAGCAGAGCAGTCATTCGCAAGGAGGTTGACGAAGTGAGCGTTAAGTTAAGTACGCGCCAGGTGGGAGATGTGAACGTGGTGGATGTGGCGGGACGCATTACGCTGGGCGAGGGGTCGAGCGCGCTGCGCGATTCGCTGCGCGACATGGTGAGCAAAGGCCAGAAAAAGATCTTGCTGAACCTTGCCGAGGTCTCCTACATCGACAGTTCGGGGATTGGCGAACTGGTTTCCGGCTTCACGACGGTCGCGAATCAAGGCGGCCAGTTGAAGCTCCTGTCATTGACCAAGAGGGTCAAGGATCTTCTGCAGATCACCAAGCTGTACACGGTCTTCGACGTGCATGACGACGAAGCGGGGGCCATCCGGAGTTTCAAGTAACTCGCGGGCCTGATTCACTCGACGCACCGAGCCGGTGCTGAAAGCGAATCGCGTGTCTGTGGGGGCCCGGAATGCCGAGGTCGGAACTGCAGCGTGAAGGGCGCTCTCAATCGAGGCCCAAGAGGAGTTTCCTCGCCGGCTCGTCACTGGGACCGAATGGTCCGAGGCCGATCGAGTCGGGGAATCCGCGTGGATCGGACATCATCCGGGGGAAAACCCGCTGGCGGCGCTCGTCCGCTTCGCGTCCTGGCGTCCACGTCAGCTCGGTCATCCAACCGAGGATGCGGCGGAGAGTCTTGTAGTACTCGTTGTGCTCCATCGCGTAACGAACCAGCGCGGCGCTCCAGTCTCCATTCGCGCGCAGGGCGGTAGCGAGGTGCTCGACGTCCAACAGGGTTAATGACAGGCCGCAGCCCCAAGAGGGATCTGTCGAGGCCGCTGCATCGCCGATTAAAACGACTCCATTCCTGATCGGCGACTCGACCCATCGGTCCGAGCCCTGGAACTCAGCCAGCGGGCCGATTGGCTCGGCGCCGGCGAACCACGATTCCGGCACACCGGTCGATTGGCAAGTTTGGATGAACTCGCTGATCTTTTGTTTGCCGGATAGCCCTAGACGCCGGGATACACCGGGATATACGTAGTACGTTCGTGCCCGGCGCCCACCAAGCGGCGCCATGAGCATTGCGCCTCCAGGTCCGAACGCGAGGTGGACGGCGCCATCGGGAACGCCGCTCCCTTCTATCAAGGTTCCAGCAATGGTCAGGAGCTCCAAGTCTCGTTGCACTTCGAAACCCACCCAACCGCGGACCTGCGAATCCCGTCCGTCAGCTCCAACTACCAACCGCGCGCTCAGTGTCTGTCGCTCGCCCTCGCGCTCGAATGTAACCGCGGGCTGCCGGCCCGGTGCCGCATCCACGCCGACGACAGTCATTCCGCGCTTCACCGCGGCTCCCAAGCCAGCCGCGCGTTCAAGCAGCGCTTCCTGCATGTCAGGATGATAGATGTTGAGCGCAGCCTCGCCGTGGGGCGTGGTCACGTGTAGGTCGCGGGTATTGACAGGGTTGCCGAACATGTAGGTGATCCACAACGGCGCCTGGTGACCTCCGGCTGCAAGCAACGGATCGACGAGCTCCAAGCGGCGCGCGACCGCCACGCCCCAAGGCAGCATGCTCTCACCGCGAACTCGATCCCTGAACCGGGTCTCTCGTTCTAAAATGAGGACCCTATGGCCGGCGCGGGCCAATTCGGCGGCGAGCGTTGACCCACCAAGCCCGCCTCCCACCGTGATCACGTCGTAACTCATTGGAGTTCCCCCCGGCTCGGGTTGCTCGCGAGGATAACAGAATCCGCCTGAGCGGCACAAGATTCTTTAGCAGGGTTTTACTTTCCGCTCGTAGCGGTCACACCCTGAAGGGCGCTATCCAGGCCCTGGGTCGAGAATCCGTACGGTCCCGGCGCGGTTTTGAACGCGACGCGTCCGTCGGTTCCGATCAGGTACAAGCGGTCGGGCCAGCCGGTATAAGCGCGCTCCGTTTTGTTGTCGATCCCATCCAGGATGGCGGGGATGTGGATGCCGAGATTGCGGACGCAAGCCGAGGCGGTCGTGCTGCGCTCGCCATCGGAACGCGCGGCGGCAAACAGCACGCCGTCTTTCACGTTCGATTCCATCTGCCACAAATCGGTGGAGTGGGCTTCCTGAATGTAGACCACGTAGAACGCCACGCGATCGCGGTAGGAATCGTACAGCTTGTTGAGCGCGGGCACCGCCCGGCGAAAGGGCGGTCAGGTGTAGCTGCCGAAGATGAGGACCACCGGCTTGGTCCGATATTCGGAGGACAGCTTGACGACGTGGCTGTGATCGAGCGCGGGCAACTCAAAATCGGGAGCCGGGTCCCCAACGTTGAGGTTGCCGGCGCGAGCCACCATCCAAAACGGCCGGAACGGCAGAACCAGGAAGGCCACCGTCTCGGGAACACGCTTCATGATGGCGCCGAAGCGCTCCGGAGGCTGGCACATCGCGGCGTAGAGGCCCGCGCAGAGAAGGCCGTACAGCAAGGCCAATCCACCCAGCGCGAGGCCGATGATCTTCCGCATATCTCAGAAGACGAATTTCAGGGCCAGTTGAAACAGGCGCGGCGGCCCGGCTTCGAGGATCTGGCCGAAATCGGGCGAGGAGATGTCGTTTTGAGGCAGCGCAAAGTTTGGGTGATTGGCTATGTTGAAGCACTCGGCGCGGAACTGGATGCGCTTGCTTTCGCTGATGGGGAAATTCTTGAAGAGCGAAAGATCCACGTCGGCGATGCCGGGGCCACGCACCACATTGCGGCCTTCGTTGCCGAACTGCCCGGCCTGCGTTTGCGGATTAAGCCGTTGGAAGGCGCTGGGGCTCACCCACTGGCTGGGCGTGTGGGGGCCGGCATTGGGATCGGCAATCAGATTGGGCCGGCTGGAATAGAATCCGCTGATCTCAGGCGCCT
>Ga0187819_10000847_pt1 | contig 15512 bp, 13 predicted proteins | sample NC_wetland_sal_i_15_FD_132411 | JGI IMG/M metagenome (GOLD analysis project Ga0187819, IMG submission 132411) | Wetland sediment microbial communities from Neuse River Estuary, North Carolina, USA - SO4_4 | ecosystem: Environmental > Aquatic > Freshwater > Wetlands > Sediment | place: USA...
CCGCGATCTGGTTTCAATTCACCTCACACTTTCATGAAACTTTTCCGACGGGTGGCCCGACCAATGCCGCCTGCGCGTCCAGATCCACTCTCATCTGGTGCCACGCTTGCTTCGCTTCTTCGACTGAACCTTCGTCCTCGATCGTGGTAATGTCACCTGGATTGCGATCCTGGATGACGGCCTTGAGCACGCGCCGCATGATTTTTCCACTACGCGTTTTGGGCAGCATGTCCACAAAGTTTAATTCGCCGATTACGGCCACCGGCCCAAGTTCATGTCGCACCTGTCCGAGGAGTTCTCCCTTTAATTCCTCCGACGGAGTGAAACCTTGCCGGAGCACGACAAACGCCGAGATCACTTCGCCGCGGAGTTCGTCGGCGCGGCCAATCACGCCCGATTCCGCGACTGCGGGATGCCCCAGCAGAGCGGTCTCGACTTCGATCGTGCCAATGCGGTGTCCAGCAATCTTGATGATCTCGTCGGCCCGGCCGGCAAACCACACGTAACCATCTTCGTCGATCTGCGCTGAGTCTCCGCTGTAGTAGACCCCAGGAATAATCTGCCAGTAATCGCGGCCATAGCGTTCGGTTTCGCCCCACAGCGCGGGAGTCAAGCCGGGGAAAGGACGCCGGATCACCATGATGCCCTTTTCGTTTACGCCGCACGCTGTGCCGTCAAGTGCTACCACGGCGGCGTCAATGCCGGGCATCGGAATCGTGGAAGACCCTGGTTTGATGGGCAGCATTCCCAGTCCATAGGGATTGCCGAACATGGGGCCGCTAGTTTCCGTCTGCCACATGTGATCGATCACCGGAATCTTGTCCTTGAAAATCTTCTTCTGGAGCCATTCCCACGCCGGCGCATTCAAAACTTCGCCGGCGCAGAACACGCGTTCGAGGTAAGAGTGATCGACCTTGAGGAAGGGTGCATCGCCATAGCGCATCAGCAATCGCACTGCGGTGGGCGAGGTGAAAATACCGCTGACCCGGAACTCCTCGATCAGCGTTGTCCAATTCTTCTCCGGAGACGGGTAATCCAGCGCGCCTTCGAAGGCGACCGTAGTGGCGCCGGCAATCAAGGGCGCGTAGACGATGTAGCTGTGGCCCACGATCCAGCCGATATCCGAGGTCGACCACCACACATCCGTCGGCTTCAGGGCAAAGAGCCACTTGCCCATACTGTGGATGTGCACTTGATAGCCGCCATGGGTGTGGATCGCCAGCTTGGGCGTAGCGGTCGTGCCCGAAGTGGCGAGGATGAATGCCGGTTCATTGGATTCCATCGGGACATAGCCGTCTTGCCCATTCGCGTGCGTGAGAAACTCATCCCACAGTAGGTCGCGTCCGGCGCGCATCGGGGTTTCCGTGCTCGTCCGTTTCAGGATGATGACGTGCTCAACGCCATCGCCCGCGATCTGCAGTGCGTCATCGACGATCTCTTTGAGGCGGGTATCTTTGCCCTTGCGATAAGTCACATCCGCGGTGAAAACCCAGCGCGAGCCGCTGGCCCGAATGCGGTCGCCCAGCGCCTTGGCGCCAAAACCCGCGAAGACTACGGAGTGAATTGCTCCGATGCGAACTGTGGCCAGCATTAGGATGATCGCCTCGGGACACGTGGGCATGTAAATGGTGAGCCGATCGCCCTTCTTGACACCCAAGCCGCGCAGCGCCGCCGCCACCCGCTCAACTTCGTAGAGCAGATTCGCATAAGTGAAGATACGGCGCTCGCCACGTTCGTTGAGGTAGATTAGCGCTGTGTGTCCGCCCCAGCCGCGCTTCACGTGATAGTCAAGGGCGTTGTACGCGAGATTTGTCTGCGCGCCGACGAACCACTTGAAGGTGGGCGGATTCCATTCCAACACGCTATCCCACTTACGGAACCAAGGCAGCTCTTCTGCCGCGCGTCCCCAAAAATCTTCCGGGGACTGCTGCGCTTCGTCGATCCACTTTTGCACGACGGGGTTGACCAGACTCATTGTGTCCTCCTTCGATTTCGGCCAACCAGGCTTTTCAGGAACCGGGCCTGACAACCGACAAGAGACGCGTTTTTCGCAAGGCAAGGGGAACCGCGCCACCTGCGGATTTGACCGATTCTCGGTTGTCGACAACCAGAACGCAGTGACCCAGATCACATAGAAGTGTGAGGGTGAACCAGAAATCCCTGGTGCATAGGACTGAAACGTGGACCAGTTGCGGCTCCGATTGATTGGGCTGTTGCCCAACAAAGATATTGAGATCGTCACCTACTGCGCGAATACTCATTGACACGCCAGCGAAATACGCCGCCCGTGAATTGGCGGCCATGGGTTACAAGAGCGTGGCGCATTATCCGGAGGGTAAGCAGGGGTGGATGGAGGCGGGGCTTCCTGTCGAGAAGGATGCCGCTTAGATGCTATCTGAAGTGATCGAAGGAATTTGGTGCGCAAGGCCGAGGCAGGTTCGCCATCGGCGGCTTGCACAAAACTTAAGATGCCAGTTTGGCTCATCGTGGATGCGGTTAAGGCATCATTCCGTGCAAATTAAGGGGAAGGCTGTATCAAAAAAGAAAGGCCACTAAGGAACATTAGTGGCCTTATTCGCGTCCAGTACTGCTTACTGCGCCTGCGGCGGCTTGCTGTTATCCGGGGGAGGGTTCGTGCTGGGCGAAGTTGTGTCGTTAGGCGCTGTGCTCGGCGCGGTGGTATCGGGAGGAGTCGTACTTCCCGGTGTGGTCGAGTTGGGACTCTGTCCCTGAGGCGTACCCTGCGTCTCGGGCGTTGTGCCGGGGGTCGTCGTGCTATCTGGATTGGTCGAAGTCCCGGGCGTTGGCGAAGCCTCCCCTGGAGTCGGAGAAGCGGTCCCGGGTGTGGGCGATGCGGTGCCTGGGGTCGGTGACGCAGTTCCGGGATTGCTCCCCGTTGTGCCCGACTGCCCGGGATTGGACGTTCTCCCAGAGTTCTGTCCACTTGGCGAAGTCGTGGTTGTTCCCGCCTGCCCCGCGTTGGAGCCGGCTGTAGAACCAGCGGATCCCGCGGATCCGGCTTGCATTTCAGGAGTGAAAAGGGCTGCCGACAATACCGAAACGTGCGTGGATTGGGCAACCAACCAGCAGGTCGAGAGTAGCAAAACGAACATGATCGAAATCTTTGTCTTCATCGGGTTCAAGCCTCCAAAAGGGAGTAACGCTAGCGTTGCGTTCTCCAGGGAGTCTAAGGGGGTGGTTCGGAGGTGAGAATCCGGTGGACTCCTTAGGTTTTCTCGGGGGATGCGGTATGTAAACCGCGGTATCCGCGTTACCACTGTAGCAGCGAAGAACAAGCCCAGAGCGCTTTGTCCTTTTTCAACCAAACCAGGCTCTCAAACCAGCATCGAAACACTCATGCTGGCGGGAAGGCGTTGCAGCCCGATCCTGATTTATGCGGTTTTAGCGATCATCGTTGGAGCGCTCACATTTGTGGCTGTGTCTCATGGGCCGCAACGACAGCCCCCCGCACAACCAATTCACCAGAAGCAGTAAGCGCCCGCAGTTTAGAACGGGTGATCGGAGAGGTGGAACAACAGAGGCTTTGATCAGAAACAGCCTTCCGCTAGACGCTTGTGTCGATGCTCCCCAAGTTACAGGGGCGAAAGTTCGTCCTGTTTCTGTTCCTGCTTTTCCTTGAGAAATCTTCTTTCCAGGAAGTCCTTTGCCAAATCGCGTCCACCCATGCCAAAAGCGAGGGCGAGGCCGAGCATCAAGGCGCCGAACGCAATCGCAAATGCGACCAGGATTGTCCTTTCGGCCACCCCAAGCTGCTCGAAGGCCATGGTCACGGCAAAAAGCACGATAATGGTTCGAATCAAGGTGGCTAACAGCCGAGGCGAAGGAGAGTCAGCGTTTACCGCCGCCAGCAGCGCAGCCCGGGAAAAGAAGCTTGCCGCCAACAATCCGAAAAAAACAATAAACAGCGCCGCAAATAATCTCGGCAGGTAGAGGAAGAACCTTGAAATGTACTCCTGCAAGCCGACAATGCCGAGCACCTGCACTCCTAGCAGAATGAAGCCCAGCCACACCACCCAGAACACCACCCGGCTCAACAGTTCGCTGGACGAGGGCAGGGCGAATTTGTTCAGCAGTTGCGTAGCGCCGGCATTGTCAGAGAGCCGGTCGAACTTCGCGATCCGCAAAATGCCCCGGAGGATCATTTTCAGAATGTACGCGATCACCCATCCCAAAAGCGCGATGATCAGCATCGCCAGCAAACGGGGCAGAAAGTGCGCAAACCACCGGGCAAGCTCCTGCATTGCGTGGTCCAATTCTCCGCCTATCATTTCCCACATATTGACCTCACTCTCTCGTATTCCATAGATCAAGCAAGTACGGTTTCAAGCGCTCAAACGTCAGACAAAGGTCCTCAACATTGGCTTCCACTTCCTCTGCTGAAGCGTCGCGGTTTTCCAGGAGAAAGGTATAAACTTTTCCGCGATAAAGCGGAGCCAAAGCCTGAATGATATGGTCGCGATTGATCACGGATTTGTGATACGAAGAAGCAAACTCATAAGCCGTTTTCACCCAGAGCTCGTGGGGATATCGGAAATCCTCTTCCGCGAGCTTGGCGATGCTCTGGACTTCCGCCAGGGTCTGAGCCGAGAGGATTGACTGCAGAACCGGCCCAAGTTCCGCGACGCCGGAACTGAATAGTTGATAAAGCCGCTTTCGGTTTACTCGAATCGGTTCTTTCGACAAGTCGTACTCGGGGCCACAGGTGGGGATACTTTCGGTGGCGCGATTCGCACTCCAATATTGAAAGTTGGGTTCCAACGACCAGAAGAGCGTACCGACGGTCTGCCGCATCGCGGCTACCAGGTCTGACGTACGATCCAGTTGCGGTTTCGTTCCCAGGAACGTCTGATGGAGTCGGAATCCGCCGGTGATGGCTGCTATCGTCATGCGCATCTCGGTGCCAATGCCGCCCCCGTCGTGATCCCAGACTTGCATTTCCAAGAGATGACTGCAGAGGTGCCCGGAGAATGCGAATTCCACCGCGTATGGTTCCCGGACGCGCTTGGCATACAAGGCCCGGGTCATGGGGTAAATCAGGTTTCGCAGGAGCAATCCGTCGAACTTATGCCTTCGGTAAACAGGTGTGACCAGATCAAAATTGTCTCGGTAAACCGGACGCAGAAGCCGCTCAATCCAATCCGGCGTGATGGTGGTCGATTCGGCCGAAACGATTGCACATGCTCGGGCGCGTAATAAATCCGCGGCCGCCAGCATTGTTCGCAAAGCAACTTCAGTTGCGGGGTGGTCTCCATAGACCGTACTGATGCAGGGAAGGGTACGCAGAGCAAATAAGTCGGAAGAACGCTGCACGTCATTGATCGAGGCAGCGGCAACCACCTCTCGTGTGTTGTCTTTAGATCCTCCGTCCACGTTAAGGATGACGGCGCGCTCCCTGGGGAAATATTTCAGAAGTCCGACTCGAATCCCTTGTAAAGTTTCTCCGACAGTCTTGGCATTGTTGTGGGTGGGCACACCAACCAGCAGGTCCACTTCGCCTACACTGATCAGTTGGCGAAGAAAATCATCCGTAAGAACGCTGCTCTCGTCCAGTCGAAACCCCTGCGTGTGGCTTTACAGCTTCAGCTCTTTATATTTTCATATCCGCCGCAAGCGGAACCAGTAGAACTGGTAAGGCCCCATAGTTAGCAGGTAGGGCAAGTCCCCGATGCGGGGGAAAATGTTCCTGCCAAACATCTCCACCAGAATATTGCCCTTGTGGCGCCGTAAATCGAGTTCCACCGCCTGGGCGGAACTGGAAAGGTTATTCACCATCAGTACTATTTCATTGTTGAGTTGCCTCACATAGGCGAGCACGCGGTGGTTCGCGGGATGCAGGAACTCGATCGAGCCTCGGCCAAAAACCGGAGTCGATTTGCGCGCCCTTATGAGTCGCTTCATCCAGGCCAGGAGCGAATGGCTGGAACGCTTCTGCGAGTAAACGTTTACTGCCTGATACCCATACACGGGATTGAGGATTAACGGCGAGTAGAGGTTTTCCGGATCGGCCGTGGAAAAGCCGGCGTTCCATCCCCCATCCCATTGCATGGGCGTACGCACGCCATTGCGATCACCGAGGTGGATGTTGTCGCCCATTCCAATCTCGTCACCGTAATAGATGATCGGCGTGCCTGGCAGGGACATCAGCATGCCGTTCATCAGTTCAATCCGTCGCCGATCGTTATCCAGAAGAGGGGCAAGCCGCCGCCGAATGCCGAGGTTCAGACGCATTGCCTTGTCGCCGGCATAAGTATCGTACATATAATCGCGCTCGATGTCGGTCACCATCTCCAGCGTGAGTTCGTCGTGATTGCGCAGGAACAAACACCACTGGCATTGATCTGGGATTGCCGGCGTTTGCTGCAGAATATCCATGATCGGCTTGCGGTCTTCCAGTTGCACGCTCATGAACATTCGCGGCATGACAGGAAAATGAAAGGCCATATGGAACTCATCGCCATCCCCAAAATAAGGCCGAAGGTCCGCCGGCCATTGGTTGGCTTCGGCAAGCAGCATCCTTCCGGGGAAATATCTGTCGACCCGGCGGCGAAATTCTTTGAGGATCTCGTGCGTCTCAGGCAAGTTTTCGCAGTTTGTACCCTCTCGTTCGAGGAGATAGGGAACTGCGTCGAGCCGAAACCCGTCCACGCCCATCTCCAGCCAGAACTGCATGATCGACCACATCTCTTCCCGGACGGCGGGGTTATCGTAGTTGAGGTCAGGCTGATGGCTGAAAAATCGATGCCAGTAATATGAGTTCGTAACCGGGTCCCGCGCCCAGTTCGAGGTTTCGGTATCGAGGAAAATAATACGCGCCTCTTTATAGCGAGTGTCGGTATCGCTCCACACGTACCAGTCGCGGCGGGGGTTGTCCCGAGAACTGCGCGATTCCTGAAACCAGGGGTGCTGATCGGAGGTGTGGTTCAGCACCATCTCCACGATCACTCGTATTGCGCGCTCGTGGGCCGCGGCAAGAAAGCTCTTGAAGTCGTCGAGCGTCCCGTAGCTGGGATGGACCGATCGGTAATCCGCAATGTCATACCCGTCATCGCGCAGCGGGGAGGGGAAGAACGGCATCAGCCACAGCGCATTGACGCCCAGCTCATGCAGATAGTCGAGTTTCTGCGCGAGACCACGGAAGTCCCCGATCCCGTCGCCGTTGCTATCCTGAAAAGTCCGGACATGCACTTGGTAAATAATCGCGTCTTTGTACCAAAGCCCGTCTTGCGGCAATGTCACAAGGCTGCTCCTCAGCGGTTACGGAAACTAATTAAGATGGCGGTTGGTCCGCGTGCGTCACCTGATCAAAAATGGGTGCCTCATTGTTTGCGAATGAAGCACCCTTAATTATGCACTTTCAGGCAGAAATGGTTCAGGCTTGGTCCTTTTAGCGCTACTCATCGGCTACAATTACCGGCCTTGGGAGAATCCAAATGCGCTTTCTTTGCGTTCTGTTTCTGTCCGTGTTTCTGGCTTTTCCTTGTTGGGCTAAGGCTCAAGAGTCCGCTTCGCTGTCAGCGGCGGTGCAAAAGTATGTGCGAGTGAACTCGCCGAAAGTAGTGCTGGAGCACGTGCGGGTGATTGACGGCACGGGACAACCGCCCATCGACGATCAGAACGTGGTCATCGAACGAGGCAAGATCACGGCGGTGCAGGCAGGCGCCAATACTCCCCCAATGGAGGGGACTACGGTCCTCGACCTGTGGATATACCGTAATGCCTGGGATTGTCGGCATGCACAACCATCTTTTCTATGTCGCCCGTCCGAATGAAGACAGCCGGTGGAATTCCGACCCGCCAGTGCTGGTGCCGCAGATGACGTTTTCCGCACCTCGTCTCTACATGGCCGGCGGCGTGACCACCATGCGTACTACTGGAAGCGTTGAAACCTACGCTGACCTAAATCTGAAACGCGCGATCGATGAGGGTAAACTCCCCGGGCCGCACATCGACGTGACCGGGCCGTATCTCGAGGGTCCCAACAGTTACTTCCTCCAAATGCATCAACTCAGTGGCCCCGACGAGGCGCGGCAAATGGTCGACTACTGGGCCGACCGCGGTGTTACTTCCTTCAAGGCGTATATGAACATCACTCGCGCCGAGTTAAAGGCCGCGATTGACGCGGCTCACAAGCGTAATCTCAAGATCACCGGACATCTCTGCTCGGTGACGTACAAGGAAGCGGCGGAACTTGGCATTGACAATCTCGAGCATGGCTTCTTTGTGAACACGCAGCTCGACCATGACAAGAAACCCGATGTCTGCAGCGAAAGCCGCGGCGCGTACACGCTGGAGCACATGCCGGCGAATAGTCCCGAAGCGAAGGATTTGATCGACACGCTGGTCAAGCATCACGTGGCGATTACTTCGACGCTGCCCGTGTTTGAGAGTGGCGGCATCCCGGGGCGTCCTCCGCTGCGCCAGCAGGCCCTCGATGCAATGACTCCAGAAGCGCGTGAAGCTTATCTTTACAACCGCCAGCGGCCTGCCGGCCTAAAGCCGCCAAAAGAAGACTGGGCCATGCTTTTCAAGCGCGACATGGAATTGGAACATGCATTTGCCCAAGCTGGAGGATTGCTGCTAGCCGGCCCGGATCCCACCGGCAACGGAGGGGTCGTTCCCGGATTTGGCGATCAGCGCGAGATCGAACTTTTGGTCGAGGCCGGATTCTCCCCGGTCGAAGCCATCAAGATTGCGACCTTCAACGGCGCCACATACCTAGGCAAGCAAGATCAGATCGGATCGATTGCCGCAGGGAAGAATGCGGATCTCCTCGTAATCAAGGGCGACCCCACCGGCCATATCTCAGACGTTGAGAATGTAGAAATCGTCTTCAAAGACGGCGTCGGCTACGACTCACAAAAACTCCTCGAATCTGTGAAGGGGCGTTACGGCCAGTACTGATCCCAGGCAGGCAGAGACGTAGCTAGCTACGTCTCTACAGCGAGTTCCAGTGGCAAGCTTACGGGTTCTGGTCGGGCGGTTGAAACAAATCCGGCACGTTGGCGATCATGCCCGGCGCGGGCGCTTTCACTTTGAGTTGGTCACTGAGAAACGCAATACGGTCGCGGCGGGCTTCAGCATTCAGAGCGTGGGGCGCATCGTAGATTTTGAGCTGTTTGGGCTCACTTACGATCGCCGCATACGCGCGCGCCCGATCGGGATTCAAGAAGTCCTCTCGCCCACCATATTGCAGAAACACCACGGCGGGAGTCGCATGCAAGACATACTTGCCGGGATCAAGCCACGCGTATTTGGCCTGGAAGGCGTCGAACTTCTCCGGGCCGAACTTCTGGCGAAATTCCTGATATTCCTTCGATTTCATATCAACTTCGTCGGAAAGATTGCCCGCCATCAAAACGAAAGCCCGAAAGCGTTTGTCCATGCCTGCCAGAAATCCGCCGACGGTCGCGTTGTAGCTGTGGCCCACGTATGCCAGGCAATGCGGATCGACATCGGCACGGGCCAGCAGCAAGTCAGCGCCCCGGCGCATGTCCACAATCTGCTGTACCAGATCCGTGGCTTGCTTTTCACTAAGCGGACTCTGGTTGTCCAAATGTCCAGGACGTGCAATCGGGCCGTCGGTAAGCAACGACACGACTCCGGCGGGTGCCAGGGCTACGGCTTCATCCAGAAACTCTTTGCGGTTGCGCATCGCTGAATTGGCCCAATACCAATGGCCCCAGATCACCGCAGCAAACGGCCCCTTACCACTGGGCACGACCAGGTAAGCGGGGACCCGCCCACCCTTAGGACTGGCGTAAGAAAGGTCGTGAACCGCAACATCGCCGCGATGCTCGACACCCACTTCCTGCACGTCGAGCGGCGCTTTCTGGTCGTAATCAAAGTGTCGTAGCAGTTCTGCGTCCTGGGCGAACGAGGGGAAGGTGGCGGCCAACAGAATGGCGGAAATCAGCAGTCTCATCTCGAAGAGTCCTCAGCAGCATTTTCGCTCATAGACTGGCGCAAAAGACGAATGTTAGCAAGGTCTGAAAAGACGCGGTAGATCAGAACTCAGCTGGAAAAAAGAAAGCCTCTGTTTCGGCTGCTGGCAGAGGCTCGACCCACACGTTTGTTGCTGTACTTCAACGCGGCGGAGCCGCGGTTGCAGCAGAAGGCGGTGGTGGCGGCGGAGGCGGCATGGCTTCGCCTGTCTCCGTATTGACCAAGGGCTCGGACAGAGGAGCGCCATTCTTGATCAAGTCCGTCTTAATTTCCACCTTCTGATTGGCGATCGGATTAATCGCGGTCTCAAAAGTTTGGTAACCGGGAAGCGCGATCCTGATCTGGTGCTGTCCCGGCGCAACCAGCATCCCTCGGCCCACGCCCTCAAATTCTCCAACGTGCCCCACGAAAAGCCCGTCCAGGAAAACTGCGGCGCGCGATGGGTTGACCGCTATCTTCACTTCCGCCGTCACCGTAGGAAGCGGCCCCGTAGGCGCTTTCGCCATGGCTACCTGCACAACCTGCTTCTGTCCCGGTTCAACCATCACTCGCTGGGTAAAATCCTGATAGCCGTCCTGGCGCACTGTAATTACGTGTTCGCCCGGCAAAAGCAGGACTTTCTTTGATCCCTTGAGCTCTTTCAGATAGCCCACGTACTGCCCGTCCACCCAGACCCCGGAAGTTTTTTCGACATGAGACTTGCCTTCAAATTGAATCTCGCCCATAACAGCGTTCTCAGCGCACATCGTTGGAACTAGAGCGAAAACCAAAAGTAACGCCCACACTAGCGGATATATTCCTTGAAGTGCTTTTTTCACAGTGACCTCCCTGCCAGTTGAAGTGCCTAGTCACGTTTAGTGCCAATCACCAACCGGCATATAAATAGTGCGTGCAAGAAGGGTGCCACTTCTAAAAGTTCTTTGTTTTCTGCAAATTCATGCCTCCGGGGGTCCACAAGCAGGCAATTTCGACTGCTTTAACCACTAAACTTCCCGGGGATCCAAAGATACAGAGTTTTGTATTAACCGGCTGCCCTTCGCGACCCGCTCTTTTTACACGGTAAAGCAGTCGACATCGCCAACTAATATCTACCCGCTTCAGGATTTCTCGCGGAGTGCAACGTGTTGTTTCATTGTCCTTTTGCAGTTTGGCACAATTTATGCTTGTGTTCCTCGCGGGCATACGGAGGATGACGTGAAGAAAAGACCAATCATTCTCTGCGTCGACGACGAGTGGGGTGGACTGGAGGGTCGCCGCATGCTGCTTGAGGAGCGCGGCTATCAGGTTCTGGCTGCTATCAGCGGAGAAGAAGCCTTGCAACTCTTTGCCTCCCATCCGCCAGATTTGGTGCTGGTCGACTTTCACATGCCCGAAATGAATGGTGACATTGTTGCAAAACGCATGAAAGCTTCTCAACCCGATGTGCCGGTCGCGATGCTATCCGCCGAGGAGGGCTTACCGGAGAGCGCGCTGGAATCGGTAGATGTATTTATCTCCAAGAGTGAGTCTCCGGCCAGCTTATTGGAGATCGTCGAACACTTGCTCGATCTGCGCTTTTTGTTCACACCCTTTGATAGTCCACAAGACGCAAAACGGCCGCGACGGATTGCCTGAGAAAATCAGATTCTCGCCTGGTCGCCAATTGTTACAGCACGGTTAAAACCAGGATTTTGCCCGGCGAGATCACAGACGCAACCACCATCTTCCAATTACAATTGCCTGCGGTTGATACTCCCAAACGCCAATGGCGAAGACGATTCCCACGCGCGATCCAGAAGCTATTACGCCCAGGAATGCCAGGAAACGCAATGACCAGCGGAACGGGCGAGGTCGCATCGCCAGGGGTGCAAGAGTTGCCCCCGCGCCAGCGGCTTCTCCCCTCGACGATCCCGCGCTGTATGTGAATCGTGAACTCAGCCTTCTGGAGTTCCAGCGGCGAGTGCTGGAAGAAGCGCAGGACGAAACTGTCCCCTTGCTGGAGCGGGTCAAGTTCCTGTCCATCGTCGGCTCGAATCTGGACGAGTTCTTCATGGTGCGAGTCGCCGGGCTCAAGCGACAAGTCGAACGCGGCGTTCTCGACTGCGGACCCGACGCCATGACCCCTCAGGCTCAACTCGTAGCCATACGCGAGCGAGTCGCCAGCCTGTTGCGAGGAGCCCACGAATGTTGGCAGGAGCAAATCCTGCCCTCGCTGGCGAAAGCTGGCATCCAGGTCGCGGACTATTCCAACTTAAGTAGCCGCCAGCGATCGGCCCTCAACAAATATTTTCGCGAAGCGCTTTTCCCGACGCTGACTCCTTTGGCATTTGATCCGGGCCGGCCTTTTCCCCACATTTCAAACCTGAGCCTGAACCTGGCGGTGCTGATCCGTGACAAGCAAGGTGTGGAACATTTTGCGCGCGTCAAGATACCGAATTCGATTCCCCAACTAGTCGCGGTGGAGCTTCCACGAGAAAAAGGTGCTGGCCGCAAGCAGCCCATCCAGCAATGTTTTGTCTGGCTGGAGCAGTTGATTGCGGCCAATCTGGAGACGCTATTCCCCGGCATGAAAATTCTGGAAGCGCATCCCTTTCACGTGACCAGGGATGCCGAAACTGTGATCCAGGAACTGGAGGCCGGGGATTTGTTGGAATCGGTGGAAGAGGGCGTATGGCAGCGGCGTTTTGCCGATGTCATTCGCCTGGAAGTCAACGAAGCTATGCCGCCGCCGGTGCTAAACATCTTGAGCGAGAATCTTGAAGTGAATGCCGACGAGGTCTATCAGTTAAGCGGACCGCTGGCGCTTAGCCGGTTGCGGCACCTTTGGGCAGTCGATCGCCCTGAACTCAAGGATCCGCCATTCGTAGCGGGAATCCCCGCCGCGCTCGAGCCGGAAGACGACAGCGAGGATATCTTTGCCGCCATTCGCCGGCAAGACATTCTTCTTCATCATCCTTTCGATTCCTTCCAACCGGTTCTTTCCTTCCTCCAGCAAGCCGCGCGGGATCCGGCGGTGCTGGCGATCAAGATCACTCTTTACCGGGTAGGCCGGAACGCGCCCGTGGTAGAGACTTTGCTCGAAGCGGTGGAAAACGATAAGCAGGTCGCAGTGCTGGTGGAGCTCAAGGCGCGCTTCGATGAGGAGAGCAACATCGAGTGGGCGCGAGCGCTGGAACGCGAAGGCGTGCATGTGGTTTACGGGCTGCAGGGCCTGAAGGTCCACTGCAAAGCGGCGCTGGTGGTACGTCAGGAGGGAAATCTGATCCGCCGCTATGCCCATCTCTCCACCGGCAACTACAACACGCTTACCTCACAGCTTTACACCGATTTCGGAATGTTCACCTGCGACCAAGACATTGGCGCTGACTGCACCGACCTGTTTAACTACCTTACCGGCTACTCGGCCAAGGCCAAATACCGGAAGCTCCTAGTTGCGCCCATTGATCTGCGCGAGCAGTTTGAACGGTTGATCCAGCGGGAGATCGAGCATCAGCGTAATGGCGAGCGTGGGCACCTGATCTTTAAGATGAACGCCCTGGTAGACAAGCGCGCAATTCGCCTCTTGTACGAAGCATCGCAAGCGGGCGTGCAGGTTGATCTACTGGTGCGCGGAATCTGCTGCTTGCGTCCAGGAATCAAGGGAGTGAGCGAAAACATCCGGGTAATCAGTATTGTGGGACGTTTCCTGGAGCACAGTCGAATCTACTATTTCAGGAACGCTGGCCAGGAAGAGATTTACCTCGGCAGTGCCGATCTGATGCCGCGGAACCTGAACCGCAGAGTCGAGGTGGTCTTCCCGGTGCGGGCCCCCAAGTTGATTCGCCACCTTCGGGACGAAGTGCTAGCCACTTATTTGACCGATGTAGTGAAAGGCCGCCACATGCAGTCGAATGGAAGTTATGTGCGAAGTGCGCATCGTGCACCAGAGGCAGTGAATAGCCAGCAATGGCTCATTGAGCGCGCTGTGAGTTCTTCGATCCACTGATCAGACGAAAGGGTGGAATCCTCACCGCCTAGTATTTCCTCAACACGCCGATCACTCTGCCCTGGACCTCCACCGAAGCGGCGGGCACGATGATCGGCTGCATGTTCACATTCGAGGGTTGTAAGCGGATGTTGTCGCCCTCGCGATGGAAGCGCTTGAGCGTGGCATCCGACCCTCCGACCAGCGCGACTACAATGTCTCCGTTGTGCGCGGTCTTCGCCTTTTCGACCAGCACGTAGTCTCCGCTCATGATGTGTTCGTCCTGCATGGAATCGCCGCGAACCTCGAGCACGAACACTTCTTTGGAGCGGACGAAATCCGCTAGAGAAATCGTTTCCGGGTTCTCCACCGCTTCGATGGGTTGACCGGCGGCAATCCGTCCCAGCAGCGGCAGCACCATCGTCGTATTCACCGACATCGCCTGTTTCAACCGGCCCTTGGGTGGAAGCAGGTCGATCGAGCGGCTACGGTTGTAGTCGCGCGTGAGCAACCCTTTTTTCTCGAGATTGGAGATGTGTTTGTGCACCGTGGCCAGCGAACTTAGACCCAAGCCATCTCCAATTTCCTCGAACGACGGAGAGTAGCCCTGCTTCTGTACGAAATCGGAGATGAAGTCGTAGACTTGCCGTTGCCTGCGTGTGATCGCCATAACGCCATTCTAAGCGAATGAAAGGCGAAGTCAAGAGATAATGCATTCACCACAGAGAAACAGAGTCACACAGATAAACATGTCAACGTAAACCTTCAAGAGTCAGCTGCTTTCTCTGTGACTCTGCGTCTCCGTGGTGAAAAGGATTTCCGCTAGTCGTAACTTTTCGGCGTCTCCACTAATCCAATGAGAGGACTTATGAGGAGAATTTTCATGTCTGAGAAAGTCACGAAGTCTGAAGAAGATTGGAAAAAGCAGCTATCGCCCGAGCAGTACCAGGTAACTCGCAGAGCCGGTACCGAGCCGGCCTTTACCGGCAAATACTGGAAGACCAAGGATGCGGGCACCTACACTTGCGTTTGCTGCGGGCAGCCGCTGTTCAGTTCGGAAACCAAATTCGAATCAGGAACCGGTTGGCCAAGCTTCTGGAAGCCGATCGATCAAGACGCCATCGCGGAAGAGACCGACCGCACCTACGGCATGGTCCGAACCGAAGCGCGCTGCGCCCGCTGCAATGCGCATCTGGGCCACGTTTTCCCCGACGGTCCTGCCCCCACCGGCCTGCGCTATTGCATGAATTCGGCCGCGCTTGATTTGAAGCAGAACAAGGTAAAGCCGGAGGAAACAATAAAGAAATAGAGGGAAGTCCTGAATTAAACTGACCCCAAAAGATATGGGCACTGGAAGTCGAGTCCAGTGCCCAAGGTTTTTGCGAGGCTTGTTTAGTTCGACTCGTTGTACATGACCTTGCTGCCATGCGCCAAGGTCGCTGAGGTCCCCGCCGCGGCTGCGGCTGCCTTCGGATGCTCAGGAGCTTTCACTACTTCAACAGGTTTGACTGCTTCAGCGTTTTTCGCTTGCGGCTTTTCAATCGGCGGGTGCGCGGCTTGCCGGTGCGCAGCCTTAACTTCCACCGAGCCCTTCACCACCGCTCCA
>Ga0187819_10000848_pt1 | contig 15508 bp, 14 predicted proteins | sample NC_wetland_sal_i_15_FD_132411 | JGI IMG/M metagenome (GOLD analysis project Ga0187819, IMG submission 132411) | Wetland sediment microbial communities from Neuse River Estuary, North Carolina, USA - SO4_4 | ecosystem: Environmental > Aquatic > Freshwater > Wetlands > Sediment | place: USA...
AAAGGCCACGATCGCGTCATTTTATCCGTCACACTTCTGCAGCGTTCGGTTGCAGCCGAGATTGACAGGACGTGGGTCATCCCGATCGCGTCGCAATCTAGGCTGCACCCGGCGACCGCATCTTCTCGACCCCTGGCTCACCGCCAGGGCGCATAGTCCCGCCTGAAGATTTCTTCCGGAAGTCTTTCTGTTGTTTCCGCGACAGCCCTCGCACTTCAAATCACTGGCCGCCGGCCGCCGGCTCGCCAATGAGGGATGCACATGACACAGATGAATGAACCGCTGGGCCTTCTACCCGATTGGACGAAGGACACGCGCTGGACCGGCGTCAAACGGCCGTACACACCGGCCGATGTTCTCCGCCTGCGCGGGTCTCTCCAAATCGAATACACCCTCGCCCGGGTGGGCGCGGAGCGCCTTTGGAACCTGCTGCGTAATGAGCCCTACGTGGCGGCTCTGAGCGCCATGACGGGAAACCAGGCGATCGAGCAGGCGCGCGCGGGACTGAAAGCGATTTATGCCAGCGGATGGCAGGCAGCCGCGGACGCGAACAGCGCTCGCGACATGTATCCCGATCTGAGTCTCTATCCCTCGGAAAGCGTTCCGAATCTGGTGCGCAATATCAATAAGTCGCTGCAGCGGGCCGACCAGATTCACCACGCGGAGGGCCACAACGACACGCGTTGGTTTGTGCCCATCGTGGCCGACGCCGAATCCGGCTTCGGAGGAAGCCTGAACGCGTTCGAGCTGATGAAGACCATGATCGAGTCCGGCACGGCGGGCGTCCACTTCAAGGACCAACTGTTCTCCGTCAAGACCTGCGGCCAACTTCAGGGCGAGGTCGTAATCTCCAGGCAGTCCTTCATCGAGAAACTGATCGCCGCGCGCCTGGCCGCCGATGTCATGGGCGTTCCCACGTTGATCATTGCACGCACGGATGCGTACTGCGCCCGGTATCTCGAAAACGACTCCGACCCGCACGACCACGAATTCCTCACAGGAGAGAGACGCCAGGACGGTTTCTTCGGATACCGCGGCGGCCTGAATGCGGCCATCAGCCGCGGGCTGGCCTACGCACCTTACGCCGACTTGCTGCTGTGCGAGACTGCGCGGCCGGACCTGCGAGACGCCAGGAGATTTGCCGAGGCCATCCACGCCGAATATCCGGGAAAGATTTTGGCCTACAACTGCTCACCACCCGCCAACTGGGCCATGCAGCTGGATGCCGCCACCATCCGCAACTTCCAGGTGGCGCTGAGCGGCATGGGCTACCGTTTCCAGTTCGTCGCCCTGGCGGGGTTCCAGTCGCTGAATCAGGGCATGTTCGAGCTGGCTCGCGGGTATCGTGAATCCGGCATGGCCGCCTTCACACGCTTGCAGCAGGCGGAGCTGGAGCTCGCGCAGATCTCCGGATATGAGGCCATCAAGCCGCAGCGATTCGTGGGGGCCGGATACTTTGATGACGTGGCCCAGACGATCGCCGGCTCCTCCAACGGCGCCAGGGCACAGATGCGGCCGACCGAGGAAGAGCGGCGCGCCCTGGCCCAATGGTCCCCGCTGCCGAGCAAGACCGCCAATTAACGCGGTCGGCCGCACTCTTCCGGTAGTTCGACCAAGTGGATGTTTGCGTTGAACCCCAGGACCCCAGGGAGGCAGTCAACCAGTGGGAATGTCTGACATCAATCTTGGCGGACGTTTGAACGTTCCGAACTCCTCGGCCGAAGGCGGAGGGCCTGGGTCTGAGGTTCACCCCACCGGGCCCGGGAGGATGAATCTACTTCGCGAGGATGCGTTTCTCCACATGCTCTGCCTGGAACGGAAGAGGGCGGAGCGCTCGGGCAGGACGTTTCTTCTGGTTCTGCTCGATGCCGCAAAGCTGTTCGAACACTCCAAGCGGGCGATTCCCCGCGTGACTTCCGCAGTCTGTTCCGCGATGCGAGAGACGGATTTAATCGGATGGCAGCAGGCCAATGCCGTGATCGGCGTCATCCTCACGGAGATCGGCACGGCCGACAAGAGCGCCATCCGCCGGGCCCTGGTCACTTCGCTTACCACTGCCCTGCGGACCAAGATCGAGGCCGGGCAGGCGGACCTGATCGACATCTCCTTTCATTTCTTTCCGGATGAGGAGGGACACAAGGGAGCGCGGTCTGCGGACAAAAAACTCTATCCCGAACTGGAGTGGGAAGGAAAGCAAAAGCGCGTGTCGCGCCTGGTGAAAAGAGCGATGGATGTCGCGGGCAGTCTAGCTGCATTGATCGTGCTCTCCCCGCTGCTCGCCCTGATCGCTGTAGCGATCAAGCTCACGTCGAAAGGTCCCGTTCTCTTTAAACAAGGGCGTGTGGGCCAACACGGAGTGATTTTTCAGTTTCTCAAGTTCCGGTCCATGCGTCCGAATAGCGATCCCCGGGTGCATCAGGAATTCATAAATGAATTTATCGCAGGGAGCGCAAATCCCCCGACGCCGGGCCAGCCGAAACGAAAAGTGTTCAAGATCACGGATGATCCCCGGGTCACGCGCGTCGGCGCAATCTTGCGGCGGACGAGTCTGGATGAGTTGCCTCAGTTCTGGAACGTCTTGAAGGGGGAAATGTCGCTTGTCGGGCCCAGACCTCCGATCCCCTACGAGCTGGAGTCGTATCGGACCTGGCACAAGCGCCGGATCCTGGAAGTGAAGCCCGGCATCACCGGATTGTGGCAAGTCTACGGGCGCAGCCGGACGACCTTTGACGAAATGGTGCGGCTGGATCTGCGGTACGCGCGCACGTGGTCGATCCTGCTGGACCTTAAGATTCTTGTCCAGACGCCGCGCGCGATTATCTCCCAAGAAGGCGCCTACTAGCTCATGAAGCATTGTTTCTTGGCCTTATCGCTTACTCAGGATTCAGCAGCAAGCCCGCACTCGGCCGCGCATCCCGGCGCCGGGCCGGACAACAGAATTTCGATCTTCGCTCCACTATCCTCGAATCCATGGAGAAAGTATGAACCCAGAGCTCGATAACCAAACCCTGCCCTTCCCCAGCGTGCCGTGCGCGCCCCTTCCCTCCATCCCTCGCATGGGACAAGACACCGTGCGGTTTGGCGTGATCGGTTACGGCTACTGGGGCCCCAATGTCGTCCGGAATCTGCATAGCCTGGAGAGCTCGCGGATCGTGTCGATCTGCGACAAGAGCACTGGTGCGCTCAAGCGGGCCAAGCAGCTCTATCCCGGCGTGGAGATGACGAAAGAGAGTGCGGACATTCTCAATTCGCCCGAAATCGACGCCGTGGCGATCGTCACGCCGGTGTGGACGCACTACGAACTGGCCAAGAAGGCCCTGGAGAACGGCAAGCACGTCTTCGTCGAGAAGCCTCTCACCTCGTCCGTGGAGCAAGCCGAAGACCTGATCGAGCTGGCGGAGCGGAAAAATCTGAGCATCATGGTGGACCACACGTTTCTGTTCACCGGCGCAGTGCGCAAGATCCGGCAGCTCATTGACGAAGGAACGCTGGGTGATTTGTATTATTACGACTCGACGCGAGTGAACCTTGGCCTGTTCCAGCACGACATCAACGTGGTGTGGGACCTGGCTCCGCACGATCTTTCCATCATGGACCACGTGATCCGCGCGCGCCCCGAAGCCATCGTGGCGACGGGCGAATGCCACCTGAATGGCTTCGTGGACGTTGCGTTCATTACCGTCTACTTCCCGCAGAACATCATCGCCCACATCAACGTGAACTGGCTGTCTCCCGTAAAAGTTCGCACTACGCTGATCGGCGGCGAGAAGAAGATGCTGGTGTGGAATGACCTCGAGGTGGACGAAAAAATCAAGGTATACGACAAAGGCGTGCAGATTACGAACAACCAGGGTGTTTACGACTTGCTGGTGAGCTACCGGACAGGCGACATGTGGTCGCCAAAGGTGGAACAAGCGGAAGCTCTACGCGTGGAGCTCTCTCATTTCCGCGATTGCATTCTCAACGGAAGGCGTCCATCCAACGACGGGATCGCCGGCCTTCGGGTGGTCAAGATGCTGGAGGCCGCCGACCAATCCATCAAGGAGAAAGGAAAGGCAATCCTGCTCTGAGCGATCCGGCGGAATCCTGGCCGGTTTTTCAAATCCAAATCCCAAGAGGCGCAACGACGAAAATGAAATCTAAGATCGCATTTCTCGATCTGATTACTCCTCACATGGAACTCGAGGAGGAGCTGGTATCGGTGTTCCGGTCCTCCCTGAGGTCCGCCGGATTCATCGGAGGACCCGTAGTGGCAGATTTTGAGAGGGAATTCACCCAGTTCTGCGATACCCAGCATTGCGTGGGTGTGAACAGCGGAACCGATGCGCTGAGATTCGCTTTGATCGCGGCGGGAATCGAACCAGGCACGACGGTGATTACCGTCCCGAATACTTTTATCGCCACTACAGAAGCGATCACGCAAGCCGGTGCCCATCTGGACTTTGTCGATGTCGACGAGCGAACCTTCACGATGGATCCGGGGCAACTGAGGCATTACCTGGAGTCGAAGTGCGAGAAGGATTCCCGGACGGGCAAACTGGTCAACCGGCAGACCCGGAGAGTCGTCTCGGCGATCATCCCGGTGCATTTGTACGGGCAACCGGCGGATATGGATCCCATCCTCGAGCTGGCGCGGCGTCACGGCTTGATTGTCATTGAGGATGCCTGCCAGGCTCATGGAGCGCAATACTTCTCCGAGAAGGAAGGCATTTGGAAAAAGGCCGGAACAATGGGCTTGGCGGCCGCCTTCAGCTTTTATCCCGGGAAAAACCTCGGAGCTTGTGGCGAGGCAGGCGCCCTGAACACAAACGACCCGGCAATGGCCTCCATCGCCCGCATGCTTCGCGATCACGGCCAGTCACGCAAGTACTACCACGACATCGAGGGATACAACGGACGCCTGGATGCCATTCAGGCAGGAATCCTCCGGGTAAAATTGAAGTACTTGGCCAAAGGAAATGAAAACCGCCGCAAGGCTGCGGCACTTTACAAGGACCTGCTTTCCCCGCTGGCGCCGGGAATCGGGCTGCCTTCCGAGCCGGCATGGTCCAGAGGCGTTTTTCACCTCTACGTGATCCGCACGCGGAAGCGCGACGAACTGCGCGCCTACCTCGATGCGAACGGCATCGGCACCGGGATTCACTATCCGGTGCCCCTGCATGTTCAAAAAGCATATCAATCGCTCGGATATCAGAAAGGAGATTTTCCGGTCACCGAACGAACGGCGTCGGAAATTCTATCCTTGCCCATGTTTCCTCATCTGAGACTGGAACAGCAACGTGAGGTCGCCGATTGCATTCGCAGTTTCCTGCACAGCTCGATGTCGACGGCACACCACACAGACTCTTTGCCCGTGTCAAGCACCTAGCGCCTGACCGCTCATCACGCAAGAGCGCGTGCCGGGCGGTTTCGACTCACACCAGGTCAACCGGTTCTTTGGGAGCTGAACAATGCAGACGGCAATCGTACTGGGTAAGGGTGAACTTGGGATCCGGGTCGCGGACTGGTTCAAGAATTCTGCGGATTTCAGACTTCTTGCCGTTGTTCCCGTCATTCCCGAGCCTTCCTGGGCGCCATCGCTGCGCGAGTGGGCCGTCCAGAGAAAGGTAGATGTGATCGAATCCGGCCACTACCAGGATTTGCCCGGCGTACGGCGAGACAACTGGAGCGTGGATCTGGCCGTTTCGATTTTTTACGACAGGATCATCAAGGAGTGGTTCATCCGGAAATGTCGGAGAATCCTGAACCTTCACAATGGGCCCCTGCCGAAGTATCGGGGGGTCTCGCCCATCAACTGGGCTCTCAAGAACGAAGAGCTGGAACACGGGCTGACCATCCACGAGATCAGCCCGGGCATAGACGACGGCGCGATCATCGGACAACTCAAGTACTCCATCTATCCGCAATTTGATGAGGTGCTTGATGTTTACAAACGCTCGATTGAGTATGGATGGGTCCTGTTTCAGCAGACCATTCCCCTGCTCGGAAGGATTCAGCCGCGAGAGCAGGATCACTCGATAGCGACTTATTACAATAAGCAGCAAAACTCGCTTCTCGGCGAGAGAAGGAACTTTACGCGCGCACAGAGCCGCGAGTTCGAGAGAGCGGAGGAGGAATCGCATGCCCGGTGAACGAGCCGGTGATTCTCACTCCGATTCCGACCAACACTTCTCCTCAAGTTCCATTGTTGGCCGCCGCCGGCATGTCGGCTGCAGTAAGTGTGAAATCGAGATGCACCGTTCTCGCCGGGAATCGCGCGGGTGAACTGTGAGTACGCCTGGGAATTCCTGTTGGTCACGCCGGACGAAGATCTAGAAAATCCTCGCAGTCTTGCCGGGTTTGCCCCGATCATCACGACATTTTCAAGGTGTCCGCGTATGCGAGAAGGTTTCAGGCGCGAATGCTGATCGCGAGGTTCACGCTCCTCTGCGGCAGCGGGGAAAACGCGGAGGATCCACAGTTCCGAGGGGGACTCAATCCGGTTGAGGCATGCTGACTCTCCCTACGTACGTTTTGATCACTCCGGCCCGGAACGAAGCCGAGTTCATTGAACTGACCATTCGGTCAGTGGTGGCTCAGACCGTCCGTCCGGCCAGATGGGTCGTCGTCAGCGACGGCTCCACCGACGGTACGGACGAAATCGTGCTTCGGTACGCGGCGGACAACCCCTGGATGGAACTGGTCCGGATGCCCGAGCGTCGCGAGCGGCATTTCGCCGGGAAGGTCCATGCCTTCAACGCCGGGTACGCGCGAGTCAAGGACGTGAAGTATGAGGTCATCGGCAGCTTGGACGCGGACATGTCGTTCGATGAAGAATACTTTTTTTATCTGCTTCGCAAGCTGGCTGAGGATCCCGCGCTGGGGCTGGTGGGCACGCCGTTCAGAGAAGGTCCCAATCCGATTTATGACTACCGGTTTGTCAGCATCGAGCATGTGTCCGGAGCCTGCCAACTGTTTCGCCGCGAGTGTTTCGAGGACGTCGGCGGATATCTGCCTGTGAAGGGAGGCAGCATCGATCACATTGCCGTGGTTTCCGCGAGGATGAAAGGTTGGAAGACCCGGACATTTACGGAGAAGGTGTCGCAACACCATCGCACCATGGGCAGCGCCAAGCACGGCGCGCTGATGGCCAGGTTTCGGATCGGACAGAAGGACTACGCGATGGGCAATCACCCAGTCTGGGAATTGTTCCGGTCCGCGTATCAGATGACCAAGAGGCCGCTGATCATCGGTGGCCTGATGGGATTGTGCGGATATGGCTGGGCGGCAATCCGGCGGATGCAGCGGCCGGTGACTCCGGAACTGGTAGCCTTCGTGAGGCGCGAGCAGATGGAGCGCCTGAAGCGATTTTTCGCGGGTGACACACTCCGCTCCGAGAGAGCCTTACGGCAACCTCCCAAGTGCGCTTGATTCCGATCCGCAGATCGCAGCGAAGCCTTGTCACTCCCTCATTGTCATGAGAAATGCCGTCGAGACAGATGGAGCAATGAAACCAGCCGGTCCACCGGCGCGACCGAGCGTCGGGGCATCCCACGCTGGCACTCTGGTCGTAAATGCCGACGATTGGGGCAGGGATCGGGATACGACGGCGCGCACGCTGGATTGTGTCCGCCGCGGGTCCGTCTCTTCGGTGAGCGCAATGGTGTTCATGGCCGATTCGGAGTGGGCGGCGGAAATCGTGCGGGAGCGGGGGATTGACGCCGGCCTTCATCTGAATTTCACTACCGCGTTTACCGCGCCCGGACGAGCAGCGCGTCTTACCGAACAGCAGCAACGACTCTCCCGCTACCTGCGGCGCCACCGTTTCGCACCTGCCCTGTTTCACCCCGGACTCGTCCGTTCGTTCGAATACGTGGTGGCGGCGCAGCGCGACGAGTTCTGCCGACTCTACGGGGCCGAGCCAGCGCGTGTGGATGGACATCATCACATGCATCTCAGCGCCAATGTGCTTTGCCAAGGACTGCTGCCGCGCGGGGTCCTCGTTCGCCGGAACTTCTCCTTCCAGCCCGGGGAAAAAAGTCTTGTCAACCGGCTGTATCGCAGGGCCGTCGATCACAGCCTGGCAAAAAGATACCGTCTGGCCGACTTCCTATTTTCCCTCACGCCGTTCGAGCCGCGAGCGCGCCTGCAACGGATTCTCTCGCTGGCTCACCGGTTTGTTGTCGAGGTAGAGACACATCCCGTTCGAGAAGAGGAGTATCAATTCCTCATGGGAGACGAGGTTGGCCGATGGATCGGGAATTTTCCGATTGCGCCACGTTTCTCTGTGACCCCGCGCAGTAGCGCGGCCGCGCAAGGAGAGCATGAATGATGGAGTTCTTTAAGAAGAACATCACTAAGGACCAGTGCCGGGACACCGGAATGGCGATGGTTCTCCTATGTCTGATCCTGGCCGTCTCTCCGAAGCGGCACGGGTTCCTGTATGGTGCGATAGCGCTCCACGTCGTGAACATGATTCTGCCGCAGATATTTCGGCCCATCGCCGTGGTCTGGCTGGGGTTTTCAAATCTGTTGGGCGAGATCGTGCCGAAGATCCTGCTGTCCATCGTTTTCTTCCTCGTTGTGACCCCGATCGGTATTCTGCGCCGGTGGGCCGGCAAGGATGCTCTGAAGCTGCGCAGTTTTAAGGCAAGCCAGGATTCGGTCATGATGGAGAGGAACCACACATTCATGGGCCGGGACATGCAAAAGCCTTACTGAGGCCTAGAGAACTGAGGGAGGAAGCTAGTTATGGATTTCTTGAAAGACTTGTGGGGCTTTCTAAGGCAGCGGAAGAAATTCTGGCTCTTACCCCTCATCTTAATCATCTTGATGTTTGGCGCCCTCATGATCTTTGCAAGCGGATCCGCGATCGCGCCGTTCATCTACACATTGTTTTAGCCAGGGAATCATCCATGAAGATGGCGAGGAATCCTGAATGAAGAGTACGACTCTAGAAAGACCAGCGGCGGCGGAGCCCGACGCATTGACGGAACCACGCCGCCGAGGAGGCCAGGGCGTCCTGCTGAATATCGTCCTCCTGCTGGGTACGCTTGTGTTCAGCTGCCTGGCGATGGAGCTGGCGTTGCGAGTGGGTTTTGCTCGCAGCCTCGACTTTTCGATGGAGATGTGGAAATACGCGACACAATTGAAGCGCCCGGTTGCCAATCCTCAGCTCAGCTTTGTCCACGCGCCGAACAGTTCCGCGTTTTTGATGGGCGCACCAGTTTCCATCAATTCCCACGGCCTTCGCGATCGAGAGTACTCGGAGGATAAGCCGCCGAACACCTTCCGGGTGATGATGCTGGGTGATTCAACCACCTTTGGCTGGGGTGTGCGCCAGGAAGACACAGCCGCGAAATTCCTGGAGCGAAAACTGAATGCGAAGCTCCCGCCCGGATACGACAAAGTTGAGGTGCTCAACGCCGGAGTGGGCAACTATGACACGGTTCAGGAGGTAACTTACTACGAAACCCGTGGCCGGGCCTTTCATCCAGACCTGGTCATCCTGGTGTTTTTCATCAATGATCCCGAGCCTGTGCCAGTGGAAAAGAAAGGCTTTCTGATCGATCGGTCCTACCTCATTGCATTCGCCACCAACCGCTTTGATGGAATCCTGAGGCATGTGGGGATGCGCCCTGATTGGAGGCAGTACTACTCGTCGCTGTACGACGATGATAGGCCGGGGTTTCAAGCCTGCAAAAAGGCCCTCGGAAGCCTTGCGGATTCTTCGCGGAGCAATGGTGCAAGGGTTCTAGTGGCCCTCCTGCCCGAGCTGCACCTGATTAACGGAGACCGCTATCCCTTCAAAGCGGCACACGCGAAGATCAAAAATATTGCGGCCGCAGACCACATGCCCGCGGTGGATCTGATTGACGGGCTCAAGGACCACGGCCCCGAGGATTCGTTGTGGGTTACGCCGTTGGATGACCATCCGAATGCCAAGGCGAATGACCTGATTTCCTCGCAGTTGCAGCAGTGGATTTTGGCAAACGTCGGAACGCCAGGCAGTCACTAAACCGATCAGCAGTGTGCGAGATTGCTTTCGCTTCTTGCGACCGGCAAGCGCAGCGAGGGTTTGAATGACGACCCATGGCGCTCAAGCGCTCGATTCCGTAGGCGGCCTGCAGAAGAAGCTGCACAACTTCAGGATCGACTCATAAGGATAACCGCGACGATAGGGCAATTCGCGGCCCGCAATAGACTTTGTTCGGCAGGGAGATACAAAGGCTGTACTGATCTGTACCAAAAAGGAAGGAGGAAGCGACGATGGACTTCTTGACAGACATGTGGGGTTTTCTGAAGGATCGGAAGAAATTCTGGCTTTTGCCGCTGATCGTAATCATTTTGATGTTCGGTGCTCTGATGGTGTTTGCCAGCGGATCCGCGATCGCGCCATTTATCTACACGCTGTTCTAGCCGATCGCAGGAATTTCAAACAGGCCTCAAGTACTTAGGAGATTTCATGAAGAAGGCAATCCTCGGGATATCGGCGTTCTATCACGACAGCGCCGCAGCGCTCCTGGTCGACGGCAAGATTGTGGCTGCGGCGCAGGAGGAACGCTTCACCCGAAAGAAGCATGACTCGTCGTTTCCCATCCATGCTTGCCGCTATGTGCTGCAAGAGGCGGGGATCGACTACAAGGACCTCGCCGCCGTATCGTTCTACGACAAACCGTTTCTCAAGTTTGAGCGGCTGCTGGAAACTTATCATGCCTTTGCGCCAAGCGGCTTCTTGAGTTTCCTTGCGGCAATGCCAGTGTGGATCAAAGAGAAGCTGTTTATGAGGCGGCTGCTCGGGGAACAGCTCGCGGAACTGGGTGACGGCAACGTCCCAATCTATTATCCGGAGCACCATCTGTCTCACGCGGCAAGCGCCTTTTATCCCTCGCCGTTCCCGGATGCGGCCATTGTCACGGTGGATGGGGTTGGAGAATGGGCCACGACGACCATCGGACGCGGCCGGGGAAAGGACATCGAGATACTGAAAGAGTTGCAGTTCCCCCACTCGATAGGGCTCCTGTATTCGGCCTTCACTTATTACACGGGGTTCGCAGTAAACAGCGGGGAATATAAGCTGATGGGTTTGGCGCCGTATGGGAATCCGCAGGCGCAGCGGACTGCGGACTTCAAGGAGAAGATCAAAACCGTACTTGTGGATACTCGAAAAGATGGCTCGATCGTACTGAACATGGATTACTTCGAGTACGCCACCGGGCTCAAGATGGTCAATGAAGAGAAATGGGAGCAACTCTTCGGGGTGCCCCGCCGAAAACCGGAGTCCGAGATTTCCCAGGTCTACATGGACATGGCGCTGGCGATCCAGGAAGTGACCGAGGAGATTGTGCTGCGTCTGGCCTGCACGGCCCGGCAACTGACGGGCAGCAAGTATCTGGTGCTGGCGGGTGGCGTGGCCCTGAATTGCGTGGCCAACGGGAAAATCCTTCGATCCGGCATTTTCGAAGACCTCTGGATTCAACCCGCCGCGGGCGACGCGGGAGGCGCGGTGGGTGCGGCCTACGCCGTTTGGCACATCCATGATGGAAACGAGCGGCATATGAACGGCCACCGGGATGCTATGCAGGGCTCGTACCTGGGGCCGGAGTTCTCCGAGAAGGAGATTCGACGCGCGCTCGAAAAATACGGGGCCAAGGCCCGCCGCTTTGACAGCTTCCACGAGCTGGCCGCTGACGTCGCCTCGAAGATCGCGGACGGAAACGTGGTCGGCTGGTTCCAAGGGCGCATGGAATTCGGCCCGCGCGCGCTGGGAGGCCGCAGCATCCTGGGGGACGCCCGAAACCCCGAGATGCAGAAAAAACTGAACCTCAAGATCAAGTATCGGGAAGGCTTCCGGCCGTTTGCGCCTTCGGTGTTGGAAGAGGACGTTGCAGAATATTTTGATCTGGACCGGGAATCCCCGTACATGCTCCTGGTGGCGCCGGTCCGCGAGGACAAGCAAATCCCATACCCCGAGGGGTACCGGGAAAAGCCCCTCTACGAACGGCTGTATTTCCGCCGGTCCGATCTCCCGGCCATCACGCATATCGATTACTCGGCCCGGATACAGAGCGTGAGCCGCGAAACGAATCCCCGATACTGGGAACTGATCGAGAAATTTAAGAAGCTGACTAGCTACGGCGTCATCGTGAATACGAGCTTCAATGTGCGCGGCGAGCCGATCGTGTGCACGCCCGAGGACGCCTACCGATGCTTCATGAGGACCGAAATGGACTTCCTGGTCGTCGGAGACTATCTCCTCGAAAAGAAGGACCAGCCGGTTCTGTCCGAAAAAGGCGATTGGCGGAAGGAATTCAAGCTCGATTGATCAGTCGGGAGATAAAAAGGGCTTATTCATGAGGTGGAGAAAAATTCTCGCGAACTTCAGTGTAATCGTGGTGTCAGTGGGGTTTGGCCTTCTCCTTTGCGAATTCGGTTCACGGCTGGCGCTGAACGCCGCTGACTACCTGAACGTCGGGATGGTGAGCGACCCGGTGTTTGGAGCAAAACCCTCGCCGACCGCAAGAGGCGGATTTGACGCCTTGGGCTTCCGGAATCGCACAGTACCGAAAACTGCGGATATCGTTGCAATTGGGGACTCCCAGACGTACGGAAATGCCGCGACCATGGACGACTCGTGGCCGTACGCCCTCGGACGCATGTTGGGTCGCCATGTATACAACATGGGGTTGGGAGGATACGGACCGAACCAATATTATGAGCTTCTGAGGACCAAGGCACTTCCCATGAAGCCACGAATGGTCATTTGTGGTTTATCGGTGACCGACGATTTCGACAACGCATACCAGCTTACCTATGGTCTCGACTATTGGGCCCGCTTGCGTGCATTGCCCGGCGTAAAAATCGATTTCGACGTATGGAATGTCGGCGACGAACCACCTCCAACCCGGCAAAAAAGGATCAGAATCTGGCTCTCGCAGCACAGCGTCCTTTACCAATTGGTTGTTCACACGGGCCTAGGCAATCGGCTGAATGGCGAGCTCCAAATCAGAAATGCGCCGGAGCTTTATCCTGGTTTGGCTACTTCGTTGATCATTCCTGAGAAGCATATCGAAGAAGCGTTTCAACCGACCGTGAATTTACACGGACTCGACCAAAACCGTGAGAGCGTGCACGAGGGAATGCGCGTGACATTTGAGCTGCTGAAGGAGATGGATGAAATCTGCCGTAAGAACAATATCCAGTTCGTGGTCGTCGTCATACCAACCAAGGAGATGGTCTTCTCGGAGTACCTGGAACACAACCACAAAATAGCTCTCAGTGATGTTGTTGACAGGCTTCTGGTGAACGAGAGCTTGGCATTAGATCGGACGTTCAAGTTCTTGACCGATGCGAATATCTCCTATGTAAGTCCATTACCTTTGCTGCAGAAGTCCGTAGGACAGGGGCTGTTTGCTAGAAGCGCGGTGGACATGCACCCCAACAAGAACGGATATCGGGTGATCGCCGAGGCGGTGGCTGAGCGAGTGAAGCAGCTCGAAGCTCCCCCGCCTCCGGTCACGCAGGCTCAATGATCGGACCGCCTGGAATTCCAAGGCCAGCCCCGCTCCGGACGCCGCCGTTTCGCAGTGCCATATGTCACCCACCACGGTACTCCTAGGCTTTGCGGAAGCGCTCGCGGCGCCGGAAGTGGTTTGGAGCCTGGTGGACGAGGGCTTCCGGGTGGTTGCCTTCGCGCGCAGGGGACGGCACTCCGCTCTGCGTCACAGCCGTCACGTGGAGTGTCATGAGATCTGTCCGCCGGAATCAGACCTGAAAGCGGCGATCTCCGAGCTGCAATCCCTGATGAACTCCGTAGGCGCGGAACCCGATGGCGCCCAGCGGATTCTTTTTCCCTTGGACGACAAGGCGGTATGGCTGGGCAGCAGGGTGAAGCTGGAGCAGGATTGGCTTTTGGCTGGGCCCTCGGGCACAAACGCAGAGCTGGCGTTGAACAAGTGCATACAGATTCAGATGGCCCGGGATGCCGGGTTTGACGTTCCGAAAACTCTGATTGCTCGAACCGCGGACGAAGTAGCGACTTTCAGCGCCAGCCAGTCATTCCCGATTATCTTGAAGGCTGCGGCATGCGTTCCCATCCTGCAAGGCCGGGTGCATTCCTGCCGGAAGTGGATCTGCGCGAATTCCGCTGAACTGAAAAGCGCGCTGTCCGAGTGGGGGGAGAGAGTGCCGCTACTGGTCCAGCCTTTCGTCGTGGGAACCGGGGAAGGTGTGTTCGGCCTCGCTGCACGCGACGGAATCAGGGCCTGGAGCGCGCACCGCAGATTGAGAATGATGAATCCTCAGGGTTCGGGGTCGAGTGCGTGCGTTTCGCAGCAAGTGCCCGAGGATCTCAAACCGAAGGTCGAGGAGTTTATCGGACGTTCGAACTGGCGCGGAATGTTTATGTTCGAGCTCTTGCGGGACACTGCAGGACGGGCGTGGTTTGTCGAATTCAACGGTAGACCATGGGGAAGCATGTCGCTTTCGCGCCGCCAGGGGCTGGAGTATCCCGCCTGGCAAGTGAAGCTGGAATTGGACCAGGAGTCGCGAGCCGGCCTGGAGCCGACTTCCGACGCCGGCGTTGTCTGCAGACACGTGGGGCGGGAATTCATGCACCTGCTTTTTGTGTTACGAGGCCCGAAGTCAAAAGCGCTCAGCGCCTGGCCGTCGTTTTGGAAAACGGTTCGTGAGGTTTTCCATGTTCGGCGAGGAGATACAGTTTACAACTGGCGGCGCGAGGATCCGAAGGTATTTATCGCCGATTGCTGCTGCACCATAAGCGACAACCTGTTTAAGTCGAGAGCCTGAGAGCCAATGGAAGTCTTTGCCGCCTGTCACGTTCATTCCACGTGGTCCTACGATGGGAGCTGGTCGCTCGGGGCGCTCAGCGCCAAATTCAGCCGGCGGGGTTGCCGTGTCCTGATGACGACGGAACACGACCGCGGGTTTACGGCCGAGCGCCTGGCACAGTTTCGGGAGGCCTGTGCGCAGGCGAGTTCCAGCAAGATCCTGGTGGTTCCGGGTATTGAGTATAGTGATGCGGCCAACCGCGTGCATGTTCTGGTGTGGGGACCGGTGCCTTTTCTTGGAGAGGGCTTGGCTACCGGAAGGATGTTGGAGGCAGTCCAGGATGCCGGAGGCCTGGCCGTGCTCGCGCATCCCACCAGACGAGAGGCGTGGAATTCGTTCGATTCATCTTGGGCCGGTCGTCTCTTAGGCATCGAGGCCTGGAATCGAAAATATGACGGCTGGGCACCAAGCCGTACGGCACCCGCACTGCTGCAACAAGCAGGTGCCATCCCGTTTGTGGGGCTGGATTTCCATACGCAACGTCAGTCGTTTCCACTGAGCATGGCGTTGAACATGGAAGAGAATGTGAGCGAGGAGAACGTGCTTCAGTGTCTGAGGGCCCGCCGGTGCTACGCGCGCGCATTTGGACTTCCGCTGAGTGAGAACTTGGTCCGCAGGGCTTTGCCCGTCCTCGGCGTGGCCGAGCAGAGCAGGCGGATGGCGGCTTCCATCGCCAGAT
>Ga0187819_10000849_pt1 | contig 15508 bp, 7 predicted proteins | sample NC_wetland_sal_i_15_FD_132411 | JGI IMG/M metagenome (GOLD analysis project Ga0187819, IMG submission 132411) | Wetland sediment microbial communities from Neuse River Estuary, North Carolina, USA - SO4_4 | ecosystem: Environmental > Aquatic > Freshwater > Wetlands > Sediment | place: USA: North...
CAGCACCGTATGGTGCTCCTGTAGCAGCCGCACGAATGCCTGCACGCGCTCGGAGTGCAGGTCGAGCCCCGCCGCGCGTTCCGCCACCTCCGTGAACCGCGCCGGCGTCCGCGTATCCTGCACCTGGTCGAAAAAGAAATTCAGGAAAATGAAGTTCATGTGCTGGATTTCATCTGCGCCGTCGCGCACAAACTGCTCCGCGGTCATGAACGCCGGCACGTGGCCGGACACCCGCATCCCGCGCTGGTGCGCCTCTCCCGCGATGTAGGCCACCAGTTCCGGTTTCACCGAGCTGTAAATTTTGATCTGTTCGTACCCCAGCGATTTGAATCTCTCGATGTCCGCTAGCGCCTCTTCGCGCGTATCCGCAAACACTTTCGACGGCCCCTGGTAGGGCCCTCGTCCGTCAATCAGCCCGGCCATCACGATGCGCGGCCCGGCCAGCGTTGCGGCATCGAATTTCCTCCGCAAATCGTTTAGGTGCTCGATGTCGTTGCCCATGTCGCGCACGGTTGTGACCCCCGCCGCCAGGTGCAGCACGCCGTCGTCCCAGTCCCCCAGATGCACGTGCATGTCCCACAGCCCGGGCAGCAGCATTTTCCCCTTCGCGTCCATCACCTCGCGGCCCGCGCCGCCGGGAATTTTTCCGTCCGGAGCAACCGCTTCAATCCGGTTCCCGGTGACGAGCACGGACATTCCCTCCTTCACCGTGGCCGTCTCGCTGTCGAACAGCCGCGCGTGCTCGATGAGCAGCGGCCCCGCGGGTTTCCGCGTCAGCCTCCGCGCCACTTCCTCGCCCCGCGCCGCCGCGCGCGCCTTCTGCGCCTCGAGCAGCGCCGGCCAGGCCGCTTCCGCGCCGTCGCGAATCAATACCGCCCAGTCGCTGCCGCTGGCAAAGAAACTGTGGTCTTCGGTCAGCCACACCGGATCGGGCGTAAAGCTCAGCCCGCTCACCTCGTACATCGTCACCCGCTGCTTCTTTCCACCTGCTTCCACCGTGCGCTCCGCCGCGCGTTCGATTCGCGCCTCGCCTTCCGGCAGCAGCGGCAGCCGCCCGCCCGGCGCCGCCAGCAGCGCTGCAGCCAGTTCATTCCCGAGCGTCCCGTCCATGGGGACGTAAAACGCCGGAGCGCCCAATACCTTTTCGCCGTGCTCCGCCTTATTGCTCCACGTCGCCCGCGGCGGCGTGCCCGTCATCCGGAAATGCTCGTCCACCGGCCCTTTCAGGTAATCGTTCCCGCTGGCGTCAATTTCGGTTGGGATTCCCGTCCCACCCAGCACGATTCGCGTGAGGATCGCCGGGCCTCGCCCGCGGTCGTTGAACGCGAAAAAATTGTGCCGCGTGCCGTCCGCCGTCCTCCAAACCGCCATCAGGCCCTGCTTGTTCCCCGCCATCAGAAACGCGTAGCGCGCCGCATCGCCGGGCACTTCCGCCGGCACGCGGATGAGCTGCCCCGGCGCGTTCGACTGCCCGGACGTGGTCGCAGCCGCCTGCCCAGGCTGGCCTGCCGGATTCGCCCGCAGCCCCGCGGCAATTCCCAGCGCTCCCATGGCGACAATCACGCCCAGCACGTATGCCCCGCTACTCCGTCGAATGCTCATTCCGTTCCCCCTGACATGAAAACGCGGCAATCAGCCGCCGAGTTTCACCCTCTTCCCCGTGTTCCGCAAGCGGTCCTGCGCGCCCTGCGGCCTTCGGATTCTGGCTGGGAATGGTCTGTAAAGCTGGCCTGGAGCGCGACTTCCCGAATGCGCCGCCGCCCAGGAAGAGTTTTCTCCATCGGCATCGGCAAACTTCCCAGAGCGGTACTCCTGGGGGCACGAGATTTCATACGTTCATTAGACGGACCTATTTCACAACGGCGACCCGTGCATCGAAATGGGTTTCGGTGTGGCGCGCGTAGCATCCCGAGCACGGGTGCAGAATCGGGAGTCGAAGGATAGACGTCCGAGATGTCTCTGAGAAACCCAGGCGCAGCCGGAAGTTGCTTATAATCATCCCGTCCAAGCTACCCATCCCGTGCGGGTGGCTCACAGAAAATAACATGGCCATCAAAACTATCATCGAACCGTTCCGCATCAAGAGCATCGAACCGATTCGCCGCACCACGCGGGAAGAGCGTCGGAAATTCCTGGAAGCCGCTGGCCATAACCTTTTTCTGGTGCCATCGGAAGCCATTCTGATCGATTTGCTCACCGATTCCGGAACATCCGCCATGTCCACCGAACAGTGGGCCGTGATGATGCGCGGTGATGAGTCCTACGCCGGCTCGCCCAGCTTTACGCGATTCCGCGACTCGGTACAGAGTATTTTCGGATTCCGCCACGTGATCCCCACACACCAAGGCCGCGCGGCAGAACGCATCCTCTTCAACGTCATGTGCCGGAAGGGCCAAATCGTTCCGAACAACACCCATTTCGACACCACGCGAGCGAACTGCGAATACGCCGGCGGTGTGGCCATGGACCTGCCCGTCCCGGAGGCAAAAGAGCCCGCCTGCGTGCATCCGTTCAAAGGAAACATGGACACTGCCCGGCTCGCGGAATTAATCCAGCGCGAAGGGGCCGGGAAGATTCCACTGGTGATGCTCACGGTCACGAACAATTCGGGCGGTGGCCAGCCGGTCTCGATGGAAAACATTCGCGCGGTGAAAGCGATCTGCAACAAGCACGGAATTCCGCTTTACATCGACGCCTGCCGCTTCGCGGAAAATGCCTACTTCATCAAGCTTCGTGAGCCGGGCTACGCGGAAAAAGCCCCGCGCGATATCGCGCGCGAAATGTTTTCCTATGCGGATGGCTGCACGATGTCCGCAAAAAAAGACGGCATGGCCAATATCGGCGGATTTCTCTGCACCAATGACGACACCCTGGCGCAGCAGGAAAAAGACCTGCTCATTCTCACCGAGGGATTTCCCACCTACGGCGGTCTCGCGGGACGCGACCTGGAAGCAATTGCCGTCGGCCTCCAAGAAGCCCTCGAAGAGGAGTATCTGCGATACCGGATCGCCTCCACCGCATTCCTCGGCAATCACATTGCCAACGAAGGCGTGCCCATCGTCCAACCGCCCGGTGGCCACGCCATTTATCTGGACGCGCGGGCTTTCTTACCCCAAGTTCCGCCGTCCCAGTTTCCGGGCGTTGCGCTGGCGAATGAGCTGTACCTGGAAGGCGGCATTCGATCGGTTGAAATCGGAACGCTGATGTTCGGTGAGCACGCTCAAATGGATTTGGTGCGGCTGGCAATTCCGCGGCGCGTGTACACGCAGAGCCATATCGAGTACGTCGTGGAAGTCATTCTCGATGTCTGGCGCAAGCGCCAGCACTTACGAGGCTACGAAATCGTTTATCAGGCCAAGTTCCTGCGGCACTTCACGGCCCGGCTCAAACCCTGCGCGGAGTAATTGGCGCGGCCCTCCGGCCATCCACCCAAGCTCGCCTTTCTGGGTTTCCTGAGGGGTGAGTGTAAGTCTCTGGCTCGTTGCAGCCCGCGTCGCGCCCGGCCCTTTGTTTGCTTCTGCGTGCGCAAGTGTCGGCTTCCACCACTTCGCCTCTGCTAGGAAGACTCACGAGACGCGAGAGAATCCGCCAGGCGCGCGTGAAGGCGTTCGATGGCGCGCAGCAGCTCCACCATTCCGGTCGTTTCCGCAGTGATCTGCTTGTCCGCCAGGTCTGTCAGGATAATGGCGCTGAGCTCCGTCGTGCGGCGCACTCGTTCGGCGGTCAGCAGCGGCAGAACCGTGGCTGTGTCGTGCTGCTGCATCTGCCGCTCCTGCCATTCCTGAACCGCCCAGGCTGTTTTCCGCACGTAATCCACCGCATCGCGAAAATCGCGCAGGACGCGGGAATCAATTCCGCCGGATTTGATTTCCTGCTCGAGTGCCCGGAGTTCGGCAGTGGCTTTCTTCAGCCGGAAGGTCACTCCCCAGAAGTTCGGCGCGGGGCTAAGAAACGCGACGGCAATTCCCTCGAAGGCCCCTTGCTTCGCGAACTGTTCGCGCACCACGCGCGCTCGCACTGTCTCGCCGGAGAAAATGTTGTGTAGTCCCACCTCAGTGCCCGGGGAAACTCGCGCGGGGATTTCCAGGAACCCGCCCTGCGCGTTTCCCTCGAGTGCACGGCCTTCGCACTGCAGGAGATTGCCGCTCGGACCGCGCCAGCGCAACGCCACGGATACCACCAGCAAGAAACGTTCGCTCCTCCGCCGGTCATCTCGAGGGGGACCCGGGTCGCCGGCTGGTGGCCGAACCTCCATATCTCCTCCTGCACGTAGTCCAGCTTTACTCACTGTATACCACAAGCAACGCGCGCTTCCCAAAAAGGGAAGGCGGCATTCTCACTCCGGGGACTCTCCCTGGCTATTTCGCTTGTGCCGGATGGCGAACGCCGGCGGTGATCATTGGGGCACAGCACATGGCGCGAACTTGGACGGATTGTTGCCGGTTTGGAAGCTGTCCAGCAAGGGCGTTCTGGGAAGTTACGGCCGCCGCTCAAGCAGACTCCGGGCAGTTCTCACAGCGGCCTCGCCTTCCAAGATCTGGGTGAATCCCCCGAGAGTTTCTGCTTGTGGTGTTCGCCGTTCAGTCGGCCGGGGAAAAGACCCAGTTGAAGGGCAGAATCCGGCGGAGTTTGGTTTTGCACGCCTTTCCGCGCCAGCCGCACTGTGGACTGGTGCAGGAAATCTTCTCGCCTCCGAACAGTTCCATCGCTTCGAGTTCCGAAAGCGAGGCCCTGGAACACTTCCGTTGCAGGGTGATGTCGTGCCCGCCCTTGGGGCAAACGAAGACGAATCGGTACGCTTTATTCATAAATAATTATACCACAATTGGTGACTTCGGCCTTCGGAACATGCCAACTGGCAGGAAACGCCGGCGACCGTTACAGGCGGAATTGCCACCCAACTTCAATCTCCCCAGAAACGCCGTTCTGGGAAGTTGCGGCCACCTCCCAGGCAGCCTCCCGTAACTTCCCATAACAGATGGACTTCTGGCCCGTTTCGCTTCCGAGTACCGCGTCATCCCACATGGACTTATGGCGAGCAGAGGACCGTCTTGCAGCCTGTTTGCGCGGAAGCGCAAGTAGAAACCACAGGTAGGAATTGCGGGTAACATCGGTGTCTGCCGCCGGCAAAAACTTCTGATTGCAGTCCCGCTGGTTTTCTGCCCGCGCCAGCAGACAAATGCATACGTCTTGACATAATCTCATATTAGAAATATTCTAAGCGCTTGATGGACGCCGAGGCGATTAAACGGTCCCTGGAGGGCGGCAGGTTGCGCTGCACGCCCCAGCGCTACGCCGTGATGGCATTCTTGATGGAATGCGACAGGCATCCTACGGCTGCGGAAATCTACCAAGCCGTGAATCGCGCGGATCCGCGCTCTTCAAAGGCTACGACGTATAACAATCTACGGGACCTGGTGGAAGCGGGTTTGGTGCGTGAAGTGGCTGCGGAGGGCCGCGCCGCGCGCTTCGATGTGATAGGGATGCGGCATCACCACTTCATCTGCGACCGCTGCGGCAATGTTGAGGACATGAACTGGTACCACGTGCCTGGGCCTGCTTCGCGCTTCCTCGGTAAGCGGATTCTTCGCGAATGCGAACTTATTTTTCGGGGGCTCTGCACCAAGTGCGCCCGGCGGCGCGCTTCCCGTTGAGTGTTGCAGGTGTGTGGATAGCGGAGGAGGGCGGCGCGGCGGTAAGCGCCGCAGGACCATCGCGCGAATGGAAAAGCCGGCATGGGTTTCCAGTTCGCCACAGTTTTGTTGGACCAAATCCAGAATCAGGAGAGGAACATGGCAACCGAAGCGAAGTGCCCGGTCGTGCACGGGACCACAAATGTTGGAATGAGGTCGAACAGCGACTGGTGGCCGAACCAGCTGAACCTCAGGATTCTCCGCCAGAACTCGCCCCAGTCCGATCCGATGGGCGAGGGCTTCAACTACGCCGAAGAGTTCAAGAAGCTCGACTACAAGGCGCTGAAGAAGGACCTCCGCGCGCTGATGACCGACAGCCAGGACTGGTGGCCGGCCGATTTCGGCCACTACGGGGGGTTCTTTATTCGCATGGCGTGGCACAGCGCGGGCACCTACCGCATCGGCGACGGTCGCGGCGGCGCGGGCACCGGCCAGCAGCGCTTCGCGCCGATCAACTCATGGCCGGACAACGCGAACCTCGACAAGGCGCGCCGCCTGCTCTGGCCCATCAAGCAGAAATACGGCCGGAAAATCTCCTGGGCCGACCTGATGATCCTCGCCGGCAATGTCGCACTCGAGTCGATGGGATTCAAAACCTTCGGTTTCGGCGGCGGGCGCTCCGATGTATGGGAGCCCGACGAAGCCGTGTACTGGGGCAAGGAGGACACCTGGCTTGGCGACAAACGCTACACGGGCGACCGCGACCTCGAAAATCCGCTCGCAGCCGTGCAGATGGGTCTCATCTATGTGAATCCGGAAGGGCCCAACGGCAAGCCGGATCCCCTCGCGGCGGCCAAGGATATTCGCGAAACCTTCCGCCGTATGGCCATGAACGACGAAGAAACGGTCGCGTTGATTGCCGGCGGTCACACCTTTGGCAAGACTCACGGCGCTGGCGATCCGAAGCTTGTTGGCCGCGAGCCCGAGGCAGCGCCCATTGAGGAAATGGGCCTAGGCTGGAAGAGCCGTTATGGCACAGGCAAAGGCAAAGACGCGATTACCGGCGGCCCGGAAGTCACCTGGTCTCAGACGCCAACGAAGTGGAGCAACTACTATTTCGAGAACTTGTTCGGCTACGAATGGGAGCTGACCAAGAGCCCGGCCGGCGCCTTTCAGTTTCAAGCGAAAAATGGTGCCAAGCCAATTCCGGATGCCTACGATTCGTCGAAGCGTCACGCGCCAACGATGCTGGTCACGGACCTCGCATTGCGGGTCGATCCGGTCTACGAAAAGATCTCCCGGCGCTTCTACGAGCATCCGGATCAGCTCGCAGACGCGTTTGCCCGCGCGTGGTTCAAGCTCACCCACCGCGATATGGGCCCGCGTTCGCGCTATCTCGGCCCGGAGGTCCCGGCGGAGGAGCTGATCTGGCAAGACCCCGTTCCGGCGGCCGATCACAAGCGGATCGACGCGAAAGACATTGCTGCTCTGAAGGCGAAAATCCTCAAATCTGGCCTGTCCGTTTCCCAGCTCGTCTCGACGGCTTGGGCCTCGGCGTCCACGTTCCGCGGCTCCGATAAGCGCGGGGGAGCGAACGGCGCGCGCATCCGTCTTGAACCCCAGATGGACTGGGAGGTCAACCAGCCGGCGCAATTGGCGAAGGTGCTGCGCTCACTCGAAGCGATCCAGAAGGAGTTCAATCGCGCGCATTCCAACGGCAAGAAGGGGAAGAAGGTCTCGCTGGCCGACCTCATCGTCCTCGGCGGCTGTGCGGCGGTCGAAAAGGCCGCGAAAGCCGCCGGGCACGACGTGAAAGTCCCTTTCACGCCGGGGCGCACGGACGCGTCGCAAGAGCGGACGGATGTGGAGTCCTTCACCTACCTCGAACCGGTCGCGGACGGGTTCCGCAACTATCTCAAGGCCAAGTTCAGCATATCGCCGGAGGAGCTGCTGATCGACAAGGCGCAACTGTTGACGCTGACAGCGCCCGAGATGACGGTTCTCGTCGGCGGCCTGCGCGCCCTGAATGCTAATTTCGGGCAGTCTAAACACGGCGTCTTCACCAAGCGGCCGGAGACGCTCACGAACGATTTCTTCGTCAACCTGCTTGAAATGGGCACCGAGTGGCAGCCCTCGAGTGGCTCGGATGGCGTGTACGAGGGGCGCGACCGCGCCACGGACAAAATCAAGTGGACCGGAACCCGCGTCGACCTGATGTTCGGTTCAAACTCCGAGCTCCGCGCCCTCGCGGAAGTCTATGCCTGCGCCGACTCTGAGCAGAAGTTTGTGAAAGACTTCGCGGTGGCGTGGAGCAAAGTGATGAACCTCGATCGCTTCGACCTTGCCTGAACTCGGCGGAACAAGAGCGCTGTCAACTTGGTACTACCCGCGTTGCCGGCAGGAAGAAGACACAGGTAGGAAATCACAGGTAGAAAACTGCAGAAGAAATTGCCTGAGGCGATGAACTCATTGAAACAAATGGTAGGCCCGTGGGGACTCGAACCCCAGACCTCTACCGTGTCAAGGCAGATTTCATTTTGTCTGCGGACGCCAAGAACCCAAGGTCTCGCTCCTCCTGCTGTATTTCCTGAAGCATGAGTCAAGGGGTGGCGAGACCTTGAAAAAAATCTCCAAAACCGGGCAGTACGTCTGCTCGCAAACCAAAACCCACTGCTAGTACGAGTAGGCCAGGCTTATCGGAGATGCTCGGCCCCTCGCAAATGGTCCAGAAACGGTGTTGTGGGAAGTTACGGCCACCGTTCAGGCCGCCTCTCGGAACTTCCCAGAACGGGACCCAAGGAGAGTTGGGGGTGCCTGTCCGGTTGCCGCGTGAATCGGAAATTACGTCCGTGGGCTGGCGAGACATCTTCTCCCGAGCAGGTGTCCAAACCTGGCTGAACCGCTCGACTCGAACTACTGGGAGGCGGAGGCGGGCGGTGCGACGGGCTTCTCCGGGTACAGCCGCTCAAACTCCGGGTCGCCATGAAGGAGGGCAAGGTCGGGATCACGGCGCGCCCAATCCGGGTCTTTAAAACCGGCTTCCCAGGCCTTGCGAAGAACTGCCAAAGCCTCCGGCTTCCTGTTCATTTCACAGAAGGCACATGCGGCGTTGTACAGCACCGTGGCCTCGTTGGGGCGAAGGGTGATGGCAAGATTCGTTTCGCGAACCGCCTCGTCCAGCCGGTTCGTCTTGGCATAGTCTGCTGCCAAAAGGATGCGCGCGCGAGCGTCTTCGGGCACCTGATGGATATGCCGTTCCAGCGCCGCGATGCGCTGCTGCCGGAGATTGCGAAGGGCTTCTTCCTTCCCCAGCGCTCCAAGAGCATTCACGATCGGAACGTAGATGTTGTAATCGTCCCCGCTCGCTTCCACGGCGGCATCGGCAATGTTCGCCACCTCCTGGTAGCGCCCGGAAGCGAACAACGTGCGTCCCAGGATGTAGTAGGCTCCCTCGCAATCTCGTTTTCGATCGATCGCTTTCTGGACCACCGCCACAGCTTCTCCGTACTTGCCGTTCGCGTACAGGATCCAGGCTTGGGCCACCTGCACCTCCGGCAAATCGGGGCGCAGCACAACGGCGGTTTCCGATGCCTTCATGGCGCGCTGCATCCAAGCGGGGTCGCGCCCGTAATTGTAATGATTCTGGGCGCAAACATTGGCGATGGCGGCGTAGGCCAGGGCAAAATTCGGGTCCAGAATCACAGCGTTCTCAAACATCTGGAGCGCGAATTCCAGGTCCTGCCGCTGCAGGCGCCGTGCATAGCTCTTCCCGCGCAGGTACAGGTCGTAGGCTTGCAGGTTGTCGGTTGGCTTTGCGGCGATATCTTCCTGCTCCTGCGGCGACAAGGTGATCCGCAGGGCCTGGGCGATCTTGCTCGCGATCTCGTCCTGCACCTCGAACACGTCTTTCATCTCGCGGTCGTAGCGCTCGGACCAGAGAGGGAAATCGGTGCTGGTGTCCACCAGTTGCGTGTTGATGCGCAGCCGGCTGCCGGAGCGCCTCAGGCTGCCCGCCAGCACGTACGACGCCCTTAACTGCTGGCCGATCTGCGCCGGAGTCACCTGCTTGTCCCGGTACGCCAGCACCGTCGGGCGCGAAAAGATGTTCAACCCCTTGATCTTGGAAAGCTCCGTGATGATGTCTTCGGTGATGCCGTCGCGAAAATACTCATCTTCCTTTGCGCCGCTCAGGTTCTCAAAATAAAGCACGGCAACCGATTTCACGCTTGGTTTGGCAATTCCCGCGCGCGATTCGCCGGAGTCAGCCGCCCGCTTGTGGCCCGAATCGAGGTCGCGCTTCAGCCGGATCAAGTCGGTCTTGAAGTCGGTGGCCGTCTGGTAGCGCAGATTTCTGTCTTTCTCCAGCGCCTTTTCTACCACCCGTGCGAATTCCGCCGGCAACGTGGGATTCACCTGCAGGATGGGAGCCGGGTCGCGGTTGAGAATCGCTTCGTAAACCATGCCCGAGGTATCGCCCTTGAACGGGAGCAACCCGGTCGCCATCTGGTAGAGGACCGTTCCCAGCGAGAACAAGTCGGTTCTGGCATCGGTCAACTGCCCGCGCGCCTGCTCCGGCGACATGTAGGACACGGTGCCCATCGCCGTTCCCGGGATTGTTAGCTCCTCCATCCGCGCCGCAGTCTCCATGTGCGTTACCGCATCGGATTGCCCCCGCGAAGCCTCCATCTTGGCCAGCCCGAAATCGAGAATCTTCACTTGCCCTCGCGGCGTCAGGGAAATGTTCGCCGGCTTGATGTCACGGTGCACGATGCCCTTCGCGTGCGCCGATTCCAGGGCGTCGGCGATCTGGATGGCCAGGGTGATGAGTTCCTCGATCTCGAACGAATGCCGGCCGATCATCGCTGCCAGCGACTGTCCCTCCAGCAGCTCCATCACGATGAAGTGCTGTCCTTCGTGCTGCTCGATGGCGTACACGGTGCAGATATTGGGGTGATTGAGAGCGGAGGCCGCGCGAGCCTCGCGCTGGAAGCGTTCCAGCGAATGTGCGTCCTGCGCCAATTCTTGCGACAGGAATTTCACGGCAACGTGTCGTCCTAGGTGGGTGTCTTCGGCCTCATAAACTACGCCCATGCCTCCGCCGCCGATTTTTCCAAGCACGCGGTAATGGGAGATGGTGCGGCCTACAATCGAAGAGGTGTCCGGCACAGGGCGTACATCTTACGCCAGCGTCCGAATGCAGGCAATCGCGCAACCTACGCCGGCAAGGGCTGGACCTCGCGGACCGGCCTTCTCGCGCCCGATGTTATACTGTACGTTTCTCGCGTGCACGAAGTAGGCCGCCGGGGGAAGCAAGGTGCGCATCGAAGACTTCAATTCGCGGCTGCGCGACTCAGTCGTGGTTGCGGACGGCGCCATGGGCTCGATGCTCTACGAGGTGCTCGGGCCGCAGCGCTGTTTCGACGAGGTCAATCTCACCGGCCTCGAAGCCGTTTTCCGCATCCACCAGGCCTATATTTCCGCCGGCGCCCAGCTCATCAAAACAAACACCTTCGGCGCCAACCGCCACAAACTCGCGCCTCACGGCCTGGCGGATTCCACCGCGCGCATCAACCATGCCGGCGTAAAAGTGGCGCGCGAGGCCCGCGAGGCCGCCGTCCGCGAAGTCCTCATCGCCGGTTCCATCGGCCCTCTCGGCATGGCCCTCCAGGTCAGCCCATTGCCCGCCACCGAGGTCCTGGCCATCTTTCGCGAGCAGGCCGCGGCTCTCGAAGAGCGCGGCGTGGACCTTTTCCTCCTCGAGACTTTTGGCGACCTCGACGAGCTCCTCCTCGCCATTGACGCCATCCGCTCCTTCTCCCGCCTCCCCATCATCGCGGAAATGACCTTCTCGGAAGAAAACCGCACCCTCGGCGGACTCCACCCCCGCGACGTCTGGGAGAAAGTCAAAGAAAAAGATGTTCAGGCCATGGGAGCGAACTGCACCATCGGCCCGCAGCTTCTCCTCGGCGTGATCGAGGAATGGGCGTCCCTCGGTGGTATTCCCCTTTCCGCCATGCCCAACGTCGGATTTCCAAAGCGCATGGGCGACCGCATCACCTATCCCAAATCCTCGCCCGAGTATTTTTCCCTTTTTGCCCGTGAGGCCGCCGCTCTGGGCGTCCGCGTGATCGGCGGATGCTGCGGCACCACGCCCGACCACATCCGGGCCATCGCCGAAGCCGTCGTGGGATTCCAGCCCGGACGGCCCTTGCAAATTCGCTCTGCGGTGCTCGAACCGCGCACCGACACGCATCCCATCCCCGCGCGCGATCCCGAAAGCGGCATCTGGCGCCGCATCGGCCGCGGCGAATTCGTCGTCAGCGTCGAAATTGATCCCCCCAAGGGAATTTCCTGCGACCGCGTTTTCGAGCAGGTCGCGCGCCTCGTGGATTCCGGCCAGGTCCAGGCGATTGACATCAATAGCGGCACCCTGGCCCGCGTCGGCATGGACGCGCTCGTCCTCGCCGGCGCTCTGGAGGCCCGCGGCGTCGAGACCATCCCCCACCTCACCACGCGCGACCTGAACGTCATTGGCCTTCAGGCCATGCTCCTCGGCGCCTGGTCCGTGGGCGGCGTGCGCAATGTCCTGGCCATCACCGGCGACCCGCCGTCTCTCGGCGACCATCCGGAAACCAGCGGCGTCTACGAAGTGGACTCGGTCGGCCTGGTCAAAATTCTCGCGCGGCTGAATCAAGGCATGGATTGGGCCGGGAAAACGCTCGGCGGCGCCACCAATTTCACCATTGCCGTCGCCATCAATCCGGCGGCCGATGATCTGGACTACGAAATCGCCCGCTTCCGGCAAAAGATCGAGGCCGGCGCGCACCTGGCCATGACCCAGCCGCTCTTCGATCCCGCGCAGTGGCTCGCCTTCGAAAAACGCCTCGGCGGCAAGTGTCCCATTCCAGTGTTGGCCGGGGTCTGGCCACTTACGAGCCACAAACAGGCCATGCGGCTGAACAACGAAGTCCCCGGAATCGTCATCCCCGAGCCCGTCCTTCAGGATCTCGAGGCTGCGGGCACCGCCGCCCGCGAACGCGGCTTCGCCATCGCCCGCCGCATGCTCGATTGGGCCCGCACGGAACTGGCCGGCGTCTATCTCATCGCTCCATTCAAACGCTACGAAGAAGTCCTCGAAATTTTCAACTGACCCGCTCTCTTCCGTCCCGCCGTGGGGGCGATTCCCGGGTGAGGTTCAAATCATCGTCATTGGTAGGTATTTTGGGCAGTTCGATTACCTTTGAGGGTGGCACGACGGGCGATGGAGTTTGATGCGTTCACGAAGCGTGGGTTCGGGAGCACAGCCCCGGATTCATCACTTACTGCGTCACCGTGAACGTGACCGGGTTGCTGCTGTCCATCGTGGGGGCCGCCGATACGGCCAGAGGCCCCGAAGTCGCTCCCGCAGGGATCGTGATGGTGATCGACGTCGCGCTCCAGGTGTTCACCGTCACCAGTCCATCATTCAGGTACACCACGCTGCTGCCTTGGGAGGCTCCAAAGCCAGTGCCCGTAATCACCACCTGACTCCCAATGGCTCCCGTGGTGGCAGAAACATTGGTAATGACCGGCGCCGGCGCCGCCGCCGAACTGGTGGATACGTTGTCGAACGTCGCCGTCGCCAGGTCCGAAGTATTGTCGCTGCTTACCGCCAACCCGATGTAGACGTTCTGCGCCATGGTGATGGTCTGGCTGGTCCCGATCTGCACCCAGTTCACCCCATCCAACGAGGCATACCCGCTGAACGTGCTCCCGCTGCGAACCAACTTCACCCAGTACGGCAGCTGCACCGTGCTGGAGCTACTGGCAGAACTACTTCCTCCCCCCGTGCTCAGGCGCTCGTCAAAATAGATATGCGAATTGTTTCCGAAAGCCGTGTACGCATTGGTGGAGCCTGCGGTGAGCGTCTCGCGAATCATCACTCCAGCCGACTCGGCACTCCCACCCCCATGCAAGCTGACCAGCCGCGCCACGATCGTGCCGTCTCCCGACAAGGGCTGATAGGCGAAATGGAAGCCGTCGGCCGTACCCCAGACATATTGGCCCGACCCGATCACTGTGAACGTCCCGTTGGCGTAACTCGCACTCCCGGCTACGCCCACCTGTCCTACGTCCTGATCCAGCCACGAGGGTGGCAGCGGTTGCGAGGTCACCGTGAACGTGACCGGGTTGCTGCCGTTCATGGTGGGGGCCACCGATACGGCCAGAGGCCCCGAAGTCGCTCCCGCAGGGATCGTGATCGTGATTGACGTCGCGCTCCAGGAGTCCACCGTCACCAGCGCATCATTCAGGTACACCACGCTGCTGCCTTGGGAGGCTCCAAAGCCCGTGCCCGTAATCACCACCTGGCTCCCAATGGTTCCCGTGGTGGCAGAAACATTGGTAATCGCCGGTGCCGGTGCCGCCGCCGAACTGGTGGATACGTTGTCGAACGTCGCCGTCGCCAGCTCCGCATTCGTGTCGCTGCTCACCGCCAGCCCGATGTAGACGTTCTGCGCCATGTTGATGGTCTGGCTGGTCCCGATCTGCAACCAGTTCACCCCGTCCAACGAGGCATACCCGCTGAACGTGCTCCCGCTGCGCACCAACTTCACCCAGTACGGTAGCGTCACCGGGCCGGGAGTATCGGCAGAGATGGTTCCCCCGCCCGTGCTCAGGCGCTCGTCAAAATAGATATAGGAACTATTCCCGAAAGCCGTGTACGCATTGGTGGAGCCTGCGCTGAGCGTCTCGCGAATCATCACTCCAGCCGACTCGGCACTCCCACCCCCATGCAAGCTGACCACTCGCGCCACGATCGTGCCGTCCCCGGACAATGGCTGACTAACAAAATTGAAGCCGTCGGCCGTGCCCCAGATATATTGGCCCGACCCCTTCACGGTAAACGTCCCGTTGGCGTAGCTCGCGCTCCCGGCCACGCCCACCTGTCCTACGTCCTGATCCAGCCACACGGTCAGTAGCGGTGCTGCGGTCACCGTGAGCGTAAGCGTGGTCGTATTCGTCAGGCTGCCCGACGTGCCCGTGATGGTCACCGTGGACCTCCCCGAGGTGGCTGTGCCGCTGGCCGTCAGCGTCAGGGTGCTCGAGGCCGTTGCGGGGTTCGGGCTGAACGACGCGGTCACGCCGCTCGGCAGACCGGAGGCCGACAAGCTGACGCTACCGCTGAAGCCGTTCTGCGGAGTGACCGTGATCAAACTCGTGCCGCTGGCGCCCTGGGTGAAGGTCAAGGTGCTCGGCGATGCCGAAAGTGTGTAGTTCGGTACGGGCGCGGCTGTCACCGCGAGGGTAATCGTGGTTGTATTGGTCAAGCTGCCCGACGTGCCCGTGATGGTCACCGCGGCCGTCCCAATGGTGGCCGAGCTGCTGGCCGTCAGCGTCAAGGTGCTCGTGGAGGTTGCGGGGTTCGGGCTAATCGACGCGGTCACACCGCTCGGCAGCCCGGAGGCAGACAAGCTGACGCTGCCGCTGAAGCCGTTCTGCGGAATGATCGTGATCGTGCTCGTACCGTCGGCGCCCTGGGCGAAGGTCAAGCTGCCCGGCGATACCGAAAGGGTGTAGTTCGGCGCGGGTGCGGATGTCACCGTGAACGTGACCGGGTTGCTGCTGTCCATCGTGGGGGCCGCCGATACGGCCAGAGGCCCCGAAGTCGCTCCCGCAGGGATCGTGATCGTAATCGACGTCGCGCTCCAGGAGTCCACCGTCACCAGTCCATCATTCAGGTACACCGCGCTGCTGCCTTGGGAGGCTCCAAAGCCCGTGCCCGTAATCACCACCTGGCTCCCGACCGATCCTGTGGTGGCAGAAACATTGGTAATCGCCGGTGCCGGTGCCGCCGCCGAACTGGTGGATACGTTGTCGAACGTCGCCGTCGCCAG
>Ga0187819_10000850_pt1 | contig 15504 bp, 16 predicted proteins | sample NC_wetland_sal_i_15_FD_132411 | JGI IMG/M metagenome (GOLD analysis project Ga0187819, IMG submission 132411) | Wetland sediment microbial communities from Neuse River Estuary, North Carolina, USA - SO4_4 | ecosystem: Environmental > Aquatic > Freshwater > Wetlands > Sediment | place: USA...
CCTCTAGCACCTCGGATTGCAGCTTGCCAGATGGTGAGGCACTGCTACCGCCCAGAGCAACCAGTGAGGGAAGTTTCCCTTTCAGTTCAAGGATCAATCGTGCCGCCAGGCGCTTGCCAACACCTGGAGCGAGAGCAAGACGTTGCTGGTCCTCATCTGCAATTGCCTTATAGAGCGTCTTTGCGTCCATCACCGAAAGCAACGAAAGAGCAACTTTAGGTCCGACGCCGCTCACAGCCAGGAGTTGCTCAAAAGCATTCCGCTCCTCTTCAGCGAAAAAGCCGTAGAGCGCCATGCCATCCTCTCGCACCTGAAAATGTGTCTGTAGGGTGATCTCCCCACCGGCATCGCCCAGGCGGTTGAGCGTCGATACCGGGACGAAGACCCGCACACTAAAACCGCCAACGCGTATAATGACATGATCTGCCCGAGATGCTTCGAGGGTGCCGTGAATGCTCGTAATCATCGTCTCTGGTCTTACCCTTCTATACTAAAGATTAACGGCTGACGCAAGAATCCGCGTCGCCGGTAGGAAATTTGGATGGGGGCATGTACAAACCGTTCACTCCGTGACGGGATACCCGTGTGAAGTATCTTCCTGGGTCGTTGGAAAGCCCGATTGGAGCGTGTATCGAGCTGTGTGGAGGTGACAGATGGCCACAGCAGCAGCATCGGCAGCATCATCTGGCCGGGGAATTGACGGAATATGCAGTAGGATACGCACCATCTCCCCTACCTGGTCCTTTTTAGCACTGCCGTAGCCGGTCACCGCCTGTTTGACTTGCAGGGGCGTATACTCGGCGATTGAGAGGCCGCCATTAGCCAATGCCAGCATCGCCACCCCGCGTGCCTGTCCCACTGTTAATGCCGTGCGTGCATTCTTTGCGAAGAAGAGTTCCTCCATTGCAGCTTCATTTGGCCTATAGGTTGCTATGATCTCGCCCAGGCCGCGATAGATGAGCTGCAAGCGTTGCGCCAGTGGCATACCGGCAGGAGTTGTAATCACATCGCAGGTAATCATACTCAGTTCATCACCTCGCGCCTCCACCACTGCATAACCGACAATGGCCATACCTGGGTCGATCCCCAAAACGATACGCGTATTGGATGCACTGCCCATGAAAACTTCTCCTCTATGCCTTTATCTCTCGAACAAGTGTATCAAGCTTTTCGCCCGCCGTCAATTGCCGCATTTCTCAGCTCGGGTCTTCATCAGTTAGAAAATATGCGTTAGAGCGTCTTATAAATAAATATAGCATTGCTTATCACAGAGCACCTCAACATGCAAAGTCAGAAACCGCCACCCGGAAGGCAAGAACATCACACGCTAGAAGAGGTCTTGCGCGCACTACCTCGCCAATACATCAAAGTGCTCCGCAGACCATCAATAGCAACCTTCTCTGAAGAGATGGGTAGAGCAACGTGGAGTCTTGTAGGAGTACAAATCCCCGGCTGGATGACGTTTCTTGGCATATGTGGATTGCTCATCATATTGATCAAAGCTCTCGTCCTCGGCCTCACAGGAAGCCTTGACCTCACAGGGCTAGGTTCGACCTTTAGCCTGACACTGCTCCTGGCTCTCTTCATACCTATGCTCCTGCTTGTCGACACAGTTCTCGTCTATCTGCTTGCCAGGGCTTTCGGTGGACGAGGGACGTTAGCAGTCCAGAGTTACACATGCCTCCTCTTTCAGATACCACTCAGCACTATAGGTAGTTTACTAACCTTCATTCCTACCGTTGGCATCTTGCTTGGTATAGTCTTTGGCTTTGGAGCGTTCATCTATGGCATGTTGTTACAGATCTTCGCAGTCATAGCGGTACACCGCCTGGATGCTAGAACCGCCGTAGTAACCGTATTCATCCCAGCACTAATAACGTTGACACTTACCTGGCTTCTTATAGCCTTCATCTCAGCAACGTTTGCGTTAGCAGCAGCAGGCAGTCTCCAAACATTTATCCTATCCTAACCTCGTCTTGAGAGTTTCTTGAACTGTGGCTGGTACAATCTCTCATAGAGAATCCTCAACCAGGGTTCCATCAGGCAGAACCCTTAGTTAGAGTCCAAACTTCCTCACCTCAACTGGATTCATTATGAGCGAGGTACACACATGAAAATAACCATGAATAATCACGGTAAACCTTCCAAGAATGTATTCACCATTGCCCTGGCCTTTCTTCTAGCGACAACGACGCTTGTGGCTTGCACTACGACCACTCCTAACAGTAACGCCAATCCCAGCGGGAGTAGCAGTCCTGGTTCCCAACTTCAGAACAGCGATATCCACAAGATCAAGCATATCGTCGTGATTATGCAAGAGAATCGGTCGTTCGACAGTTACTTCGGTACGTTTCCAGGTGCAGATGGCATTCCCATGCAAAACGGCGTTCCCACAGTATGTGTCAACGATCCACTGACGAGCCAGTGCGTGAGACCCTATCATGATGCACAAGACCTGAATCATGGGGGACCACATGGAGCGCCAAACGCCAGAGCTGATATCGATCATGGGAAGATGGATGGTTTCATCGCGCAAGCCGAAAATGGAAAGGGCAGTTGTGTCAACCCAGAGGATCCGGCATGCAGTGGGAATGGGCAAACGGATGTGATGGGATACCATGACTTTCACGAAATCCCCAACTACTGGGCCTACGCCAAAAACTTTGTCCTGCAAGACCATATGTTTGAGCCGGATGCGTCCTGGAGTCTTCCTTCCCATCTCTTCCTGGTGTCAGCGTGGTCGGCGAGGTGCAGCGTAAAAGGAGACCCGGCGAGTTGTGTGAACAACATCCAGGGGCCTGTGACCCTACAAAGGGCCGATAACTACAACGCCGATTATGCCTGGACAGACCTCACCTACTTGCTACATAAGGCCAACGTGAGTTGGGCCTATTATGTTGCACCAGGAACACAACCGGACTGCGAAGATGACGCGGCATCGTGCGCTTCGGTGAGGCAAGGGGCGAAGACGCCGGGGATTTGGAACCCCTTGCCGAATTTCGACACTGTCCAACAAGATGGACAACTCTCCAACATCCAATCGGTGAACAATTTCTACACGGCCGCCAAGAATGGCACACTGCCCGCCGTTTCGTGGGTGACGCCAAATGGGAACGAGAGCGAACATCCACCTGCCCTCGTCAGCGTTGGCCAGACCTACGTCACAGGCCTCATCAATGCCATCATGCAGGGACCGGATTGGGACAGCACGGCCATCTTCCTCGCCTGGGACGACTGGGGTGGATTCTACGATCATGTTGTGCCACCAGTGGTTGATGAGAACGGCTATGGCCTGCGGGTGCCCAGCCTGGTCATCAGTCCCTATGCCAAACAAGGCTATATTGATCATCAGACGCTCAGCTTTGATGCATATCTCAAGTTTATTGAAGATGACTTTCTGAATAGCCAGCGCATCGATCCCAGGACGGATGGTCGCCCTGATCCACGGCCTGATGTGCGGGAGGATTCTTCGATATTGGGTAACCTGTTGGCGGATTTCGACTTCAACCAGCCGCCTCGGCCGCCACTGATTCTGCCGATTAACCCGCCTCCGGGGCAGGCGTCGACGGGGGCATAGCTTGCCCCGGAGGCGGGTATCAGGGAGTGGGGGGCAAATTAGCCATTTGCCTCCGTCACTTCGGATTGTGCTTCTTCTTCCTCCTCTTCCTCTTCTCGCAACCTTGCAGCCTCTGCCTCTGCTAGCTCCTGCAATCGAGGGTCATTCTTCTTCGCCTGCTCCTCCATCTGCGCGAGCCAACGGATGAACAATGGGGACATCACCACAAGATCAACCAGACCAGGTATCAACAAGAAAGCCCCACCGGCCGCCTGATCGCCAAATGCAGAGATACCCAACTGTGGTGGTACAGTATAATGCGTATAGATCACCGTACCGGAAAACACCAGCAAGAAAGCGTAAATATCAACGGGCTGCCCATCCAGGAAAGCATAGAGCATTTGCAAAGGATAACTCATGCGGCGCAGCTCACGCACCGGTCCAATCAACGGCCACCAGTTGAGCAAAGCAGTAAACAACAGACTCAGTAATTCAACATGATAGAGCGTCCCATGGACAATCGCGAAATAAAACACTCCTGGCACATGCCAGAGAAAAAAGGTCGCATTGAAGATGAGCGAGGCGACGATAGGGTTGGTGAGCGCCGAGGCATTACGTCGTACGATGGGTTGTAGCAGTAGTGGCTGCAAAAACCAATCCGGGAATGCAAACAATAGCAGTGGCGCACACAACGTTGTCAGAACCACAACCTGCACCATATGAGCGAAAAACGATTGTGTCCTGGCGATAGTATCTATAGGTGTGAGCAGCACACATGCCATAGCTACAACCGCAACAACAAAGGCAACCACCTTGCGATTTTTCAAAGGTTTATCCTGGGCATTGTTCTTACGTGCTCGCCTTATACCCAGACCATAAAACAGGCACAATAGTATGATGACGATGAGTGCTCCAGGACTCCAATGCCATGAGAAATCTAAACCATTCAACATTTGAGGTCTCCAGGTACTATAGAAAATATGTAAGAGCGTATGAATCGGTCCCTACACAGTTCATACGTCTAACGAGCGTGTCTGCTTCTAGAGTATAATGCAAGGAGACTCGGCACGCAAATGATAGACAAGGGAGGTTACCTTATGCGTATCGTCATCGCTCCTCAATCGCTGAAAGGAAGCCTGACGGCGGCTGAAGCTGGACAGGCCATTGCGCACGGCGTACGAGCCGTTTACCCAGTGGCAGACCTCGACATCGTGCCCGTTGCAGATGGTGGCGAGGGAACGGTGCAGGCGCTGGTAGACGCCACAGGTGGCGAGTTTATGCAGCAGACCGTGACAGGGCCATTGGGTGAACCAGTAATAGCCTTCTTCGGACTGCTCGGCAACGGTCACACAGCAGCAATTGAAATGGCCGCCGCCGCTGGCCTACCGCTTGTGCCTCCCAAACGACGCGACCCGCGCATCACCACGACCTACGGAGTGGGAGAGCTGATCCTGGCGGCCCTGGATCGCGGATGCCGTCACTTTATCATCGGCATTGGAGGCAGCGCTACCAATGATGGCGGTGCGGGCATGGCGCAGGCGCTGGGAGCCTCGCTCCTGACAGACGATGGAAAGGAGATCGCCCCAGGGGGAGCAGCACTGGCGACACTCGCGCATATCTCGACGGCAACACTGGATCCTCGTCTACGACAATGTGTAATAGAGGTTGCGAGCGATGTCTCCAACCCTCTGTGTGGCCCAATGGGAGCATCGGCAGTCTACGGTCCGCAAAAAGGCGCAACCCCTGCGGTGGTGGCCCAACTCGATGCGGCACTCGCTCACTATGCCATGATCATCGAACGAGACCTGGGGCAATCTGTGCGTGATGTCCCTGGCGCTGGTGCTGCTGGCGGACTGGGTGCAGGATTGATGGCCTTTCTGCATGCTACACTGCGACCTGGAGCACAGATTGTGCTGGAGGCAGTCCGTTTCGAAGAACGAGTGCGCACGGCGAATCTGGTGATTACGGCGGAGGGACAACTCGATATGCAGACAGCCTACGGGAAGAGCGTCGGGGCCGTGGCAGCCGTTGCAAAACGCTATGGCTCGCCTGTACTGGTACTCGCAGGCGGCCTGGGCGACAACTATCGGACCATCTATGCGCTTGGCGTCGATGCTGTGGCGGTGCTACCGTCGGGTCCCATGACGCTGAAATACGCGATGGAGCACGCCTCCGAGCTGATGAGTGATGCTACTGAACGTACGCTCAGGATACTGCGCGTGGGGACTAACATCAATAGGTCTTGAATACCGGAATATTTCCTCCCAAAAAGAAGTTGTAACTAGTGTGAGGTTTAGAACGTATACACGTATATATAAGTGTAAGCCGTTGGATGGCTGGAATAGCCCAGTTTGTAGTTCGTCCCGCTACCACCGAGGGAGTGTCATCGTATGCCAGAACACCTTTATGCAACCGATAATGCTGACTTTGAGTATCTGCTCTCGCAGGGTTTTTCCGAAACCGAAGCTGCTCGTATCGTCTACATGAAAACCCATGTTCACGAACAGGTCGAGTATCGCGAATTGGTCGAAGTAACACGTCGTCTCGCTTTTATCCGCTGGTTGATCGAACATGATCGCATAAGCCGCTAATAGATAGATAAAACGGAGAAGCGGGGGGCATTGTGCCTCCCGCTTTTTTTTATATTGTAAATACCGAGTGGTGGGTGGTGGAAGATGTGAGCAAGCCATAAGCCGAATTCTGTGCCTGCCCGGTCTTGTGGCCGCGCAGGTGGCAATCATCTCTCTAGGACAGCAGTTACCCACTGCCTCAAGCAACCAACCCGGAGGTTTACAGACGAGCAGCCTGCAAGTACGCTGCCTTGGCAGACGTACTACCCCTCCTATTTGGTCTTGCTCCAGATGGGGTTTACCCAGCCGGCCGGTCACCCGACCGCTGGTAAGCTCTTACCTCACCATTTCGCCCTTACCCGGCTCTACCAAGAGGTGCCGGGCGGTATGTTTCTGTGGCACTTTCCTTAAGGTCACCCTCACTGGCCGTTAGCCAGCATCCTGCTCAGCGGAGTTCGGACTTTCCTCGGACGTTGCCGCCCGCGATTGCCTGTCTTGCTCACACCCTCATATTTAGAGTTTAGCACATTGACGAGTCAAGGGCAAACACGCTACAATAACCTTACCCTTATATGCTGTCTATTGTTTGAACAGAGTTGAGATACTTTACATGACCACAGGCCGACGAATCCGCCTGACATCGCTCGCAAGTTGCGCTGGTTGAGCATCAAAAATGGGCCCTGAAGCCCTGGCGCAGGTCCTGCGTCCCCTCACATTACAAGCTGCCCCGGCCGGGTTGCTCATCGGCCTGCGTGCCGCCGATGATGCCGCGGTCTATCGCGTGAACGACCAGCAGGCGGTCATCAGCACAGCGGATTTCTTTCCGCCTATCGTCGACGACCCATATGTCTTCGGAGCAATCGCCGCCGCCAACGCCCTGAGCGACGTATACGCCATGGGTGGCCAGGTCTTGATGGCCATCAACCTGGTAGCATGGCCCGATAAACTGGAGTCGGCTCTCCTCAGCGAAATCTTGCGTGGCGGCGCAGATATCGTCGCGCAGGCCGGAGCAGTCATCGCTGGCGGCCATACCGTTACCGATAAAGAACCTAAATACGGACTTGCCGTCACAGGGATAGTGCATCCGGAGCATATTCTGACGAAGGGTGGTGCACAGCCGGGTGATCTGCTCGTGCTCAGCAAACCACTTGGCACGGGGCTGATTACGACAGCGCATAAATTCGACCAGGTGCAGGCAAGCGATCTGGAAGTTGCCATTCAGTCTATGATGCAGTTAAATCGTAGCGCCAGCCAGGCACTTGCACATGCCGGTGTAGCCGTACACGCCGTGACGGACATCACTGGCTTTGGTCTACTCGGACATGCCTGGGAGATGGCTGCGCAGAGTCTGGCAGGCATGCGTATTGAGTACGATGCGCTTCCACTGCTCCCCGGCGTGCGCCACTATGCGGAACGAGGCCATATCACTGGAGGAGCACGGCGCAACGAAACGTACGTGGCCCCGCATATTCGCATCGATGAGCGCCTGGACGCCATTGATCGCGAAATACTGTGGGACCCACAGACTTCTGGTGGGCTTTTCGCGGCCATCGACCCTACCGTGTGGCCAACGCTAGCCGCACTGGCGCCTGAAGTCGTTTTCTGGCGTATCGGCAAGGTCACCGAACGAAAACAGGTTGAGGCACATGTGTTGCTGGAGGTATACTAATGTATGAACTGCTGGAGGAGGCACTGGGTGTCCATTTCCAGAACCAGGCATTCTTACTCCTGGCCCTTACGCACCGCTCCTACATTTACGAGACCACAGGTGCTGGGCTGAGTTCCAACGAGCGAATTGAATTCCTGGGTGACTCCGTGCTCGCCTTTATCAGTGCAGATTTCCTCTATCGCACCTTTCCCGAATTAAGCGAAGGAGAATTGAGCGATGTGCGGGCTGCATTAGTCAAGATGGGGACGCTGGCAACGTTTGCACGTGACATTCAGTTGGGCAGTTTCCTTCTCCTGGGTAAAGGGGAGCAGAGTAGCGGCGGCAGTCAGCGCATACTGGCTTCCGCCTTTGAAGCACTGCTGGGTGCAATCTACCTTGATCAGGGTATGGAGGTAGTAAAACGCTTTCTGGTACCTCGACTGGAACCTATAGCGCATGACGTTGTCAAAAAGCGCTTGTTTAAGGATAACAAGTCTCTTTTTCAGGAACTCGCACAGGCACACGATGGCATTACACCTTCCTATCGTCTTGTCAGCCAGGAAGGACCATCCCACGATCGCGAGTTTACAGTAGAGGTGATGTTGGGTGAACAGGTGGTTGGCAGGGGGCAAGGCCGCAATAAACAGGCCGCAGAGCAAGAGGCTGCCCATCTTGCCCTGCGCCGTCGAGGATGGGTGTGAGATAATGTATGGTAAGGTATGAAGATAGGGAGGATATATGCGCCTGGAACCAATACCAAGACCCGATCACGTCTTACGGGTCAGTGCAAAACTCATCACATCGAGTACTATTCTGCACCTTTCAGCGGATGAATTGGAACGTGCAATCAATCAGGAACAAATAGAGAATCCTGCACTTGAAGTGGTCGAGTCCCGTATCTGTCTCCTTTGTGGCGCCCCGCTGAATGGGCAGACCTGCACAGTCTGCGGACACTTTGCCCAACCAGCTTTGACGATCAATGAACCTTTTCTCAACTATGAAAGTTCAGCTGAGGATGATCAGCAGCACTTTTTCGAGATCCGCGAGATGCGTGAAGTCTACGACTATAGCACTGCTGATGCTGACGACGACGATGAATTTGACCCTCTGGCAAGCATTCCCACCGGGGAAACACTAGCAGAGGTGCTGCTGCAGCAACTAGAGGCTCTAGTCACTCCGGATGATGCGCTGATTGCTGAGCAACTGGTAGGAAATCTCAATGAACGTGGCTACCTGGAGGTGAGCGTCAGCGAGATTGCTGAACAACTGCAAGTCCCGTCAGAGCGCGTCGAATATGTGTTAAGCCAGTTACAAACATTGGAACCCCTCGGCATCGGCGCACGCAACCTGCGTGAATGCCTACTGATCCAGTTAGCAGCTCTCAGTGAGCAGGAGATGCCTCACCCGCTGGCATTTACGCTGATTGATCACTACCTGAACCAATTGGGACACAATCAGCTTCATGAGATTGCCCGTCAACTGAAAGTTTCAGAACGGGAGGTACGTCAGGCCAGCCAGTACATCCGCAACACACTCCATCCTTTTCCGGCTCACGCCTACAGAGCTGATGCCAGTTACACTCGTGAAGGTAGCGATGCAGCGTATGTGCGCCCCGATGTGATTATCCGTAGGGGAGAGACGGGCTTTGAGGTAGAGTTGATCGAGGAGAAACGCTATCGTTTCCGCATTGGGGGAGGCTATGGCACTCAACCTCTAGGTCTAGATCAAGGCCCTATCAGCGATGAGCTGCAACAGTACATGCATCATCGCGGTGAGCAGGCAAGGTTCTTTGTTGACTGTATACAACGTCGCTGGCGCACCCTTAAGCGTGTTGCCGAGCTGGTAGTGGATTACCAGCGTGAGTTTTTAGAGAAGGGAGTGCGCTATCTGCGTCCCCTCACTCGCGCAGAGGTTTCCACTCGCCTGAACCTGGATGAAGGCACAGTTAGTCGCGCAACGGCTAATAAATATGCGCTGCTCCCCAACGGGCGTCTTCTCTCGCTGTCAGACTTCTTCGATGGTTCCCTGGGCGTCAAGGATATCCTGCGCGAATTGATTATGGCCGAAAAGCCAAAACATCGCTTGAGTGATGAAGAACTCGCGAGACTGCTCAACGCTCGCGGCATCCCCATGGCTCGACGCACAGTGACGAAGTACCGAGAAGAAATGGGCATCGGCTCCTCGCGCGAGAGATAATTACCAACCCGATAACCGCTTTCCCATAAAAATAGCAACCTCATGCTCAACCGGGCCCGGCGGGTAGAAGTGCCAGTTAATACTCCATATCTCCAAGCCGTTGCGTAGGTAGAACTGGATCGCCGGATAATTGACGTTCTGTGTCTCTAGCAGGATAGCCCAACAACCATGATTGCGTGCCCAATCGCAGGCGCAACTAAGCAACAATGAGCCGATACCATAGCGTCGGAACTGGCGACCGACGATGATATCCTCAATACGCGCTACCGAACGCCACTCCTCTACATTCAGCAAAACTGCCCCCGCCACTTGTCCGTCGGCCATAGCGACATAGCCACCATCGACGTTATGCAGCCTCACCTCAACGTCCTCTAATGTACGTTCGAATGCACGATGATGCTTGTAAAGCGGTGGATCGGCCGGTGTTTCGAGTAGCTCAAAGGCCAGAGCAGGTATTCCGACTCTGTTCGTCCCAACATCACCTTGCGCCAGTGGACCATGCACGCGCAGGGTATAGATACGATCTGTCTCGAAACTGTAGTCGAGTTGGTGTAGAGCCGGAGCGTCGTCGACGCCTACAGCGCGTACATCAATGCGGGTTGTTGCTTCGTCCATACCCACCAGCTTCTTTGGTCTTGTGGTTACTGAATAGGAAAACGATATCCTGCCGCCTCTGCACCCAGACACGCTGCACCGACGACACCTGAGAAGTCTCCCAACTTGGCACGTACGATTTCGGTCTTTTTCGCAGGTGCAGCCAGGGCAGTGGTACGTGCACGATGGACAGCACGCTCAAAAAGCAGATCAATAGCCTCGATAACACCCCCACCCAGCACAATTCGCTCTGGGTTATAGAAGTTCATGATTGACCCCAGGCCATAACCCAGGTAGTCCGCTGCCTCAGTCACTATCTCGATCACCAGTTCATCACGCTGCTCAATGGCGTGAGCAAGCAGGCCTGAACGAATGACGACCTCGCCTTCTTTGAGTTGGTACTCCGCATCCTCCGCCAGTAGTGTCGAACGCCCATGATGAATCTCGGCCATGATCGCTTTCGTAATAGCAGTGCGTGAGGCATATGCTTCCAGGCAGCCACGGTTTCCGCAACCACAAATGCGTCCACCTGCCTGGATAATCATATGACCAGCCTCACCTGCGGTACCCGTTAGTCCCGAATAGAGACGCCCATTCTGTACAATGCCGGACCCAATCCCTGTGCCAACGAACATGCAGACAAAGTTACTCAAGCCTTGTCCGGAGCCATAGAGATATTCGCCCAGGGCAGCTACCTCAACATCATTGCCAACTGCAATCGGCTTGCCAAACTGCTTGTTGAGGATTGCACCTAAAGGCATATCCTTAACGCCCAGGTTTGGGGCATCTACAACAACCCCCGCTTTACGATCAATTTGTCCCGCTGCCCCTATGCCGACTGCCACAATGCCGACATCAGCAGATAATTTCGCGGCATTGAATGCTGCTGTTGCGATCTCGATAGAGCGCTGGGCGATAAAGTCCTGTCCACGTTCAGCACGGGTACGTTTGCGCTCCGAGGCAATCACTTGACCTGTAGTGATATCCACAACCGCTGCCAGGGCCTTGGTTCCCCCCAGGTCGATACCAAGGGCATACGCTTTCTGTTTCGACATACAATTCTCACCTCTTGAATGGTAGACTCAATCCAGGCTGAACATCTAAATCCAAATCATGCCGCTCACCCTTACATAGATGAAAGAAGGCCGTGCCAGCAATCATCGCCGCATTATCAGTACAGAATTCGATGGGCGGATAATGGAGACGAATTTTGAGTGGTCGCAATTCTTGCTCCAGACGTGCGCGTAAGCTGATATTGGCCGCTACTCCTCCTGCTAATACCACTTGCTTCACATGGTATTCTTGTGCCGCCAGACGTGTCTTGACCGCCAGTACATCAACCACCGCCTCTTGAAAGCTAGCTGCGAGCAAGCCTATATTAACCGATCCGCGCTGAGCTGCCTGGGCTCCCATACGAGTGTACTGACTGCCTGGACGACTACGAGGGCCCCCACCACCCTCCACAACCCTCGCCCCTACTCGATTCATGCCTTGCTGCTCTTCTGCGCTCACCCCTTCTGCCAGGTGTAGCATCGCCGTTTTCAATCCGCTAAAACTGAAATCATAGGTACCGCGCAACCAGGCGCGAGGTAATCGATAGGCGTTGCGCGCCAGGATAGCAGGTCGGCTCTGCTGCTGAAATTCCTCTTCCGCTCGCTGTGCCGCACGCTGAATAGCTGGTCCACCAGGGTATTCCAAACCCAAAATACGTGCCACCTTATCAAAAGCCTCCCCAGCTGCATCATCACGTGTGCGACCAAGCAACTCGTATTGTGCATGATCTCGCACAAGCACAAGCTCGCTATGCGCCCCAGAAATCACCAGGGCAATCAAAGGAAAGATGGGATCACCTTCCTGGTACTCCCATGATTCACCGCTTCCTCCGCTTCGCCCATTTTGCCCACGCAACCAGTTTGCGTAGATATGCGCTTCCAGGTGATTCACGCCAAGAAAGGGCAGATTCCATGCCAGTGCCAGCGTCTTGCCCACCGTCAAGCCCACTAACAATGATCCTGCAAGTCCTGGCCCATAGGTGGCAGCAATGGCATCAATATCTTCCCAACGGCACGCAGCTTGGTCCAGTGCCGTTTCGATCACCGGAATGATCGTAGCTAGTTGCTGTCGTGACGCAACCTCGGGTACTACTCCGCCATAGCGGTTATGCACCTCAACCTGTGAAGCCACAACATTCGAGCACATATAACGCCCATCTCTGACCAGGGCTGCTCCCGTCTCATCGCATGAGCTTTCAATACCAAGTACGAGCATACTACTAAATCCAATTACTGAGTTTCTAATTTCCTCGAGAGTGCTGCCTTCAACCGTTGAAATTGTTGCTTGTAACCAGGGGAATTGATCTCATCGGTCCACATGATCAGCGCATCTTCCTGGTTATCACTGTAATATTTCTGGCGCAAGCCTTTCTCGCGGAAGCCATACTTACGATAGAGATTCTGTGCAGTGTAATTCGAGACACGTACTTCGAGCGTGACCCAATTCGCGCCAATGTTATACGCAATATCGATCAGGTTGACCAGCATAAACTCCCCCAACCCTTTGCGGCGAAAGTCAGGATGCATGGCAATGGTGGTAATATGCGCCTCATCAACCATCAGCCATAGACCAGCGAAGCCAATAATCGAACTCAATTCCGGCGCCGTGGCTGTCGCGCTAGTGCGACCAGGCAACAACGAGAGTGGGAAGAAGCGACGCGGCTTCTCAGGTTCCTGCACACCAATAGCCATGCGCTCTTCGACAATCTTCTTATCTCGCAGTACGATGTAATGCGCCCATCGGTTATCCTGTAACTCCTTGCGGTAGGCGCTAGGAGGCCAGGTGGATGGATAAGCCAGACGCTCAATCTCGATCACACGAGGCACGTCTGACATCATCATCCGATCAATGACGTAACGCACCTTCTTCCCTTTCTGTTGTACTCTTACCGCCAGGTTGATCTGACAGACCACCTAATAGCGGCTGTTTACGCGTACTGGTTGTAATCGAAGGACGCCGTAGGTAGAGTGGTTCAAGCAGTAAAGGGTCATCCCCTTTCCCCTCATGCAATCGTTGCAATGCAAGTGCCGCCAGCGTGGAAGCGTGTCTGGTCGCCGCAATACCAGTGACAAAGAGACCCGTCTCTCGCATCTGTGCATGCAGTGTCTGGCGCGATGTATCGCTCAATTCACCACAAAAGAGGAATGGTGGTAGTTGACGTTCACCTGGCACTCCAAGCCAATCATTTGCCTGTGCTTGCAGATAGGCTGCCAGGCGTTGCGGAGTGTCCAGCAGATGATCACTGAGTTGTAGCATCTGGTGTGTGATAACTCCATCGTCGTTTTGAACCTCGTCGAAGACATAGCAAGCGGCGTAGAGTTCAGAACGTCCTGCTTCCAAAACAGCGCACACGGGACCACGCCATTGTCGCTCTTGGGTTGCAATGCTGTCGAGCGTGCTCATTCCCACCAACGGTATTTTTAGTGCGAACGCCAGAGCTTTAGCAGTTGCCAACGCTACACGCAGCCCATTAAATGATCCTGGTCCCTTGGCAACTGCTATCCCATCAAGCTCAGACATGGCCTTACCGCATTCAGCCATCAGACGCCGGATGCGATCTAGCAACTCCACACTGTGGTTGTTACCAGCATTGCCAACCTGCCAGCTATATTCGCCGACTAGATCGTTCTCTGAGCAGAGGGCAATGCTAGCCTGGCGGGTAGAAGTGTCAAGAGCCAGTAGTAGCATAGGTGTTTTTCTGGAATTGCCGTAACAATTCACTATAACGCACACTTGTCGCTGTGAACAAGAGCCCTCGCTTCGTCTCACTCATCATTTTCATGCGAATTCGTACATGCTCATTCGGCCAAAACGCATCTGCTCTATCAGCCCACTCGACCACACAGACGCCCGTGCCATAGAAGTAATCCTCGAAACCAAGGTCCAATATCTCTTCAGGGTTATCCAGTCGATAGAGGTCAAAATGATAGAGTGGGAGTCCCACACGCTGTGGGCCATTGGGTCGCCCTTCAGGAACGGGAAGAGGTTGGCCTGGATATTCCTTGAGTAACGTAAAGGTGGGGCTATTGACAACCTCGGTGATGCCCAACCCCTGCGCAAGTCCCTGCGTGAATGTCGTCTTTCCCGTTCCCAGTTGCCCTTCAAGTAGAATAAGTTCGCCTCCTTGCAGCAACTCTCCTAATCGTGCTCCCAGGCGCTGCGTCTGCGCAGAACTGTGACTGATGATATCAAGAATACTACTCACCAGACCTACGCTACGGCGCGGATGCCCCTGATGTGGAGAGGAAGCGCCGCCCTCCTTTCTTCAAGATGCACGTGGACTACTGAGAGTATATCATGCTTACGGAAGAGTGGAAAGACATTAGCGTAGTTTTGTGCCGCACCCTCGGCAGTAAAGAGCATTAGCACGTATCGGACTCCCGCAGGTTGGACATGTTGGCCCTTGAGTGCCCGCTCCCGGCATGTGCGGTGCTCCTGCCGGAGGCGGCGCCGGCGGGGGAGGATTATAGTTCAAAGTCGGAGCAGGGGCAAACTGACTTGCCGGATATGCTTCGTTTTTCAGCTCTTGCAATTGGACCTCGCGATTCCTGGCGTCTTGATCTAACTCTATAATACTGGCACATAAGCGCGAGAGTTGCTGGTCCGACAACATACCTTGTTGGTACAGACTCATTGCCACCTGCGCCAAATCATCGACCAATTGCCGCCGCTGCGTCATGAGCTTATCGATCTCACTCTGTTTACTACGAACGCGCAACTGTTTCTGCGCCTCCCAGCCTATACGGCTGACGGCTGCATTCATTGAACTCTTTGCGGACTCTACGATATCACTCATTGTCTGTCTCCCTTTTTATCTTTAGGCGCCTTTGACGAAGTATTTATCCTGTCAACCCTGCACAGCATGTTGATAGATGCGTATCTCCTCG
>Ga0187819_10000851_pt1 | contig 15485 bp, 15 predicted proteins | sample NC_wetland_sal_i_15_FD_132411 | JGI IMG/M metagenome (GOLD analysis project Ga0187819, IMG submission 132411) | Wetland sediment microbial communities from Neuse River Estuary, North Carolina, USA - SO4_4 | ecosystem: Environmental > Aquatic > Freshwater > Wetlands > Sediment | place: USA...
GGTGCTTACCGCGATAGTCCCACTTGGCGTCGTGGCCGTGGTCAGCCCGTGGAACTGGCCTTACACCATGGGTGCCGAGCTCTTCGCTCCGGCGATGGCGGCCGGCAACACCGTCGTCTGGGTACCCGCGCCGACGACGACGGCTTGCTGCACGGTCCTGGCCGAGGTTATTGCCGCGGCGGAACTGCCGGCTGGCGTGTTCAACTTCGTTCCCGGACCCGGGCCGGTCGTCGGCGACGCCGTAGTCGCACATCCGCTGGTGGCTGGCGTCGGATTCGTCGGCTCGGTGCAGACTGGCGGCAAGGTCGCGCGGCGGGCCGCCGGCAAGACCCAACTGCTGGAGCTTGGCGGCAACGGTCCGATGGTCATCCTGGACGACGCCGATCTCGACCTCGCCACCGACGCGGCCCTGGAAGCGGCGTACCTGTGCGCCGGGCAGAGCTGCACCGCGGGTGAGCGCTTCCTCGTTCAGGCCGCAGTCCGGGCGGAGTTCACCGACCGCGTCGTCGAGGCGACGAAGAGCCGGGTCAGGCTCGGCGACCCGTTCGACCCGGTGACCACCATGGGGCCGCTGAACAACGAGGCGACGGCGGCGAAGTTCGATCGGCACCTAGCCGATGCCGTCACGCGCGGCGCCAGGATCTGCGTCGGCGGTCACCGTGCGGACGGTTACCCGACACGCCTGTTCGCGGAGCCGACCGTGCTTGACGGTGTCACGCCGGAGATGGCGATAGAGCGGGAGGAGACGTTCGGCCCGGTCGTGCCCATCGTCGAGGTGCGTTCGGCAGAAGAGGCGCTGCGCCTCACCAACGCTTCGCCATTCGGACTCACCGCGGCCGTGTTCACGGCGGATCTGGAGCGCGGACTTGCCTTTGCCGAGCGGGCCAGGGCGGGCTGGGTCAACATCAACGCCTCGACCAACCTCTGGGAATCGCACTTGCCATTCGGCGGCCGCTCGGGCAGCGTCAGCGGTCGCGGCCGGGTGGGCGGTCGCTACCCGATGGAGGCATTTACCGAGCCGAAGACGATCGTGTACCCGCGCCCAGGCCTATGACCACCTGACTCCTACTCTACCCGTCCGCCAGCGGCAAAATGAACCATTTGACGGAATTGGTCGGCGGCTCGATTCTGGACCGGCTGGGCAACGCAGTGCCGGGAAGGATATGACAGTGGCCGCTACGGCGAGATACGACAGCATCGAGACCGAGCGGCTGCTCATGCGCCGCTGGCAGGACACCGATCGTGAACCGTTCGCCGCGCTCAACGGCGACCCGGAAACGATGCGGTATTTCCCGAGCACGCTCGATCGGGCGGCGAGCGACGCGTTTGTCGACCACATCGAGTCGCTGTTCGAGCAGCAGGGGTACGGGCTCTGGGCCCTCGAGATCGCCGGGACCGGCGAGTTCATCGGGTTCACCGGCCTGAACCCGATGCCCGCTGGCGTGCCAGGCGCGGGCGGGGTGGAGGTCGGCTGGCGGCTGGCCAGGCACGCCTGGCATCACGGTTACGCCACCGAGGCGGCGCGGGCTGCTCTGGCGGTCGCTTTCGACGGCGTGGGCCTGGATGAGATCTGGTCCATGACCGCCGTCCTCAACGAGCCGTCCATGGCCGTGATGCGCCGACTCGGGCTGACTGAGCACGCCAGGTTCGAGCATCCGCGGGTACCGCGGGGAAGTCCGCTCCGGCCGCACGTCTGCTATTGGCGAATGCGGTTGCAAGCTTGACTTCTTTGGGACGGAACGGGGCCGCCCGGCGCGCTGCCAGCCGAACGACCATCAGGCTGGCAGCAGGTGGGCGTTGACGGCACGTGCGGCACCGGCTAGCTCGGGCACCACCGTGACGGCCACGCCCGCCTTCCGCAGCCTGACTGCCCCGCCGCCAGGCACGAAGATCGGCGGCTCGCGCCAGGCGACCACGACCCGGCCGATACCGCTTGCAATGATCAAGTCGGCGCACGGCGTCGGCTTGGACGCGCGCGCCGCGCAGGGCTCGAGCGAGCTGTAGAGGGTGGCGCCTGCCAGGCGCGGGTCGCCCGGGGCCAGCCCTGCCTTGGCCAACGCCACCTCTTCGGCGTGGTCGGCGGGCTGGAACTCACGGGAGTAACCGGTTGCCAGGACCCGGCCGTCGGCCGCGACCAGCACGGCGCCGACCGAGAACGCGGTTGCCGACGGCGGACAGCGGCGAGAGAGCTCGATCGCCTCCCGCAGCCACCGATGATCGTCGTCAGAATCGGCGGGCCAGGCCACGAGGTATCAACCTACCTGAACCGATCTTCGCAGGCCAGCCGGTGGTTTACTGGCTGGCAGGAGAAGCAGACCCGATCACTCCGGCGTAGGATCCCAGCAAATAGTGCAGAACGGCGGTGCACGGCACATGACAGCCACACTCGGCAGTCTCGGCCTGGTCCGGTCGAGCCAGACCTTCGACACGCTGAATCCTGCGACATCGGAGGTTATCGGCACCTACCCGATCTTTGGCCAGCAGGATGTCGCCGACACCGTCGAACGGGCACGAGCCGCCGCGCAGTGGTGGGCCGATCAGGGCTTTGACAGCCGCAAGCGGCGGTTGCTCGCCTGGAAGTCGTACCTGACCCGGTACATCGGGCGGCTGGCTGAGCTGGTTCACACCGAGACCGGCAAGCCCCTGGCCGACGCCAAGCTGGAGATCCTGCTGGCGATCGTGCACATTGACTGGGCAGCCAGGAACGCGCGGAAGGTTCTCGGCCCGCGCCGGGTCCGCAGCGGCCTGGTAGCCATCAACCAGGCGGCAACCCTTGAGTACCAGCCGCTCGGCGTCGTAGGGGTGATCGGACCATGGAATTACCCGGTCTTCACCCCGATGGGTTCCATCGTCTATGCGCTCGCCGCCGGGAACGCGGTCGTATTCAAGCCGAGCGAACTGACCCCGGCGGTCGGCGCCTGGCTGGTCAGCTCCTTTGCCGAGGTCGTGCCCGGGCAGCCGGTCTTCCAGCTGATCACGGGCCTGGGCGAGACCGGCGACCAGCTGGCCCGCAGCGGCGTCAGCAAGATCGCCTTCACCGGCTCAGCCGCGACCGCCAGGAAGGTCATGGCCGCCTGCGCGCAGAACCTGACGCCCATGGTCGCCGAGTGCGGCGGTAAGGACGCCTTCATCGTGGGCGCCGACGCCGACCTGGACGCGGCCGCCGATGCCTGCGCCTGGGGTGCGCTGTCCAACGCGGGGCAGACCTGCGTCGGCGTGGAGCGGGTCTACGTCGTGCAGGACGTTTACCACACCTTCCTGGAGAAGCTCACCGACCGGGTCGCCAAGGTCCGGCCAGGCGAGGACCGGGAGGCCGACTACGGGCCGATGACGCTGCCCGGCCAGGCCGAGGTGATCGAGAAGCACATCGCCGATGCGCTGGCCCGCGGCGGTCGGCCGGTGGTGGGTGGCATCGCCAGCATCCGGCGGCCCTACGTCGGGCCGGTGATCCTCGCCGACGTGCCAGAGGAGAGCAAGGCAGTCACCGATGAGACGTTCGGCCCGACCATCACCGTGGCCAAGGTGGCCAGCCTGGCCGAGGGCGTCGAACTGGCCAACGCAAGCCGGTACGGCCTTGGCGCCACAGTGTTCGCCGGGAACAAGAAGGCAGCCATGGCGGCTGCCCGCGCGCTGCGCAGCGGCATGACCGCGATCAACTCGGTGATCTCGTTCGCCAGCGTCCCGTCACTACCGTTCGGCGGCTCCGGCGACTCCGGATTCGGCCGGATCCACGGAGCCGACGGGCTGCGCGAGTTCGCCAGGGCGAAGTCGATCACCAGGCAGCGGATGAAGGCCCGGCCGAACCTGACCTCGTTCTCGCGGACAGACGAGGACCTGAAGAAAGTGCTGAACCTCGCCACGGTGCTGCACGGCCGGCGATACAAGTAGGACGGCCGCCGGCGGGGCGTCGGCTGAGGGCCGGACGACCCCGTTCCCTTAAAAAAGATGATCGCCGGACTACTGCTGCGCGGCGGTGGCCAGCATCGAGTCGGCCGGGTCCATCGCGGCCAGCGGAGCGCGCCCCTGGATCAGGTCCGCAGCCCGCTCGGCGATCGCGATCGTCGGCGCGTTGGTGTTGCCACGTGGCACCGTGGGCATCACCGATGCGTCCACCACCCGCAGGCAGTCAACGCCGCGTACCCGCAACTCGGTGTCCACCACGCTGGTCAGCTTGCTCGCGGCAAGCCGCGAATCGCCGCCCATCGCGCAAGTGCCGACCGGGTGGTAGATGGTCGACAGGTTGTGCCGCACCCATTCGCGCAGGTCGGCATCGCTGCGGACGCTGTCGCCCGGCGCGACTTCGGACTTCAGTTGCTTGCTCAGCGGCCGGGCGGCGGCAATCTGCCGCGTCATGCCGATCGCCTTGACCAGCGGATCCAGGTCGGTGATATCCGACAGATAGGACGGATCGATGGACGGCTTGTGCCGCGGGTCGGCGCTGCGCAGCCGGATCTTGCCCCGGCTGCCTACCGATACCAGCGTGATCAGCACCGACAGGTCCCGGCTTGCCGGATCGGCGAGCCCGCCGTCAATGTAGGGCGTCGGCAGCACGTGCCACTGGATGTCAGGTGCCGGCAATGCCGGGTCGCTGCGGCTGAATCCGCCGGCTTCGGCGATATTCGTGGTCAGCGGGCCGGTGTGGGTCATCTGCCAGCGGGCCAGGCTAGCGGGGCCGGCCTTCTCCCACAGACTGCGAGCCTTCGGTGCGCTCCACATCGCGGTCACGATGGGATGATCGGACAAATTGCCGCCGACACCGGGACTGTCGGCTAGCACCGCGATGCCGAGCTCCCGCAGGTGGTCGGCGGGGCCGATGCCGGACAGCATGAGCAACTGCGGGCTGCCGATCGCGCCGCCGGACAGGATCACCTCGGACTCGGCCTGCGCCACTTCCTCCACGCCGCGACGCAGGTAGCGCACGCCGGCCGCCCGGCCATCCTCGATCACGATCCCGGTGACCAGAGCATCAGTCTCTACCGTGAGATTCGGCCGGCCGGCCGCCGGGTGCAGGTAGGCATCGGCCGCCGACCAGCGGCGGCCGCCTTTCTGAGTCACCTGGTAGTAGCCGACGCCGTCCTGTGCGGGCCCGTTGAAATCGTCGTTGGCGGGAAACCCGCAGTTCCGGGCGGCTGCCACGAAGTCCCCGGTGAGGCCGCTCTTGAACTTCAGGTCGGTGACACTCAGCGGACCGGAAGCGCCGTGGTAGGCCGATGCCCCTCGCGAGTTGCTCTCGGCCCGCAGGAAATACGGCAGCAGATCGGTGAAGCCCCAGCCCTCGCAGCCGTAGTCATCCCGCCAGGAGTCGTAGTCGTAACGGCTGCCCCGGATGTAGATCATCGCGTTGATCGACGACGAGCCGCCTAGCACCCGGCCGCGGGGCCAGTAGATCGACCGTCCGCCCGCCCGGTCCTGCTCGACTGTCTGGTAGTTCCAGTCGTAGGCGGTCTTGAACAGCAGGTTCACCGCGGCCGGGATATGGATCTCATCGGCGGCGTCGGGCGGGCCCGCCTCGAGCAGCAGGACCCGCGAATCCGGGTTCTCGCTGAGCCGGGAGGCCAGCACACAACCGGCGCTTCCGGCGCCAACAATGATGTAGTGGTACACGGCCCGTCCTCCCACTTCCACCCGGAAACCGCTGAACACCCTGCTAAGCCGGCCCGATCGCATCGGCCTGGCCAGTCGCGCCGGACTCACGACAGACTGCCGAGAACTAGCGTATCGAGGTATTTATGCCTAGCCCTACCTGTTAGAGGTGATCGAGGTCCGATTTCCGATTCCGCCGCGGGTTGCCTTGTGGCCAGACACCAGCGCGCTCCCGGCCTGAGGCCGGGAGCGCGCTTCCCCCCACTGGTGCGACCATCGTCCTTCCGGCGGGCCCCCGAGATCCGCCGACTGGCCTTGCTGGCCGCGAGCCGTCTTGAGCGGCTCGTTCCGGGCCTCGATGAGGCCGGGCTTACTGTGGCCGAATCGCCGTCAATACCCCGTCGGGCGACTGCGAACTGCCATCACTCTGCGTATCTATACGCTCTCACATTGTGTTCGCATTGTGAATACCCTCAGGTCAGCGGCCTAACACAAGTCGAACCCAGAAAATTCCGACGTGCCCGGAGCGCTGCTCTACAACCCCTTGCCGGCAAGGCTTTCGGCCACTTCGGCAGGTCGCCCGCACGTGCCGGGATGATCTCCCGCAGCCGCCCGGATCATCGGCCAGCCGCAGCCTGGGGCGTAGCCGACCGTTACGGTGGCTGTCATGTCAAAAGACCGCGAGTCTCCGGTGGTGCTGTCCAAGATCTACACCAGGACCGGTGACGATGGCAGCACGGCGCTCGGCGATATGAGCCGGGCCCGCAAGACAGACCCGCGGCTGGCCGCCTACGCCGATGCCGACGAGGCCAACTGCGCCATCGGCGTCGCGGTGACCATGGGACAACTGCCCGGACCGATCGCCGCGTTGCTGGTGCGGATCCAGAACGAGCTCTTTGACGTAGGGGCCGACCTGTGCAATCCGGTCACCGACCATCCTGCTTACCCGCCACTGCGGGTCGATGAGAGCTATATAACCTCGCTGGAGCAGGCATGCGACGACTTCAACGCTGGCCTGCCAGTTCTGCGCAGCTTCGTGCTGCCTGGCGGCAGCCCGGCGTCGGCGTTGCTGCATGTGGCCAGGACGGTGGTCAGGCGAGCCGAGCGCAGCACCTGGGCGGCACTCGAGATGCATGGCCACAGCATGAACCCGTTGACCGCGAAGTACCTCAACAGGCTGTCTGACCTGCTGTTCATCCTTGCCCGCCGGGTAAATGAGCCGGGCGGCGACCTGCTCTGGAAACCAGGCGGCGAGCGCTAACCGGCCGCCCGCAGCAGGGCTCGGTAATACCGGACGTCCGGGGATTCCTCCGGCGGATGCGCCGGATCGGCCGCTTCCAGTGCTTTGTCGAGCGCCGACTGCGTTGCCTCGGTGTCCACGTCCATGCCGAGCTGCGCATGCCTGGCCAGGATCGACACCTGGTTATCCGCGACCGAGAAGAAGCCGCCGCTCACCGCGGCGAAAACGTCCGGCTCGCTAGGATCCGATGGCCTGATCTGGACCAGGCTGCCCTCGAAAAGTATGCCGAGCACCGGGGCATGATCGGTCAGGACGCCGATGTCGCCATCGAGTGTCTTGGCAATGACAAGCTCGGCCCGCCCGGCCCAGAGCTCGCGTTCCGGGATGACCAGCGCCACCTGGAGGGTCATGACCGCTCCATGTCCTTGGCCTTCCGCTCCACGTCCTCGATCCCGCCGCACATGAAGAATGCCTGCTCCGGGATGTGGTCGTACTTGCCCTCGCAGATGGCCTTGAAGGAGGCGACCGTCTCGGTCAGCGGCACGAAAACGCCCTTCTGGCCGGTGAACTGCTCGGCCACGAACATCGGGTGCGACAGGAACTTCTCGATCCGCCGGGCGCGCTGGACCGTCACCTTGTCCTCTTCGGACAGCTCGTCGATGCCGAGGATGGCGATGATGTCCTGCAGCTCGGTGTAGCGCTGCAGGATCCGCTGCGTCTCCCGTGCCACGTCGTAGTGCTCCTGGCCGACGTAGGCGGCGTCCAGGATGCGGGAGGTGGAGGCCAGCGGGTCGACCGCCGGGAAGATGCCCTTCTGGGTGATCTCCCTGGACAGCGAGGTGGTCGCGTCCAGGTGCGCGAACACGGTAGCTGGCGCGGGGTCGGTGTAGTCGTCGGCAGGCACGTAGATCGCCTGCATCGAGGTGATCGAGTGACCGCGGGTGGAGGTGATCCGCTCCTGCAACTGGCCCATCTCGTCGGCCAGGGTCGGCTGGTAACCCACCGCCGACGACATGCGGCCGAGCAGGGTGGAGACCTCCGAGCCGGCCTGAGTGAAGCGGAAGATGTTGTCGATGAACAGCAGCACGTCCTGCTGCTGCACGTCGCGGAAGTACTCCGCCATGGTCAGCGCGCTCAGGCCGACCCGTAGCCGGGTGCCCGGCGGCTCGTCCATCTGGCCGAAGACAAGCGCGGTGTCCTTGATGACACCAGACTCGGTCATCTCCAGGAACAGGTCGTTGCCCTCCCTGGTGCGCTCCCCCACGCCGGCAAAGCAGGACACGCCGCCGAAGTTCTTGGCGACCCTGGTGATCATCTCCTGGATGAGCACCGTCTTGCCGACGCCGGCACCGCCGAACAGGCCGATCTTTCCGCCCTTGACGTAAGGGGTCAGCAGGTCCAGGACCTTGATCCCGGTCTCCAGGATCTCGGTGCGCGGCTCAAGCTGGTCGAAATCAGGCGGGTCCCGGTGAATGGACCAGCGCTCCTTGACATCGAGCGAGGCGGCCGGCACGTCGAGCGGATCACCGAGCACATTGAACACATGGCCCTTGGTGACGTCACCGACCGGCACCGTGATCGGCGATCCTGTGTCGGTGACAGCCGCGCCGCGGACCAGGCCGTCGGTGGGCTGCATCGAGATGGTCCGCACGGTGTCGTCGCCGAGGTGCTGCGCGATCTCCAGGGTCAGCGTCTTGGTCGAGTCGCCGAGCGTAACGTCGACATGCAGCGCGTTGTAGATCGGGGGCATCTCCTCGGTCGCGAACTCGACGTCCACGACAGGCCCGATCACCCGGACGACGCGGCCGGTGCCTGCGCCGGCCGACGCGCCTGTTGCGGTGATGTCTGCGGTAGCGGTCATGTTGATGCTCACTAACTCCCACTGATCGTTTCGGCCAGCGCATTGGCGCCGCCGACGATCTCGCTGATTTCCTGGGTAATCTCGGCCTGTCGGGCCTTGTTGGCTTCTCTGGTGAGCTGATCGATGAGATCGTGCGCGTTGTCAGTCGCCGACTTCATCGCCCGCCGCCGTGACGCGATCTCGGCTGCTGCCGAATCCAGCAGCGCGTGGAACAGCCTGCTCTCCACATACCACGGGAGCAGCGCGTTGAGAACATCCTCGGGCGACGGCTCGAACTCGTAGATCGGGATCGGCCCGCCTGGCGGCGCCTCCTCGGTCTCCTCAACCTCCAGCGGCAGCAGCCGCCTGACCACTGGCCGCTGCGTCAGCATGGACACGAACTCGGTGTAGACGACATGGATCTGGTCCACGCCGCCTTCGTCGGCGGGTCGCTGATACGCCTCAAGCAGCGCCGCGGTGATGCCGGTGGCGTCGACATGCGCCGGGGTATCGGAGAAACCGCTCCAATGCCCCGCCATCTCCCGTCCGCGGAACCGGTGCCAGGAGATTCCCTTGCGCCCGGCGACGAACGGCACGACTTCGATCCGCTCGCTCTCCAGCAGCGCCCGTAGTCCCTGAGCCTCGCGCAGAACGTTGGAGTTGAAGCCGCCGCAAAAGCCGCGGTCGCTGGTCAGGATGAGCATCGCAGCCCGGGTCGGGCGCTCGACAGGGCGGGTAAGCGGGTGGTCAATCTGCCCCGACCTGCTCACCACTGCCTCGACCGCGCGGCTGATCTCCCGCGCGTACGGCGCGGCGGCGTGCACTCGCTGCTGCGCCCTGATGATCCGCGAGGACGCGATCAGCTCCTGAGCGCGCGTGATCTTGGCGGTGGACTGAACTGTCCTGATCCGCCGCCGTACCGCGCGAAGCTGGGCTCCCATGCTGAGTCGCTACCGCCCTACTTGTTCTCAGCCGGCGGGCTGATGCGCTTCTTAAGCTTCTCCGCATCGACCTGTGACGGGTCCAGCGGCTCGACCGGCTCCTCTGGCACGAGCAACTCGCCGGCGCTCGTCTCGAACTGGCCGCGGAACTGGTCAATCGCGTCCTTGAGCACGACCACCGTGTCGTCTGATAGGTCGCCGGTCTCCCTGATCGTCTCGTAGATACCGGGCTGCGACCGCTGCAGCTCGGCCAGGAAGTCGGCCTCGAACCGCCGGATGTCCTCGACCGGTACATCGTCCAGGTAGCCGTTGGTACCTATCCAGACCGACACGACCTGCCGCTCTACCGCAAGCGGGCTGTACTGCGGCTGCTTCAGCATCTCTACCAGGCGCGCGCCGCGGTCAAGCTGAGCGCGGGACGCGGCGTCCAAGTCGGATGCGAACGATGCGAACGCCTCGAGGTCCCGGTACTGCGACAGGGCGAGCTTGAGCCCGCCTGCGACCTTCTTCATCGCCTTGATCTGCGCGTTGCCGCCGACCCTGGACACCGAAATTCCGACGTTGATCGCGGGACGGACGCCGGAGTTGAACAGGTCGGTCTCCAGGAAGATCTGGCCGTCGGTGATCGAGATGACGTTGGTCGGGATGTAGGCCGAGACGTCGTTGGCCTTGGTCTCGATGATCGGCAGCCCGGTGAGCGATCCGCCGCCCAGCGCGTCCGAGAGCTTGGCGCAGCGCTCCAGCAGTCGGGAGTGCAGGTAGAACACGTCGCCGGGGTAAGCCTCTCGGCCTGGCGGACGGCGCAGCAGCAGCGAGATCGCCCGGTATGCCTCGGCCTGCTTGGTCAGGTCGTCGAACACGATCAGCACGTGCTTGCCCTGGTACATCCAGTGCTGGCCGATCGCCGAGCCGGTGTATGGGGCGATGTACTTATACCCGGCCGGGTCGGACGCGGCCGCCATCACGATCGTGGTGTACTCCAGCGCGCCCGCGTCCTCAAGCGCCTGGCGCACCTGGGCGACGGTTGAGCCCTTCTGGCCGATGCCGACGTAGATGCAGCGGACCTGCCGGGCCGGGTCGCCGGTCTCCCAGTTCTGCTTCTGGTTAATGATCGTGTCTACGGCGATGGCCGTCTTGCCGGTCTGCCGGTCGCCGATGATCAGCTCGCGCTGGCCGCGACCGATAGGCGTCATGGCGTCGATCGCCTTGATGCCGGTCTGCAGCGGCTCACTTACCGGCTGGCGATTAATGACGCTAGGCGCCTGGATCTCAAGCTGCCGCTCCTGGGTGTTCTCGATCGGGCCGAGGCCGTCCAGCGGCATGCCGAGCGGGCCGACCACGCGGCCGAGAAAATTGTCGCCGACCGGCACCGACAGGACCTCGCCCGTGCGCCGGACGCGCTGGCCTTCCTCGATCTTGCTGTACTCGCCGAGCACGACCACGCCGATCTCGCGGACGTCCAGGTTCAGCGCAATGCCGCGGGTACCGTCCTCGAACTCCAGCAGCTCGTTGGCCATGGCCGACGGCAGGCCGGCCACCCTGGCGATGCCGTCGCCGCACTCGACGACAGTCCCGACCTCCTCAATTGCGGCGGTGCCGGGCTCGTAGGCCTCGACAAATCGCGCAAGAGCGTCCCGAATTTCGTCCGGCCGGATTGTCAGCTCCGCCATCTTCCTCGTGTCCTTCTCATCTGTCTGCGGTTCCTGCGCTCGCAGGTCCGCTTCTGCGCTGTCTTCCTGCAGCGGGCCGTCGGCCTCGTCGGGCTCGTCGGGCTCAGCCGGTTGTCTCGTCAACTCAGGCCGCCAGCCTGCGCCGAGCATCAGCCAGCCGGCTCGCCACGCTGGCGTCGATCAACTCGTCCCCGATCCGGACCGTCATGCCGCCGGCGACCTTGGGATCGAGCACGATGTTGAGATGCACGCGGCTCCCATAGCTCGCCGTCAGCGCCGCAGTGAGCCGGCGCCGCTGCTCATCGGTGAGCGGCGTGGCGACGTGCACCTCGGCTACCAGCCGCTGGCGCCGCTCCGCCGCCAGGCGGGCGTACTCCTGGAGGCTTATATCCAGGCTACGTCCGAGCGGGTTTATGGCTGCCTGGGCGATCAGCCGCTGCGCCTCCGGCGTGGCCTTGCCGGCCAGCAGCCCGGTCAGCAACTGCCGCTTGGCCTCGGCCGGGACAAACGGATTAGTGAGCGCGATCCGCAGTTCCGGCTGGCCGACGACAATCCGGCCGAATCGGAACAACTCGTCCTCCAGATCTTCCAGCCGCCCCTCGTGCTCGGCTGCGGCAAGGACAGACTGCACGGCCAGCTGCTCAACCGCATCAATCAGGTCACCCGGTGCAGACCAGTGTGCACGGGCGACTGCGGCCATCAGGCGGGCTGTCGCATCTTGGACCTTGCCGGCCAGCAGGGCCGTCGCCAGGCCCGCCCTGGCATGTGCTGAGCGCGACGGATCGGCCAGCGCACGGCGCAGCGCTGGCTGGCCGCTGAGCAGGACAGCGACGGCGAAAAGCTCATCGCCGAGCGCCGCCGCCTCGGTTGCTTCCGCCGTGAAGGGCTGCAGCTGCTCCTCTACCTCGGCTAGGGATGCCCTGCTGATGCCTCTCATGACGATGTCCGTGCCGCCGAGGTCGCGTCCTGGCTCGCCTCTAGGTCGGCGAGGAACCTGTCCACCACCCTGCTCTGCCGTGCCTCGTCCTCAAGCGACTCGCCGACGATCTTGCTGGCCAGCTGCACCGATAGCGCGCCAATCTCGGCCCGCAGTGCGGCAAGCGCCTGCTGGCGGTCGGCCTCGATCTGGGTGCGGCCGGCGGCGACGATCCGCCGGTACTCGGCCTCACCCTCCTGGCGGCGCTCGGCGATGATCTGGGCGCCCTCCTCATGGGCCCGCTCACGCAGCCTGGCGGCCTCGTGCCTGGCCTCGGCCAGCTTCGCCTGGTACTGCTCGACCAGCCGGTTCGCCTCCGCCTGCCGCTCATCCGCCCGCTGGATGCCGCCCTCGATCGCTTCGGTCCGCGCCTCCAGGGTCTTGCTGATCCTGGGCACCAGGACCTTCCACAGCGCGACGAAAACGATCGCAAAGGATATGAAGCCGACGACCAGCTCGGTCACGCTCGGTACCAGCGGGTTTGACGGCTGCTGAAGTGATGAAGCCAGGTACTGCATGTGCGGCTACCTCTCGGCCTGAGGGTCACTTGATAAAGAACGGAACCGCGATGCCGATCAGGGCAAGCGCCTCGGTCAGCGCGAAGCCGATCCACATGTAGGTCGTGATCCGGCCCGATGCCTCGGGCTGACGGGCCATCGCCTCGATGGCGTGACCGAAGACCAGGCCAATGCCGATGCCCGGACCGATCGCCGCGAGACCATACGTCAGTGCACCCAGGTTCTGGATATGGAACGGCTGCGGGATCGTGTTGCCCGCGGCAATGAAGAGCAGGTGATGCACCAGGTGATGCATGTGTCGGTTTCCTTCTTGTCAGGCCGGCGGCGTCGCCGGATTGGTGGTGTTCTTCGGTCAGTGCGCCGCTGACATGGCGTCGGAGAAGTAGAACGCGGCCAGCGTGGTGAAGATGAACGCCTGCAGTGCCTGTATCAGCACCTCAAGCAAGGTCAAGATGATCGTCAACAGGAACGAGGTCGCCGAGAACAGCAGTCCTATCGATGCGCTGAACAAGTACCAGGAGGCCAGTCCGAAAACCAGCAGCAGCAGATGGCCGGAGAGCATGTTGGCCATTAGCCGGATGGTGAGGGTAAACGGCCGGACCAGGATGTTCGAGAACAGCTCGATCGGGCTCAGCAACGGCAGGATCCACCAGGGGGCGCCGGCCGGCACCGCCATGTTCCTGAAATAGCCGATCGGCCCCTGGCTCTTGATGCCGATGCTCAGGTAAGTGACCCAGACCAGGAAGGCCAGCCCAGCCGGGAACGCGATCCTGGACATCGCCGGGAATTCGATCAGGGGAATGATCCCCATCACGTTCATGACCCAGATAAAGAAGAACAGCGAGACCAGGAACGGCAGGTATTTGTCGCCCTTCTTGCCCATCTGCGGCCGCAAGATCTGATCCCGGACGAACAGGATGCCCAACTCGCCAACATTCTGCGCGCCGCGCGGCACTAGCTGGGGCTTGCGGAACGCGTACCAGAAGAACGCCAGCACGATCAGCGCGCAGAATAGTGCCAGCACGATGGGCTTGGTGATCTGGAAGCCGTCAACCGTGGCGATCGGCCTGAACATGAAGTCCTCAATGGACGGAGCCGGGTAGCCGCAGCCGGTGAAGATGTGACAGCCGCTTGCGGCAGCCGACGCCAGAACGTGACTCACCGAGCACCTTTCCGTGCGGTCGCATGGTGGTAACAGCAGCTAGCTGCCGCGGGTATCCAGGTATCTTCGGTCCCACGCCGTCTCGATGGCCGGCCAGCAGTACCGCCCGGCCCCGGCCGCAGGGTCAAGACCTGGTTACCCGGAAGATGATCAGCGCGATGGAGAGCGCCAGGCCCACCAGCATTCCGACCGGGAACAGGAAGTCCAGGCCGGTCCAGTGCCCGATAAGCCAGCCGATGCCGCCATAGAGGATCATGCCGCCGAACATGTAGCTGACAATCCGCCAGCCATCGCTCTCCCGGGGTTCGGGCGGCGGCTGCCCGGTGCCGGACTTGGGCATGAGCGGCGGGCCGGTCGAGGTCATGCTGACGCTCCAGCCATGCTGCGCAGACAGCAGGGCCTGCGGGCCGCCACACGCCGTCCGGAGCCGAGGTCGCAGTCACGGATCACCGTTCTCCATCCGGCTCGACGTACAGCATTTTCAGCCGCATTGACCAGAAGATCTGGGCGGCGCTGTACACCAGCACCAGAACGATAGCGGTGAGGCCAAACAGCCTGGGGCTGAAGGCTGTCGTGTTCTGGAATTGGCCGACGAGTGCAAGGAGAATAACGATCTTAACCAGGTAGGTGCCAACCGCTGTCGCCATCATGGCCGGCGGGCTGACCCGCGCAGCCCGGCCAACCGCTAGCACACTGACCCCGAAGAAAAAAGCCACCAAAGCGACCGCTATGCCGGCGGCAAGCAGGCCCTTGGCCCCACCAACCAGCGCGCAGATGCCGACCATCACGGCCGCAGCGACAACCGCGACGGCGCCTGATCGGCGGGCGATCGTGGCGTACTTCCCCAGCATTCTGGAGGCTCCGGATGGTGTTTGCGGGAGCTGGTTACCCAGCTGATATGAGTTCGTCAACGGTGCCAGTGCCCGTTGACATGCACCTCCTGGCGGCCCCAGCCGCCAGGTGACGGAAACGTATCACGGGCCCCGCTCCCACAGCTGAGTGGGTGCTCGTGAAAGATATCACAAGCTGTCCGGCCTTGTGGTTTAGCAGGTCACCTAACGTGACGAATGCCGCCGCAATCTGGTGAATAACCGCAGGTCAGCTCGGTGTCTGCCGTCCAGGAGCGCAAGGTCAAGAGACGGTGGCCATCCAGCAAGGTGACGGTCATCACCACGGGCCAGATCACTGGCTTCAGGTACGGATCCGATCGTGCGCCCGCTGGCCAGGATCACGCCTCGGAGCCAGGCCCCTCGCGGTCCTGGCCAGCCCGGTCGATGACCGGCAGCGGCGCCGTCTCGGCGCGGCCATTCGGCCGGCGCCAAGGCAGCGGCGCCGCAGACTCAGAGCGTTCGGCCGTAGGACCCGCCGGACCGGTCGGCGTCCGCCGTGGCAGCGGCTCAGCCCGCCCGTTCGGCGGCGGAATCCGGCGCGGCAGCGGACCAGGCTGCTCCTGCGCCGCGCGTTCAGCCGCGTCTGCCTGACCTGGCCCGCTCCGCTGGCCGGAGTAATCGACTGGCTGGCCCGGGTGCACAGTTGGCTCGCCCTGGTAATCGAC
>Ga0187819_10000852_pt1 | contig 15478 bp, 13 predicted proteins | sample NC_wetland_sal_i_15_FD_132411 | JGI IMG/M metagenome (GOLD analysis project Ga0187819, IMG submission 132411) | Wetland sediment microbial communities from Neuse River Estuary, North Carolina, USA - SO4_4 | ecosystem: Environmental > Aquatic > Freshwater > Wetlands > Sediment | place: USA...
CTTGAAGTCCGAGGTCCTCACACGCCAAGGCACGTCCCTACTTTTCGCCTCTCACACTCTCACAGAAATCGAGTTCCTGGCGGACCGTGTCGCTATCCTGAAGGAAGGCAACCTCATCGCTCTAGACACGCCCTATGCCCTCAAGTCCAAGTTTGGCGCAGCCTCTCTGGAGGAAGCCTTTTCCCGCCTCACGGGCCACAGCGCGCATTCTCTGGAGGAGTCTTCTTCTTCATGATCCGCGTTCTCCGTGATTGCCTGCTGTTCTTTCAGCGCGATCTTCGCATTGCCAGCACCTATCGCAGTCCATTAGTTCTGGAACTCATCGAAGCCCTGTTCGGCGCGGCCTTGTTTTATTACGTGGCCCGTTTCGTTGATTCACCGCAGCTACGCCAGGCATTACCCCAAGGCAACTCGTATTTCGCTTACTCCCTCGTCGGCTTCGTCTTCTTCGATTATCTTCTCGCAGCACTGGAATCTTTCGATCACACCCTTACAGAAGCGAGGGATACGGGCACGCTAGAACCGCTTCTCGTTACCCAGGTGTCTCTCCCTGTCATGCTGGTTGGTTCAGCGTTTTATCCTTTTGTGGTCACTACCTTGCGCATCGCTGTGTATCTTGGTTGGGGCGGCGCGCTCTTCGGTTTTCCGCTACGCTCGGCAAACTGGCTCACCGTCCTGGTGGTTCTTGTGGCTACCCTGCTGGCATTTTCGGGCCTGGGCATTTTTTCTTCCGCTTATTTGCTGCTGTTCAAACGCGGCAATCCTGCCAAGTGGTTTTTTCTCGGCGTTTCCAGCGTGGCGGGCGGCATGCTCTTCCCGGTCAGCATCTTGCCAGCGTGGCTCCAGGTCGTCGCGCACCTGAACCCGGTCACCTACGCTCTCGACGCCATGCGCGCCGCGCTCTTGGACGGCGCAAGCCTTTCTGCTATCGCTTATCCGCTTCTGATTCTCCTACTGTTCGCCGCCATCCTGCTTCCTACCTCGATGCTGGCCTTCGCTTGGGCGCTCCGGCGGACCAAAGTCACAGGCACCTTGTCACATCGCTAGCCGTGCAGCAAAACCACGCGCGCCTTACTCTGCTGGTTCTCCCGATCTCGCCGCCGACCTGCGCAAAACAAAACCGGCTCTGCAGAACAGAGCCGGTGTACGAACGATGGGATTCTGAACCGCTTTTACGGTTTCTTCTTCTTTCCGCCCACTTTCGTTTCAATCCCTCCGGTCATGGCCTGCACCGCTTCCAAGCCCTGTTTCGCCTGTTGGCCATAAGGCCCGTTGGGGTCCAAGTCGATGGCTTTCTGGTACGCTTCTATGGTTCCTGGCTTCAAGGTCACTTCCATCTTGTCACCCACCTGTTTGTATTCGGCCGAGGCCACCAGGCACGCACCCAACAGATACCAGCCCTGTGCATTCTTGGGGTCAGCCGCCGTCGCTTTCTGCAAAGGTTCCACCGCGTCCGTCATGCGACCTACCTGGTACAGGCTGATGCCGAAGTTCCGCCACGCCATCCCTGCGTTCGCCGGATCCAATTCTGCGCTCTTCGAATACGCGGCTCTGGCTTCCTCGATCTTCCCAGCACGCGCCAAAACGTTGCCCAGGTTGTTGTAGTAGCCTGCGTTGTCCGGCTTGGCCGCCACTGCTTGCTGGTAAGCGTTAATGGCTTCGTCGTTGCGTCCTGCCAAGTCATAAGCTTCGCCCATGCGCGCCCAAAACAGGTGGAGGTTGGGATCCTTTTCCGGTGCGGCTTTCTGGGCTTCCTGAAATTCGGCCACTGCCTGGTTCGACAGATCCGTCACTTTCGCTTTGGCCGCATCTTTTTGGTCGGGGGCCGCCTTGTTCAGGTCTGCTCTTGCCGTTCGCTCCTGCTCCAGCAGCGCCACACCCTTGTCAAAGTGTTGCTTCATCCCCGTAAATTTTGTCTTTTCTTCCTGTTGTTTCTTCAGTTGCGCAGCCGCTTCTGGATTCTGTTTCTCCAGAAGCTCCTTAAAGTTGAGGTTGATCGGCGGGGTGTCCGTGCCGTGCACTTCGATTGCGATGCTGACAGGGTCTTTGAATTGCGGCGCTTGCACGATGACCGTGTATTTGCCCGACTTCAGGTTCACGAACATGTATTTGCCGCTCGCGTCCGTCTTGGTGTCCTGGGTTACACCCTGATCGCTCTTGAGCTTGATCGGCAGGTCCGCCCACGGCTTTCCGTCCAAATCGATGATCGTTCCCCCTACTCTCCCGTCCTGCGCGGCTGCCCGCGGGGAAATAAAACTGAGCAAGCCTAACGTTAACAATGTGGCGAGCGCGTACGCCTTCCAAAATTTCGACATGCTCCATTCTCCTTTTGTCCTTGAGGAGCCCGGCCTCGGTTCTCCGGCCGGTGTGTCTCCATTATCGCTCATCTCTAGCAGATTCCAATCGTTACGATAGTCTGTTTAAGCCCGGCCCGCCGCCCGTTCCTCATAAGAGATGGGGTCGGCGATTCCGGCTTCTGCAAACGCCCGCAATCGCAGCAGGCAGCTGTCGCAATTTCCGCACGCCAACTCCTCTCGTTGATAACACGACCAAGTCAGGTGCAGCGGCGCATTGAGTTCTCTGCCACGGCGGACGATCTCGCTTTTCTTCATCGCAATCACCGGCGTGACCATCTCGATTTCTGTCTCCGGTTTTGTCCCCACGCGGATCAATTCTTGAAACACGCGGTAATATTCCGGCCGGCAGTCAGGGTAGCCGGAACTGTCTTCGGCCACGGCCCCGATGTAAATGGCACTTGCGCCTACGGCCTCCGCCCAACTGACGCCCACGCTCAGGAAATGGGCATTCCGGAAAGGGACGTAGGTCACAGGAATCATGCTTTCGCCTGGCCCTGTTACCCCCAACTCATTTTCCGGCACCTTGATTTTCTTGTCTGTGAGCGCCGACCCGCCAATGGCCCGGAAATGGTCCAGCTTGACGACCAACCGTTCCCGCACTCCGTAGAAATCCGCGATCTCCTCGAATGCCTGCCTCTCGCGGTTCTCTGTCCGCTGTCCATACATGGCATGCAACAACGCCACGTTGCTCGCCCCGTGGCGTTGTCGCGCAATTGCTGCGCAGACGCACGAATCCATCCCGCCGCTCAACAGTACGATTGCCTTCACTCTTAGCTCCTTCATCTCCAGTATAGTATCCACACTTTTTTGGGCACCCAGCATCGGGCCTGCCTCGATCCTCAGAACTGCAGGGAATCTCCCAAACAGGATACTTAATCTAATTCAAAATAATACTTGACAATTCTTATTGTATAGTTGATTTTATTAATCTAGGAAGCAGATATTATGGATATCTCTAAGGCAATCTGTCCCTCCTGTTCCAAGCCGTTAAAGCTTGTTCGCCTCTCCTGTTCCTCCTGCGCCGTCCACATTGAAGGCGATTTTGAGCTTTCTTCTTTGGCCAGGCTCTCCCCCGACGATCAAGCCTTTGTAATCGCGTTTGTGCGGCACCACGGCACCATCAAGAAGATGGAGACTCTTTTCGACATCAGCTATCCCACGGTCAAGAATCGCCTCAATGCGATCGCCGCCGCCTTTGATCGAGATTTTGAGGCTCCTTCCCCGAGCCTCTACGTCCTGGAACAGATTGCACGGGGTGAGATTTCTGTCGAGGAAGCTCTAGACAAGCTCGGTTGATCCGGAAAGGGGCATCACGATGTCTATCGAACGAAAAAAGGTCCTTGAACTCCTTGCTGAAGGAAAAATCAATGCGGAGGAGGCGGACAAACTCATCGAGAAACTCGCTTCTCTTGCCGGGACCAGCCGCGAATCGGAAAGCGCTGCGCCAGCGTCCAAGCCGGACGACGGCAAGCGCCTCCGTTATCTTCGAGTGCTGGTTGAAAAGCCAGGCGGCGATAACGTCAATCTGCGCATTCCACTGAGCTTCGCGCAGAGCGGCTTGGGCATCATTTTGTCACAGCACGTTCTAGACAAACTTTCCGACTCCGGGATCGATGTCGCCAATTTTTCCCGGCTACGCGGCCAAGAGCTGGACGATGTCCTTCAGCAACTCAACATCGATGTGAATCAGAGCTGTGGCAAGAAAGTCCGCGTTTATTGCGAGTAGATTGCGGCGGGTTCACACCCCGCGCAGCGCAGGATCCCACACGATCTTGTGCAACTGCAATCCGAGCCGCGCTCCTAATCCGTCTTCCAGCATCCATTCCACCAGTTGCCGCGGTTCCAGGCCTTGCCACTTCCCCTTCGGATCCTCGTGCACGGGTGAAAACAGAACCTCGTGCACACGCTGCTCCAGTCCGTGTTCGTGCGTAAAATGTCTCGCAAACTCGTAATCTCTCCGGGTGGAGATCACGAATTTCACCTCATCGGTCTTTCTCAATTCTGCAAGGTTTCGCATGTCGAAGGTATCCGGTTCGCCGGAATCGGGGCACTTCACGTCCAGGATGCGAATGACTTCCTTCGGCAGCTTTCCAATGAAGCGCTCTCCGCTAGTCTCAACCATGACGGTATAACCCGCCGCCAATAATCGTTCCGCAAGCGGATAAATCTCTTGCTGCAGGAGCGGCTCTCCGCCAGTCAATTCCACCAGCGGCACGCCGGCCGGAGCGCCATCGGAGCGCCGGTTGAGCGATTCGACGCGGTCCAACACGTCCTGCACACTCATCTTTTGGCCGCCGTGGAATGCGTATGCCGTGTCGCACCAAGTGCAGCGCAAGTTACACCCAGTCAGCCGCACGAAGATGCAAGGGAGGCCGGCCCGCGTTCCCTCACCCTGAATGGATTTGAATATTTCTGTAATGTACATAACGCACTACGAGTTGGCCGATCGACGCTACTGCCCGTTGCTATTCGCCTTTTTCCCCGATCGTTTTGACAGCCAATAGATTCCCCCAAAAAACAGAATCATGGCCACAATCAGTCGCGGGTAGCCGGGCGAGAACCCCATCATCCGCAACACAATCACGTAACCAGCCGCCACAATCAGCGCGGGAATCAAAATGATCATGATGGAACGGTTCATTCTTTTCTCGCTTCCTCTGCTTCTTCAATTCCCAGGCTGATACTTCGCCATCGCCGTATCCGTTTCCCAAATCACGACGTCGGTCACACGCGCTCCCGCCGGCAGATCTTTCAATTGCCCGCTCACTTCATCATAGAAATACTTGGCCATGTTTTCCGCAGAGGGATTTATCGTCGTGAACGGTTCCAGGTCGTTGATGAATTGGTGGTCTAGCCGCTTGATTACCGTGCGCATGACGTCTTTTAACTGCGTGAAATCTACCAGTAATCCGATCCCATCCAGTTGCGGCCCCGCCAGCGTCACCTGTACGCGGTAGTTGTGCCCATGTGGGTTCTCACACTTGCCCTTGTAACCGCGCAGGGCATGTCCCGCCGAAAAGGTCTCTTCCACACTCACTTGGAACATAACTGGCTGTCTTTCCTCTGCTTCCCTGGGGGACTGTTCAGGCAGGCCTACTGGCGCTCAGGAACCGCTCGACTTCCCCTAGATCGTGCGTCCTGCGGTAGCGCGGCAAAGACTCAAGGAAAATTTTACCATACGGCATCCGCGAGATTCGCGTATCCAATAGGGCCAACACGCCACGGTCGGTTTTCGTGCGAATCAGCCGTCCAAACCCCTGTTTCAGCGCCAGCACTGCCTCTGGCACCTGGAATTCTGCAAAGGGATTTCGGCCTTCCTCCTGCAAAGCACGCACGCGCGCCGCGACAACGGGATCGCTCGGCACGGCAAAAGGCAAGCGGTCCACTATCACGCAAGAGAGCTGATCGCCCGGCACGTCCACTCCCTGCCAGAAGCTCGCCGTGGCGAACAGCACCGCATTCGGCGTGGTCTTGAATCGCTCCAGCAGTACCGACCGCGGCGCCGTTCCCTGCAAGAGCAATGGGAAATCCAGTCGCCCGCGCACACGGTCGAACAGGTCATTCATTTGCGCATAACTGGTGAACAGGCAAAAGGCGCGCCCCTGGCTCAACTCGAGCAGCGCCACAATCTCATCGGCCGCCTTAGCTCCGAATCCGGCGTCTCGCACGTCGGGCATGCGCTGCGGCAGGTAAAGTAGCGCTTGCTCTTCATAATCAAATTCCGGGGGGAGCGCGCATTCCTTGGCGTGGTCCAAGCCCATTCGGTGCCGGATGAACTCGAAGCGCCCGGCCACGGTAAGGGTTGCCGAAGTCAGAATCACCGTGTCGAAAGATTCAAACAGCCTTTCGCGCAAAATCTGACTCACGTCGATGGGCGTGGCCGCCAGGAATACGCCCTTGTTCCGGCGCTCGAACCAGTACACGTAATTCTTTTCATTGGACTCAAACAGGAAGGCAAACTCCTGGCGGATTTCGAAGCTGCGCCGCGCCAGCCGAAGCAGCTCTTCGGGCTTTTGCGTCAAAGCCGCAAATTCCGTTTCCAGCCCTTTGAGAGCATTCATCAGCCCGTCGTAAGCTTCACGGTTCTGCTCAAGAAAGGCTTCCCGCTCGTTCCGCGAAAAGGGGAACCGGCCCTCCTTCGGGGGGAACATGTCAAAAAATGCCCGGCTTTTTTCCCGGATGCGCTGCGTTCGCCGAAGAAGGCTAGGCGTCCCCAGGTGTGTCAAGCGCATCATGTGGTCCGCGTCGCGCGCCAACTCCTCGAATCGGAAATTGGAAATTTGTTGTCCGAAATAATCGCTGGCCACATCTTCCATTTCGTGCGCTTCATCAAAGACCACCGCGGAATACTCCGGAAGAATGCTGCCAAAATCGTCGTGCTTCAACGCCAGGTCCGCGAAAAACAGGTGATGATTCACGATGATCAAATCCGCTTCCTTGGCGCGATTTTGCATACCCGTCAGGAAGCACGCATCAAAGTGAGGGCATTTCTTGCCGGTGCACGTATCGCGCCGCGCGTCGATCCGCGACCAAAGCTCCGAATCATCGGGAAGAAAGGTGAGTTCCGCGCGGTCTCCCGTTTCCGTTAGCTTTGCCCAATCTCGAATCTGACGGAACGCATCCACCTCTTCCATTCCCTTCAAGATCGGCTGGTCGGCCATGGCGTGCATTTTGGCCAAGCAAAGGAAGTTCGAGCGCCCCTTCATCACCGCCACTTTCCATTCCGGGGCAAAATGCTTCTGCAAGAACGGCACGTCCTTTTGGTATAGCTGTTCCTGCAAGGACTTGGTTGCCGTCGAGACCACCACGCGCCGGCCGCTACAGATTGCCGGCAGCAAATATGCGAGCGTTTTCCCCGTGCCGGTTCCTGCTTCTAAAATCGCGTGGTGATGATTTTCAAACGCGTCGTCGACCGCCTCGGCCATCTGCAACTGGCCCGGCCGGTGCTCGTAACCGCCAATCATGCACTTGTCAAGGAGTCCACCCGGTCCGAAGACGTCTTGCATGGAGGGTTTATTGCTGTTCGAACGTTCGCGTTCCACTTGTTTAGGAGCGAGATCGTCCTGCTCGTCTATATGGTCACCTTTCAGCGGCTGCAGCGAAGTGTGTCGAGGCGCAAGCTCCTCCTCCAGGGGAGCATAAACCCGCTCAGGCACACCCTGCCTGCCCTTCTTCCCTGCCTCGTAGAAACCCGCCTTGGAATCGCGTTTAGCCAGAAACCCTGCCTGAATTCCTGCAATTTTGTGTAGGCGTCTAACGATACCACATTGGTTCGAACCGCTTCTCAGTGGGGCAAACGAAAACGCAGTAACGTAGTGCGCAGCCATGCGGTAACGCGGCAGCGCATACTACCTGCCTGGGCCTACCCATCGAAACGGTGCAAATGGGCCTCCATCATCGCGTACCATTTAGCACTTGGGCACGCGCCTTCTTTGCCTGTGACTCCTGCGCTTTCCAGGGGTAGAGTATCTCCGGGGGGATTACCCAGCTATCCCGTGTGTTCGGCCCGGTAATCTACACTTCCTGGGGTGTTTGCATGAATTGGAAAAGATTTCTGATGCTTTTTGTGGTGGTCGCCGCCGTGTCGCTGGCTTCCTGCAGTGGGAAGAAGGGTGTCTGCACAACGAATTGTGGCGGTGGCGGCACGAACGCCACTCTCAATCTCACGATATCTGACACGCCGCCAACAGGAGTCACCGTTCTCAGCTTTACCTTGCCAATCTCGGGGATCAGTCTTACGCCTTCCTCGGGCAGCCCGGTTTCCGTTTACTCCGGCGGATCTTTTGAATTGACCCGCCTGCAATCGGACACCGCGGTCGTCGCGCTGGCCGTGTCCGTACCGACGGGGACGTACACAGCGATAAACGTAAATCTCGGCACCTCGAGCGGCGTGTTCATCAATGCGTCGACGGCGTCCATCGGAACATGCGTCGCCGGCCATGTTTGTGCTCTGCCTTCGGGCGCTGCTACCCAGATCACAATTCCAATTAGCCTCACCTTGTCGGGAGGCGAGAAACAGTGGGCCGACCTAGACTTCAATTTGGACAACGCGATCACGTCAACCAGCGGCATCACCGTGGATTTCACTCAGAAGAATGTGCTGACAGCGCTTACGACACCGCCGACAGGCATACCGAGCGGAGACACGGCGAATATCGATGATTTCACTGGCTCTGTAACGGCCCTCTCCGCCAGCAGCATCACCGTGACATCGTCGGTGCGTGGCGCCCTCACCGCTTCCCTTAGCTCCTCCGTTACGGTCAATGATCCCCAGAATCAGTGCACCGGCGGAGGAAGCCTCTCCTGCATCGGAAAGGGTTCCATTGTTAGTTTGCAAGGCGTGCTGACCACCGCAGGCGTGGTAAATGCCACGTCGCTCGACGTCATCGACAAATCCACGACGCCTGCCGACGAAGTGGAGGGAACTATTTACCCGAGCACGTGCAACGGCGGGTCTAATTTCGGCCTGATCCTCAGCGACAGCGTGATTTTTACCAGTGGATCGCCACTGGCCAGCGCTGGTTATGGGGCAGGTGTCTGCCTGAAACTCAGTCAGGCACCAACATTTGCCATCGATGACGGTATTCTGACAGGTCAGGCCGGAGTGCCGACCCTTGGATTCAGCAGTTCAGCTGACATGGTCCCGGGACAGACGGTCCGTGCCAAGATCACTGGGGCGGCCACGGGAACAAACGGCAGCATTAACGCCACGGCGACAGCGTTGATCCTACGGTTTTCGCGCTTCACTGCAACCGTGGGCACCATATCGGGTAATGCTTTCCAGCTCACCACTCTGCCTGCGTATATGGGGACCTTCACTGTGACACCGCAAGTGGCGACTTATCCAAACGCTACCCTTCTGGAGGGGGTCACGACCGTGAGCAACCTGACGTTTGGGCAGACGGTTTCCGTCAGCACTCTCTATCTCAACCCAGCTACCAATACGCAATTCCCGTTCCAAGCCGCCAAAGTTCGCTCGCAATAGGTTTCTTCCCGCCTCCGCAAAAGGCAACGGGCCCCGGAAGTTCCGGGGCCCGTCTTTATTCAAGAATCCAGGTGATTAGACCCCGCCCACGGTCGTGTTCGACGGCAAAGGAGTCCCAACAGGACCGGTTGGCATCGAAGGAATATTGGGGGCAACAACGGGTTGCAGCCTGCGATAAATCGCCAGTGAAATCGCTCCGATTCCCAAAATAATCACGCCGATTTTTATCCAGACTCCAAGGTAGGGGATGGCCATGCTCACGCGCAGGAGCAAAACGCCGACCGCCATGCGCCCGATGAGTGGCCAGGTCTCGTTCGTCCTTCCGAGAATCCATTGCCCTACCGCCGTGCCGACGATGATCTGCGCAAAATAAAGCGACGCGTACCACAGGAAGAAAGCGGAAACTCCAACAAACAATCCGACCACTGTGAAGCAAGCAATGATGGCAGCAATGGGGAGTGCGAAGCCCACCAACACACCGAGCCCAAGCGACGCACCGGCATTGTCCACGTTTGCGGCAGCTTCTTTTGAAAACTGTGGCAGAAGCGCGAGCAACACGAGCCCAAACAGCAGGTAGGCTGAAGCCCAAATGACTCGCCAGAAGTAATAACCGCCTCCGCGCTCCATTTGGGATTTATGCTCTATCTTTTTGAATTCCAGCGGCGAGGCGAGCTTCGCTTCTGCGGAGACGTATGCAGGTTTGTGGCCCTCAAAGTAGGCTTTGCCGCCAATCGAGGCGCTGCTGGATATGTTCAAGGAATCGCCTTTGGCGCGCATCTCTCCGCCAATAGGCCCCGAAAACGATCCGGTCTCGAAGAAGGCGAGAAGGTCACGGTCCAGCTTGCCGTCAAGGGTCAGGGATTTGCTGAAGGTGGTCAGGCTGTGGCCGATGCTCCCGTTGGAATCCAGGGTAAAGAGTTCCGAAAAATAGGTGACGCTGCGCGTAACGTTCCCCGTGATGGTGATGTTATTGGAAGCGCCGCGGATGTTGCCATCGACTTGTCCGCTCAGGCGAAGACTCTGGCAAAAGCAGATGACGTCGCCCGTGACGTGCCCTGGGATTTCCACCTGCTCGCCAAATGCGTACAGGTCGCCGTCAACTGTGCCTTCCATTTTGATATGGTTACCCATGGCAAATAGATCGCTCTTGATAACCTCGTCTTTCTTCACCTGAACGGACTCGGCTTTGCGAGTTTCCGAGGCCGACGCTGAGGTGGAAGCCATCAGCATCAGGCCCACACTCGCAAACACGACAGCCAGGGCCGTGCCGCGCCGCAGGTATTTGCGAAAGGCAAAGAGCCCAAATCCTGCGAGAGAAGCCAGCGCCACGAATTCAACCAATGAGAACATGGACTGCCATCCTTTCCAAAAGGCTCCCTGGAACACCAACAGGCTGACCAGATTCGTTCCGCCGAATCCCGCTTGCTCAAACTGTTGTTCCCAGGGCTCGATGTATCCCGTGTACAGGGTGTAGACGCCGAGCGCAGCCAGGCCAAACACCACACCCCAAATCCACTGCATGGACCGCTTGATCCGGGCATGGAACTCTGCAAGTCGCGCCGGAAGAGGTTCGTCCTGCTCCAGCATGGACCGCGTAAGAAGGCGCGATTCGCGGTCCAGCGCGCGCAGCAGCGTCAAGCACCGCGCGCAGGTCTGCGTGTGCAGAGACACTTCCTGCGCGGCTTCGCGCTCCAGTTGCCTTTCGACGTACATCAGCAGAGTGAATTCATCCACGTGCTTGTTCGTCGTTTTTTCCACGTCGCTCACCGGGCGCCTCCCACCGCCAGCGCGCTGTTTTCCAGCAGGGCTTGGCGGAGTTCGTGCCTTGCGCGCAGCAGGACCACGCCGACAAACGGCCTGCGCACGCCCAAGGAGTCTGCAATCTCGTCGTAACTCATCTCGGAGTAATACCGCATGACCAGCGCCATGCGCGCTCGCACTCCGAGCTTGCTCAAGGCTTTTCGAACTTCCTCGCTGGTGCGCTCTTCAATCAGACGTTCCAATTGATTTGGCTCTGGAGCTTCCAGCGGAAGTTCGTCCACGTCGTCCATATCCTTGTCGTGGCGCGCCTTGCGCCTCCGCAGCATATCCCAACAGTGATTGGCTGCAACCTTATAGAGCCAGGCGGAGAAGGAGCGGCTGGGATCGTACTGGGCGAGTTTGTCGCGCAGCTTCATGAAAATCTCCATCGTGGCGTCTTCCGCATCCTCCCTGCTCGGCAGAGCACGCCTGCAAAAACGAAAGATTGCCGGTGCATATTCCCGGTACAGATCGCCCCACGCCTGGGTATCCCCAGCCCTGGCCTGGGCGATTAAATCCGTAGGCTCCGTTTTTCCCGGCACGCTATCTCGGCCTGGTCTCAGCGGTTCCATAAGCTAGTACGCAAAAGGGGACTCAAAACTATCACAGGTTGCAATTTAGCGACGGTGACGGACGGCAATTCAGACAAGAGCGCCTAAGGAGGGAGCTCTCCTGTCCGCAGCGCCTCCATGTAAACGTAAGAAAAAAAGACTGTTAGCTCGGTGGACCTGAAATCCGTCGCGGCTGAAAAGACCGCAGCCCCGGGGCTGGTCCGGGGCCCGGGCAAGAGTGAAAACCGGCAAACGAGCTAAAACGTAAACTTCGCGGCAAGCTGGATGCCTCGCGGGCCCCCGCCACCCAAGAAGGGGTTGCCAATGCCAACGTCACCGGTCGCGACGATGTGATAAGAGCCGTTGCCTACCTCGTGAGCGCCATTGGTGACGAATCCGCAACCACAGCTCTGATTAATGTTGGCAGCCGGGTCCGCGATGAAGGCAGGAAGTACAGGGTTGGCAAAGTTCGGGTGGTTGAGGATGTTAAAAAAATCAGCGCGGAGCTGGAGACCGATCCGCTCAGTAAGTTGGGTATTCTTGTAGAGGGCCAAATCCCATTGCTTAAACGTGGGGCCGGAGAGCGCGTTTCGGCCAAGGGTGCCATAATGGCGGGTTCCCGGAGTGCAATCCCCAGCGAAACCACTTGGATTGGCTAGTGCTGCTGCGGTAACGGTGCAAGGCATTGCAAAGGAACTGAGATCGAGATAATTGCTGGGGTCGTGCTTGTGGTAAATGATCGGACCTATGACGTCGGGACGATCATAACCATCACCGCCCCCACTATAATCATCCTCCGCATTGTAATTCAGGGTGAAAGGTTGGCCGCTTTGCATCGTGACCGTGCTGTCGAGTCCCCAGCCGTTCTTCAGTCTTTGCCAACCGCCGGTCATATGCGGTAGCTCATAGCTGGCCACCCAGGTGAACCGATGGGGCAAATTGAAATTGGACGGCCCATACTCGGCGTTTGGATTTGAGCTGTTCTGTGGCTGCGCGGCATTAGGCACGAAGTCTTCGCCGTCGCTGGAATTATCCATGGACCGCGACCAAACATAGTTCACGACGGAAGTAAAACCGTGGAAATTAATAACGTGAAGGCTCGCCTGCAAGGAGTGATAGTTCGACTTGCCCGTGGAGTTCTCCTGGAAGATGTAGATCGCGCCATTGTTTGTGGCATTGGTGAAATTCCGGGGCACGGAGAAATCATTGATGCAGCTACAAGCCAAGTCCGCGGCAGTAATGGCAGCCTGGCTGGGCTGGTTGAGATCAAAAAAGCGGAATAGGCGATGCCCCTGGGACCCGACGTACCCAAGTTGGAGTGTCACGCTCTTTGAGAATTGATGCTCGATGTTGAGGTTATAGTTCTCCATGTAGGGGGTCTTGATGTTCGGGTCAAAAGCGAAGATGTCACACTCCAATCCAGCGCACCCGGGCGTGGCGTAGATATGCTGGCCGGGCACAAATGCTGAACGCGGATTGGCCAGGACCGCCTGTTGAATGGGCAAGGGACCGATATCGTTGTAGGCAGGTCCCGGAGCGTAAAAGGTTGGATAGGGTAGATGGCCGAGGAACATATCCTGGGAAAACCCGTCGTAAAACATTCCCCACCCGGCCCGAAGGACGGTCCTGCCCTTGCCGAAGACGTCCCAGGCTGCGCTAATGCGCGGAGCGAAGTTCCTGTAGTCGGGATTATAAAGTCTTGAAAGGCCGCCGGAGCCCACCGGAACGAGGGTGCCGGTAGTTGTGTCGAAATTAGAGAAGAGGTCGTACTTCTCCGCGACCACGCCGTAATAGTCCCAGCGCAAGCCATAGTTGAGCGTGAGGCGGGGGGTCATATGAAAGCTATCCTGGAAATAGGCGCCATAGCCATTTTCAAAGGTGTGGCGCGTAGAGTCGCCTACGTAGGAAAAACCCTTAAAGGAGATGCCTTGGATCAAATCTTCGACAGAGGCGAAGGAAAGCCTCCCGCGAGAATATTTGTCGAAGTACTGCTGAATGCTGGTGCGGCGAACTTCGTAGCCAAATTTCAAGTCGTGCTTGTTGATTTTCCAGGAGAGGCTGTCGATGAGCTGATTGTTGGTGTCTACACGATGGCGGGGGTCACCAGAAGTTGCGCCGGGTTGCGCGAAAAATGCAGTGCTGCCGGTTGGGGTAGGAGAAAGAAGGAGTATGGGCAGGCCGGACGAACTGCACGTGGGGGAACCTACGGGGGTGTTGCAGAGGCCGATGCTGCTCGGATCAAAACTCTGGTCTTGTGGAAAGAAGCCTTCAGCAAACCGGTTCCAGCCATAACGAAGGTCGTTCACGACGGACGAAGAGAAAATGTGAACGTAAGAGAGGGAAACGAGCTGGACGCGAGTGGGAGTGACAGTGTCGAAACCGGGGAGTTCGCCACCGGTGGCGTTGAGAGCCAGTGGAAACTGCTGGGTGCTGTCGCCAAAGAAGTAGCGGCCGGTGAGAACGTTGTGCTGGTCGATGTCGTAGTCGATCTTGCCGATAACACTGCTCAGGTTGTTATAGGACTTAGCAATGGCAGTATAGTCCGGCGCACTGATACCGCTTGCGGTGAAACATCCCGAGTCGTTGGAGATGACACCGGGGATGTAATTGGCGGCGTTGCTGGGCCAGAAACTAAGTAGCGCAAGGCCGAGATTTGTAATGGTGCCGCCGGCGTTCGTGACATTCTGTTTTGCCTGAGCAATCTGGGCCTGGGTGGGCACGCAGGCCTGGGTGACAACACCGACGCTCTCCCGCTGGCCTTCGTAGTCTCCGAAAAAGAAAAGTTTGTCCTGGACGATCGGCCCGCCGAGGGAGCCTCCGAACTGGTTATTGTGGAAAGGGGCCTGGGGAGCAGGGGCCGAGTCAAAGAAATTGCGAGCATCGAGGGCATTATTTCGAAAATATTCAAAGGCATCGCCGTGAAATTGGTTGGTGCCGCTCTTGGTGACGATGTTGACTATCGCGCCGGCATTGCGGCCATATTCCGATTCAAAGTTGGAAAGGACGTGCATTTCTGCGACGGCATCAATCGGGAGAATCGCGGAGGGCGTGGCGAAAACCCCTCCCTGGTTGATGGCAGGGTCGTTACGATAGCCGTCGTTCATATCCGTGCCGTCAAGGAGGTAATTGTTGGAACGGCCGCGGGCACCATTCATGGAAAATTCGCCGAAGGAGCCGGGGGAATCGGTAATCTGATCGGGGGAGCCGGCAACGCCCGGATTGAGGAAAATGAGCTTCGTGTAATCACGGCCGTTGATCGGCAAGTCCTTGACGTTGTCCTGCGTGAGAACGCCGCCAAGGGTGTTTTCCGTGGCGTCAACTTGGGGAAGTTCATCGGCGAGGACAACAACCTGCTGGCTGAGTTCACCGGGCTTCAGCGTGGAATCAACGCGGCGCTCAGAAGCGACGTCCACAACAACGCCGGTAGTCACGGTGGTCTCGAAACCTGCTTTTTCGAAGATGACTTTGTACGTACCGACAGGCAATTCCGGTACGATGTACTGACCATCGGCATTGGTTTGAGTAGTGCGCTCCACGCTCGTATCCACATTCCGGACGGTCACCTTAGTTCCAACGACGACCGCGCCAGAGGAATCCGTAACGGTGCCGAGGATGGTGCCGCGGAAGGTCTGGGCGTCTGCGTTGCCACAATTCAGCAGAAGCAGGGCCAGACAAAGCAATCCCAGCGGGCTCAGGCTGCAGAAAGACCTTTTCATCTTCCTCTCCTCCATACCCATTAATTGGCATCTCGATTCCCCGAGATGGATCAGACGCCTCCCCCGAGA
>Ga0187819_10000853_pt1 | contig 15477 bp, 16 predicted proteins | sample NC_wetland_sal_i_15_FD_132411 | JGI IMG/M metagenome (GOLD analysis project Ga0187819, IMG submission 132411) | Wetland sediment microbial communities from Neuse River Estuary, North Carolina, USA - SO4_4 | ecosystem: Environmental > Aquatic > Freshwater > Wetlands > Sediment | place: USA...
CGACATCACGGAAAGGAAACGGGCGGAAGAAGCGCTGCGGAGGATCGAATGGATGCTATCAGAGAAGACGCCCGCCTCCGTCGAAGGGGGCGCTGGTCTGCCAGCGGCGTCAGCTCCCAGTTCGCCTTATGGCGATTTGACGGAGTTGAATACGAGCAGAGTGATTTTGGATTCCGTGGGCAAGCCTTTGCTGCATGAGATTGCTTCGAACTTTATGGATCTGCTGGGCAGTTCCGCCGCCATATACGAAAAGAATAGCGATTACGCCTTGGGCCTTTTCACGTCGGGTTGGTGCCGAACGCTGGATTGCGCTTCGCGGGGCCTATGCGGGACTGCGGACAACATGGAGGCGCTGTCGTGCGGAAAATGGCTATGCCACGAATCATGTTGGAGCAAGGCTACTGCGGCTGCGATCCAAAGCGGCGAACCGGTAGACGTGGAATGTGCCGGCGGGATGCACATTTACGCGATGCCGATCCGAGCGGGCGCCGAAGTCATTGGCGGAATAAATTTCGGTTTCGGAGATCCGCCCCGCGATGAGAGCACGTTGCGCGAACTGGCCGAGAAGTATGGCGTAAATGTGGAAGAACTGCGCCGCCACGCTGAGGCGTATGAAACCCGTCCCACTTTCATTATCGAGATGGCCAAGAAGCGTCTGCAAACGGCAGCCAACCTGATTGGGGAGATCGTACAACGCAAGCGAGCCGAAGCGGAGTTGGCGCAAAAGGCGAAGGACCTGACGCGATCGAACGAGGAGCTGGCCCAGTTCGCTTTTGTGGCCTCGCACGATCTACAGGAGCCGCTGCGGAAGATCGGCACTTTCGGCGACCGCCTCGCCGCTCATTCCGGCGGCGCGCTGGACGAGCAAGGGCGGGATTAACTGAAGCGCATGCAAAACGCCGCCGGAGGTATGGCGCAGTTGATCGAAAGCCTGTTGGAACTGTCGCGAGTTACGTCTCGCGCGCGGGTCTTGGAACCGGTCGACCTCAACCAGGTCCTCGCAGATGTGCTCAGCGATCTGGAGGTGCGCATGCAGCAAAGCGGAGGGCACGTGAAGGCCGGGCCGTTGCCGACGGTGATGGCGGACCGGTTGCAGATGCACCAGTTGTGTCAAAACCTGATCGGGAACGCGCTGAAGTTTCACAAGGAGAATGTTGCGCCGATCATTCGGATCCGGACGGAGCGGAGCGCAAAGGCCTGGGAGATTCACGTGGAGGACAACGGGATTGGTTTCGAGGAGCAGCATCTCGATCGAATTTTCCGTCCTTTCCAGCGCTTGCATCCGAAAAACGTGTGCGAAGGAAGCGGGATGGGCTTGGCAATCTGCAACAAGATTGTCAGCAACCACTTCGGGCAGATCACCGCGCACAGCCAGCCCGGAGCCGGCAGCGACTTCATCGTGGTTCTACCGGCAACGGCGATAGCGAAGGAGGCGAAAGCGTCATGCAGCTAAAAGGAAAGTCGGTCACACTGCTCCTTGCTGAGGATGATGACGACGACTACAGGCTGACCCGCGATACCTTGCAGGAGTGCCATCCTCTGAATGACCTGCGCCGGGTGGAGAACGGCGAGGAGTTAATGGATTACTTTTACCACCGGAATGCGTATCGCGACACGAAGAACTCGCCCACGCCGGGGCTGATTCTGCTCGATCTGAACATGCCGCGCAAAGACGGGCGCGAATGCCTGGCCGAGATCAAGGCTGATCCTGAGCTGAAGGTCATCCCGGTGGTCGTTTTGACGACGTCGAAAGAGGAGGAGGAGGTTCTGCGCTCGTATTAGCTGGGTGTGAACTCGTTCATCAAGAAGCCGGTCACCTTTGATGGACTGGTCGAAGCCGTTCGGGTGCTGGGACGGTACTGGTTCGAGATCGTGGATATACCCGCGTTTGCGCAAGCCACGGGAAAATGAACGAACAAATGAATAAGGGCGAACTCAACATACTGATTGTCGATGACGACAGAGATGACATCCTCCTCGCCCAAAGCCTGCTTCGCGACGGGCTGAAAGCCATAGCGCTGGAGCTGGATGTGGCGGAGTCGTTTTCGGAGGGTCTGAGCCGGCTCGAACAATCGCGGTACGGCCTGCTGTTTTTCGATTACCAGCTCGGAGAAAAGAACGGTTTGGAGCTCATGAAGGACATCCGCCGCCAGGGCATCGACACGCCGGTTGTGTTCCTTACGGGCAGAGGAGACGAGGAAATCGCCGTGGAAGCGATGAAACTGGGCGCATCCGATTACCTTCCGAAATCGAAGCTGTCGGAAACGCTCGTGCGCGCGGCCGTACGGCACGCCATCGAGTTGCACGAGAAGGAGCGTCTGCGTCAGGGGATGGAAAGCGACCTGCGGAAGATCAACCGCGAGCTGGAAGGATGGGTGAAGGAACTCGAACGCCGCAGCCGCGAGAGTACCCTGCTGAACGAAGTCGGCAACGCGCTGCAAACGTGCATGACCGTCGAGGAAGCCTACGCGCTGATCGCGCAGCGCATTTCCGAGTTTTTCCCGGGGCGGTCGGGGGGGCTTTGCATATCGGACGCTTCAAGAAAGATCGTCGAAGCCGTGGCCGTATGGGGCGAACATCCGCCCGAAAACCGCGAGTTCACCATAAACGAATGCTGGGCGCTGCGGCGAACGCGGCTCTATTCCGTTTGCGGCCACGGGACTGCGATTCCATGCCCGCACTTGGAAGGGACTCCGTGGAAGAGTCAATTGTGCGTCCCCATGATGGCGTATGGCGAAACGTTGGGGCTCTTGATGCTGGAAGGCAGCGGACCAGCGGAAGATGCTTGCGACGAGCGGAAGCGCAGGGCATGGCAATCAGCGTACTACCAGTTCGCTGAAACGCTGAGCGAGCAGCTAGCTCTCGCCCTCGCCAATCTGAAACTCCGGGAGGCCCTGCGCAACGAAGCAATGCGGGATTCGTTGACCGGACTCTTCAGTCGCCGCTACATGGAAGAATTTCTGCAGCGAGCCGTTTCGTCTGCTCAGCGGCACAACCGCCATCTGGCGCTGCTGATACTCGACATCGATCATTTCAAACAGTTCAATGACGTCTACGGTCACGAAGCCGGCGACACGCTCTTGCGTTTTCTCGGCGATTTTCTGCACACGCGCACGCGAGGCGAGGATATCGCCTGCCGCTACGGGGGCGATGAATTCGTTCTCATCCTCCCGGAGGTCACGCTGAACGTGGCTGCACAGCGCGCCGATCAACTGCGGCTCACATTCAGGAGCGCGCCACGGAGCGGCGATTTCCCGTGGAGTTCGCCGCCGACGATTTCCGTGGGAGTCTCTGCGGCTCCGCAACACGGGTTTTCCGCGTAGACTCTGTTGCGCATCGCGGATGCGGCATTGTATCGAGCGAAGGAGGAGGGCCGAGATCGAGTGGCCGTAGGACAAGCGCCGACGACGGGTGATGAACTTTCTGTCGCGCGAGCCGTCTAGAAATTCGAGCAGCGGGATCGCGATGCCGCACACACTCGAACGAACCCAACAAGCCGCCCAAACGACGCGAGTCCTGCTCATTGAGGACGACGCAGACGACCGGCGGCTGGTCAACGATTACCTGGCCGGCAACGGTCACAACGCTTTTTCGGTGGAGTGCGCCGACCGGCTGTCGGCGGGCCTGAAACGACTGTCCGCCGGGAACATTGACGCTGTGCTGCCGGACCTCTCGCTGCCCGACAGCCAGGGATATGAAACGTTCATACAGGCTCACGCGCACGACCCGCGCATTCCGATTGTCATTCTGACGGGGCTGAGGGATGAGGAGTTGGGCATTCGCGCCGTGCGGGCCGGCGCGCAAGATTACCTTCCGAAGCAGAACCTATCGCCCGAGATCTTGATTCGCGCGATTCGTTACGCGGCGGAACGTAAGGAGGCGGAAGAGCAGCTTCGGCAGGCGCAAAAAATGGAAGCGATCGGACAGCTTGCGGGAGGGATAGCGCACGACTTCAACAATCTGCTCGGAGTGATTTTCGGAAACGCGGAGATTCTGCAGAGCTGCGCGTTGCACGGCGACGTTCCGCCGCGGGCGGTGTCGCGAATCTGCCAGGCGGCAAAGTCCGCCGCGTCGCTGACCGCGTAACTTTTGGCCTTCAGCCGCTCGCAGGCTACGCGCACCACCGTGTTCAACCCGAATGACGTGGTCAAGCAAGCGGCTGAACTTCTGCGCCATCTGATTCGCGAAAGTATCACCCTGAATATCCGAACCGATCCTGGACTGGGGCGAATCCGCGCAGACCCGGGGCAAATCGAGCAGATCATATTGAATCTGGCGGTGAATGCACGCGACGCCATGCCGCAGGGCGGCTCGTTGATGATCGAGACGCGGAATGCGGAACTGGACGAACCGTATTTCGGCAATCCGGGAGCGCTGCAACCGGGGCAGTACGTCATGATCGCTGTAAGCGACACTGGAATCGGCATGGATGCGGCGACACAGGCACGGATATTCGAGCCGTTCTTGACGACGAAGGCGCAGGGCACTGGGCTGGCCACGGTTCACGGCGTCGTCACGCAAAACAACGGGCATGTCAGCCTGTACAGCGAGCCTGGGCGCGGAACGACAATGAAGGTTTACCTTCCGCGCGTGCAGAATCATGTCGCCGCCGTGGAATCCGACACGCGGTTGGCCAACATTCGGCACGGCACCGAAGCGATTCTCCTGGTCGAAGACAATTTCGACCTGCGCGAAGTGAGCCGCGAGTTTCTGACCGCGGTCGGATACACACTGCTGGAGGCGGGATCGCTCGACGAGGCGCTGGCGGTGGCGCGCAAACATCGGGAATCATCCATCTGCTGTTGACCGACGTTGTGCTCCCCTCCGGCAGCGGGCGTGAAGTCGCTTCGGAACTGACCGTAGTGCGTCCCGAACTGGCCGTTCTCTACATGTCGGGCTACACGGATAATGTCATTGGCCGCCGTTGCCACTGCTTGGCAGGTTCGCAGAATCCAACTAAAATCAAGTCTGCCGTTGCTGTCGTCGCTGCGCAGGATTGCGGCGAGCAGCAAAATATAGCAGACAAGAATGGCGGGAAATCCCTGGACGGGCCCCGAGCACAAGAAGCCAAGAGCAGCCTTCAGGGGTTAAAACCCCTGAACAAAACGTGGCCATTACGGCGGTCCCGCGATGCGGGACCCGGCTTTCCACCCAGACTCGTTCTTCAGCGAACTGCTAAGATACTCATATGACTGTCAAGCTGCCGATCTACATGGATAATCAGGCGACGACGCCGGTCGATCCGCGTGTGCTCGAAGCTATGCTTCCCTACTTCTCGGAGAAATTCGGGAACGCGGCGAGCCGGAGTCACGAATTCGGGTGGAAGGCGGAAGAAGCGGTGGAGAACGCGCGCGGGCAAATCGCCCGGCTGATCAACGCGAGCCCGAAAGAAATCGTGTTCACCAGCGGCGCGACGGAATCGACGAACCTGGCCATCAAAGGCGCGGCGGAAGCATATGGCGAGAAGGGCAATCACATCGTCACGCAGGTGACGGAGCACAAGGCCACGCTGGACACGTGCAAGCACCTCGAGAAATTCGGGTGCGAGGTCACTTACCTGCCGGTCGAGAAGGACGGCCGAATCAATCTCGATGATCTGCGCGGTGCGATTACGCCGAAAACTTTTCTCATCTCGATCATGTACGCGAACAACGAAATCGGGGTGGTGCAGCCCATCGCCGAAATCGGAAAAATCGCGAAAGAGCGCGGCATTCTGTTCCATGTTGACGCGGCACAGGCCGCGGGGAAAATTCCGGTCGACGTGCAGCGCGACGGCATCGACTTGCTCTCCATCTCCGCGCACAAGCTGTACGGGCCGAAGGGCATGGGGACGCTTTATGTCCGGCACAAGAATCCGCGCGTGCAACTCGCTCCTATAATCGATGGAGGCGGGCATGAACACGGAATGCGCTCAGGGACGCTGAACGTGCCGGGGATTGTCGGGTTAGGAAAAGCTTGCGCCGTCTGCCAGGAAGAAATGCCGGCGGAATCGGAACGGACGCAGCGGCTGCGCGATCGCCTGAAGGAGTCGATCATGTCGCGGCTCGATGATGTGCACATCAACGGGTCGATGGTTTACCGCCTGCCGAACAACATCAACCTGAGTTTCGCGTACGTGGAAGGCGAATCGCTGATGATGGGGATTAACGATGTTGCGGTGTCGAGTTCTTCGGCGTGCACCTCGGCCAATCTCGAAGCCAGCCATGTCCTGAAGGCGCTGGGGATGAACGAGGAACTGGCGCACACGTCGATTCGATTTGGAATCGGCCGGTTCAATACGGAAGAGGAAGTCGATTACGTTGCTGACCGGGTGGTGGAGACAGTGAAGCGGCTGCGTGAACTGTCGCCGCTGTACGAATCGCGTGGCAAGTGAGTTGCAAACCGCTTGGAAATTCAGGCGCAAGGCCAATGGAAAACGACGCGCGCCCACGGTAAAATGATCATGAAGCATGGCTGGCGCGCTAGTTTGGCGTCATAAATTCAATGATTCGGGTCACGGAAAAAGCGGCCATTAAGATTCGGGAACTTGTCGCGAAAGAAGGACTTCCCGCTAATTCGGGCGGACTGCGCCTGGGCGTGCAAGGGGGCGGATGTTCCGGGCTGACCTACGCGATGAGGCTGGAGACGGCGGCGCGGACACGCGACAAAGTGATCGAAGAAAACGGCGCGCGCGTGTTCATCGATCCCAAAAGCTATACGTACCTTGAAGATACGACCCTCGATTACGAAGAGACGTTGATGCGGCGCGGCTTCGTATTTCAGAATCCTCGCGCTGCGCGAACCTGCGGCTGCGGCACTTCCTTCTCCGTCTGAATTTCTTTGCGCATGTAGTTCGAACGGATAGTTTTGTATGCTGCAGTTCGGCGGGCAGACAGCCCAAATTGTCACGCTCGCTGGTCGGGCGTGATTCCCTTCCCGACTTGCCGATTGCGTTCCGCTGTGAATAATCCAAGGTCTAGAGCGGGCAGCTAAAGTTCGCGACCGAGGCTATTAGTAAACCGTCCGTGAGTGGCGCAGAGGAGGAGGGTTCATGGAAGCAGACCTGCGGTATCCGGTGGGGAAATTCCAGGCAGTAGAAAACGTGACGGAGGCGCAGCGCCGTGAGTTCATCGAGGCGATCGCGGAGGCGCCCGGAAAACTCAGGGCGGCGATTACAGGGTTGAACGAACAGCAACTCGACACACCGTACCGCCCGGGCGGCTGGACGGTTCGCCAGGTCGTCCATCATTTCCCCGACAGCCACATGAACTCGTTCGTGCGATTCAAGCTCGCGCTGACGGAAGACGAGCCGACCATCAAGCCGTACGACGAAAAGAGCTGGGCCGAATTGGCAGATGCAAAGGCGCCAGTCGAGCCGTCGGTCATGCTGCTGGAAAACTTGCACAAGCGGTGGCTTGTGCTACTCAAGTCGATAGCGCCGGCAGATTGGCAACGGAAGTTTCGGCATCCTGAACGCGGCCCGATGACGCTCGAGCAAAATCTGCAGCTGTACGCCTGGCACGGACGGCATCACGTCGCGCACATCACGGCCTTGCGCGAGCGAAACCACTGGTGATGACGGCAACGGCGAGCTAATGCTGGCCGGCGACACGTACAGTCTGCGCCCGAGGCTCGAATCCCGCTTCGACACCACTAGTCTCGCAGACTTCCCGGCAAATTGTCCTGACACCATTTGCCGGATCGCGTCTCAATAAGCTGCTTGAAATCAAAGACTTGCAAATTTCAACCGGCACGATTTTGGGGTGATGCCGCTCAGACCGGCAGCGGAAATTTGGCGGTTTCGCCGAGCCGCGAGGCACGCGATTCGGCGCGCCATTAGTCGAATCGGATCATCACAATTTCGGGATTCGTGCCCACACGCATCGGCGGTCCCCAAGTGCCTGCGCCCGAGGACGTGCAAACCATCATGTTGCCAAAGCGGTGTAAACCGTAGGCGAACTGGCCGAAGATGCGGTCGACAACCCAACGCCAGGGAATTATCTGGCCGCGATGAGTGTGGCCGGAAAGTTGAAGCGAAATGCCAGCGCGCTCGGCGATCTCGAGAAGGTGCGGGGAATGGCTGATCAAAATGCTGGGGGCATTACGGTCGAGACCAGCGTCACGCAAAATGCCTGCGAAGCGCCGGGGATTCGATGTCGAGTGATAATTCACGCCAACGATTTGCATGCCGGCGGCGGTCACCTCCCCGTTGTTCAAGACGCGAATGCCGGCGCGTTTGACCGCGTCGAGATAGCTCACGTTGCGCCGGAACTCCTCATGATTGCCCGCGACAAAGTAGGTTCCCAAGGGCGGCGATAACCGCGACCAGGGCTCGGCAAGCTGTTCCAGGGGCGCTTGAGTGCCGTCATAAAGGTCGCCGGCTATGAACACGATTTCGGGCTTTTCGCGCGCCAGCATGCTCATGATCCTGCGGCTGAAACGCTGAGCTCGGACGTGGCCGAGGTGCAAATCGCTGACCAACGCGGCCCTTTTGCCCTTCCAGGATTCAGGCAGGTTGGGCAGCCGCACCCATACTGATTTAATGCGAACTCGCGAGGCGTTGAAGATGCCGTAAACACTGGTCACGACGGCCAGCGCGAAGAACACGGCGACGATGGGGCGCCCGCTGCCAGGCGATCCCGCGAGCAGGGCCACTCCGTAAGCGATCCAGGAGAGGCAAGCAGCGACAAGGAGGAAATTCAAGAAGCCGGCCCAGGTGGCGGCAATGCGATAGAAGATTCGAACGAGCAGATTCCAGAATCGGAAAGCGAGGAGCGACCCAGCTACAAAACTGACCGAGAGAATTCCGAAACAGATTCTCAATGCCAGCAGCGCGGGAGACCCTGGAGGGCCCCACAAGCGGATCCAAGTCTCATAAACGACGACGTGAGCGAGGAAAAGAATCGACTGGACGATGGCGACGAAGACAACGAGCCGGACTCTCACTCAGGCAAAGTCCTCGGCCGATTGGAGGTTCAGGCAAAACGCCGATAGGCGGGGTGTCATTTGGGCCTCTGTAGCCATCGCCAGATTCGATGCAAGTTCCGGCCCTTCTGTTTCAGGTTCGGGTTTCGTGGCGCTCGAAGCAAAAAATAGTGGAACCCGCGCAACTAAACAGCAGATGCGGGGTTGAATCAGGTGCGTGGTGTGCCGCTAGGCGTGACGCCTTTGCGCCCGGCGCTGCGGCTGGGCGGGCAACTAAAGCTGCGCCGGTCGAGTCAAAAAGTATTAGGATAGTGCTCTCGGGTTTCTGGCCAACGTCCTCCTCCCCGCTCACCGTTGGCCAAGGAGATGGTTATGAGCCATTCCACCTGCCTTAAGTTCGTACTTTCAATGTTTGCAGCGGCGGCACTCGCGTGTGCGCCTTCACCCACTTTTGCCCAGCGCGGCGGAGGGCACGGCGGAGGCGGAGGAGGGGGCGGTTCTCATGGGGGCGGAGGCGGAGGCGGTTTTCATGGAGGCGGAGGAGGCGGCTTTCACGGGGGCGGTGGAGGGTTCCACGGAGGCGGCGGAGGGGGTTACCGCATGGGCGGCGGCAGCCGCGGCGGGTTCGGCGGCAGGAGTTACGGTGGGTATCGCGGCGGATATGGCGGCGGACGTTCGTACGGATATGGGCGGCCCGGAGGTTATGGCGCCTACAGGCGCGGCGGATATGGACGGCCCGGAGGTTACGGAGCCTACGGACGTGGCGGCTACAACGCTGGGCGGTATGGGGCCGGGCGTTATGGTGCTAACGGCATGAGTGGGCGCGGATTTGGGGCTGGCTCGCGGTCGAATGGGCGGTTTGGCGGGTCGACGGGTAGCCGACCCGCGGTGGCGGACGGGCAATGGCACTCGTTCGGCGGTGCACGTGGAACAGGAATGGCGTCGAGAGCGCGCGGATTGGGGGCTGGTAACGGACGGGGGTTCGGCGCAAGCAACGGGCGCGGCGGCGCTGGCTCGACAATGATGTCGACCGGGTGGCACTCGTTTGGCGGCGGATCGATGGGGCGCGGCAACGCAGGGATGTCGGCACGCGGCTCGTCCGGGTTTTCCAATTTTTCGTCTGCCATGCGATCGATGGGCGCGAGTTCGCGAGGACTGAATTCGGCGATTTCGTCGACACGAGCGTTATCGAATTTCGCGGCGCGAAGTGCGGCTTCCGGTCGAGCGGTGTTCGGGGGATCGCGCTTTGGGAGTGCTGGATTCGCAAATCGCGGGTTCACAAGCGGGCGATTCGGGAACGCAGCTTCGGGCACGTCACACTTCAATCATTTGACGCTGGGCAATTCGAGGTTTAGCGGCAGCCGCTTTGGGTCGAATCCATTCAACACCTCCCGGTTCAACACCTCGCGATTCACAGGGTCGCGTTTCGGAGTTGGGAATTCGATTACACAGCCACGATGGGGAGGCGGTTGGGGTGGCCGAGGCGGCTGGGGCGTACGCGGCTGGGGCGGACGCAATTGGGACCATTTTGGTTTTGGCGGATGCTGGGGCTGCGGTTTCGGATGGGGTTGGGGAGGCTGGGGACTTGGACTCGGATGGGATTGGGACTGGGGTTGGGGTATCGGTCCATGGTGGTGGTTCGACCCATGGGCGAGCCCGTGGTGGTATGACCCGTGGTGGGGGCCAGTAGGCTACGCATATCCGGATTACGATTACCCGCCTCCGCCGGATTATGAATATCCGGCCCCTTACGGTCCTGGCGACAGTTCGTCGAGTCTGGACCAGAACCAGGCTGCGCCGACATACTCGGTGGAGTCTCAGCCGGACTCGCAGACGTACGCGGATTCGAGTTCGGATTCGAACTCGAGTTCGAATCAGGTGCACGCGACTTCAAACTCGAATCCGGATACTGGCAATGTGGCGCAGTCGAGACCGACGGTTCTTCTTTACCTCAAGGACGGCACGACGTTTCCTGCTACGGACTACTGGGTCGCGGACGGCAAGTTGCACTTTCGCGTTAGCTACGGCGGAACAAGCACGATAGAGATGACCGATCTGGATCTGCAGCGGACCATCAATGAAAACGCGAAGCGCGGCGTGAAATTCACGTTGAAACCGCAACCGGCGTTTTCGACGCCCGCACCAGCGCAAACGGACGTCACGACCAATTCACCTCCGGCGGCGTAGCAAAAGATGGAGCTTCGGGGCTGAAGAGTCTGTGTGAGAACCTTGAGATCCGGCGCCTGCTCAAGGAACCTGTGCTGCGCTGAAGGCTGCACCGCTACATTTAAACCTAAAACTAAATCAAGAACCGCGCCTCCGGAACTGTTGTCCGCATTCCTTTTCCAAATGACACAGATCGGAAGTTTGACGCGCAAGTAACGGCGTCGTAATGAGATGCTAGTACATCCAATACAAGGATAGCGGATTAGTGCAAATACACCCCGGTATTGCTTTAACCTTACGACAGAGGAAAAGAAGACGAATGAATGACAAAGTGCTGAAGCACTATCTGTTTGCGAGCGATTTCGATCAGACGCTCACATTCAACGATTCGGGTTACGTCCTGAGCGAGATTCTGGGCATTCCGACCGAGGAGTTCCAGCGGCGTGCCGCCGGAATGGCAAAGATCAATCTGGTGCAGCAAGGGGCGGAGCTTGCGTATCTGCTGCTGCACGATCCCGAATTCCGGACGCGCGTGCGGCGAGAGCATCTGTATCAGGTCGGCAAGAAGATCCGGCTCAAAGAAAACATCGGGCTGCTGTACGAAATTCTCGATCGTGGAATCGAAGGGTACCATTTCGATTTTTACGTTCTTTCCGCCGCGCCAGTGGAAGTAATCCAATCAGCGCTCGAAGGCATTGTTCCGCGGGAAAATATCTATGGGACGGAGTTCAAGTACAACAGCGCGGGGGAGATCGAGACGATTATTCGCGCGACAGCGGGTTACGGGAAGGTTGCGGTGCTCGATCAATTGCAGACGACGCTGCAGCTGGGCCCGGACCACGTGGTCTACGCCGGGGATGGCAGCTCGGATATACACGTGATGCTGCACGTCAACGCGCGGGACGGGTTCACGATTGCCGTTTCGGAGACGAAACAAGTGGCGCATGTGGCGAAGCGAACGGTTCTAGGCAACAACGCGATCGTTGTGCTGGCACCCATTCTGGAGAACATTGTTGGCTGGCCGCGGCCACGCATTCGCGAATTCCTCGAATCGTACGGGTTCCTCATTCAGGAATGGGACAGCGTGCGCACAGACTGGCTCACACTCCGTCCGGTGACCGACGAGAAGCCCATTTCGATTGCGGCTGAAACGCCATCCGTGAGTCAAGCACGCTGACGGTGCGGTGAAGACCCGCCACACCGCACACGCAACAAGATCCAAACCCGCTTCTGGCTGAGTATCTGAAGTCGCCGCAAACAACCGCCACTAAAAGCTGCGAATTTGCGAAAATGCAGGCCGTGGTTTCGCCGCGATCAGAAGCGGTGCGCCCAGGGGAAAGCCATGAAGCCAGGCGAGTGTGTTTTCGGAATGGCCGCGGTTGCAGCGATGCTCGGCCTTATTTTGCCTGGGGCGCACGGCCAAACGTCGCCGACAAAGGCGAACGAGCCGCTCCGTGTGGCGATTGCGCGGCTTGTCCACGGACATGTTTTTGGGTTCCTGCAACACTATGCGAGCAGTTCCGAAATCGAGATCGTCGGAATTGCGGAGCCGGACCAGAGTTTAGCATCGCGTGTTGCCGAGCAGTACAAGCTCAACAAGAACCTTCTGTACGCCGACCTCGACGAGATGCTGGACAAGACGCACCCGCAGGCCGTGCTCACCTATACGAACACGTTCGATCACAAGAAAGTGGTGGAGATATGCGCGCGACATAAGGTTGACCTCATGATGGAAAAGCCGCTAGCGGCGAGCCTGGCGGACGCGCGAGCGATCGAGAAGGCGGCTCGCGAGAGCGGCATTCGAGTGGTGGTGAACTACGAAACGACGTGGTACGCGAGCGATCGCGCAGCATTCGATCTGCTGCATGAAAAGGCGATCGGCGACTTGCGGAAGTTCGTCGCACGGGACGGGCACAAGGGGCCAAAGGAAATCGGCGTGGGACCCGAGTTCTTGTCGTGGCTGACAGACCCGAAGCTGAATGGGGCGGGAGCGCTTTTCGACTTCGGTTGCTACGGGGCGGATATTGTAACGTGGCTGCTCGACAATGAGCGGCCGCTCACGGTGACGGCAGTGACGCAGCAGATCAAGCCGCAAGTTTACCCACGAGTGGATGACGAAGCGACAATCGTGCTGACGTATCCGAAAGCGCAGGCGATCGTTCAGGCGTCATGGGACTGGCCATTCGACGTGAAGGATATTCAAGTGTATGGCGCGACAGGGTATGTGAAGACCGTGCAGCGCGATCGCATTTCGGTGAGGTGCGCGGGAGATCGCGAAGCGAGCGAGGTTGCGGCAAAGCCAATTCCCTCCCCCGATGACGATCCGATCGCGTATCTACGGGCGGTGGTGCTCGATGGCAAAACGCCGGACGGGCCGAGTTCGCTCGAAACCAATATGATCGTCATGGAAATTCTGGACGCGGCGCGCGAGTCTGCCGCAACGGGAAAAACAATCCGGCTTGGTGCGCGCCGGTAATTCGCGGGGTACGACGATGCCTGATGAAACGCGGTTAAAAGCGCAAATGGAGCGTGTTGCGCTGGAATTGATCGAGGGGCGCGGGGCGCATGCTGATCCGCTCGCGTGCATCGAAGATGTCCCGGCCGAGCTTGCCACGCGGAAGCCGTCGGGGTTCGAGCATTCTATTCTCGAAATCGTGGCCCATCTGAATTGCTGGATGCGCTACGACCTGAAGCGCATGCGCGGCAGTCCTGATCCTTATCCCGAACACGCAGCGGAGAGTTGGCTATCACCGGAAGGGGTGCTGGTCGGGCGATGGCCCGAGGAGGTCGAAAGATTCGGTGAGTTACTGCAGGAGCTAGCTGAGGTGTGCCGGTCCGATGTTCGAACGTGGCTCACTGAGGCGCCAGCAATGTGCGTGGGCCATCAGAGGAATGCGTCGTCGATAGGAGCGATGATTTTTCAGTCGATCACACACAACAGCTATCATCTGGGGCAGATTGTGGATTTGCGGCGTGCGATGGGGGCGTGGCCGCCGGGAAAGGGCGGCGATACGTGGTGACCGCGGAAATGCAAAGGCGGATCTGCGGTCCGGCGTCGATTGACGCACGGGCGCAAGATCCGCCTCGCGAATCCTAAACAGCGCGGCGCTTCGCTAGTTGGCGGAGCCGACCAGTTCGCTGGAATCGGCGTCGACCGAAGAGTTCGAGCCCTTGGTGCGCTCGATTTCGATGCGGCCCTTGAAATAGGCGCCGTCTTCAACGCTGATGCGCGCGGTGGTGATGTCGCCGGTTACCGAACCATCCTTCTTGATCTCGACGCGATCGCTGGCGTGGATGTTGCCGGTCAAGTTGCCGTAAACGACGACGTCGCGAGCCCATACTTCCGAATTCAGCTTGCCGCTGCGTCCGACCGTGAGGCGCTGGCCGTTGAGCGCGACCGAGCCTTCCACTTTGCCGTCGATCTGCACATCTTCTTCGCCGGAAATCTTGCCCTTGATCTCGAGACTCGCGCCAAGCGTCGAAAGGCCACGAGCTGCCGGGGCGCTGGGGCGCACGCTCATTGCCGGGGCCGGCGCGGACTGCGGCTGCGACGGCTGCCAAGAAGTGTGCTGAGAGGGCGCTGCTGGGGGTGCGTCAACCTGCGACTGCTTATTCCACATGGTTCCTCCATTCCATCTTTAGGCTCAGGGCATGTTCCGCTCGAACAAACCCCTGAAGCCGTGCCGAAAGGGTGAGTTTGAATTCGCCGGTCCCGTTGGTGCGGGGCTGACAATCACTGTAGGCGCGCAAAGAAAGGGCGGCAATCCCGAAATCGTTGTCGTTTGCTTACTTCGGAACCTGACCGAAGGGACAGGCGAAGACGAGAAGTTTTGCCACAGAGGCACAGAGACACAAAGAATGATGAACAGTTAAGAGTTGAGAGCCGAGAGAAGCCCGCGAAAGTCTGACTGGATTCGTGCGCGCCATCAGTTGTGAGAGCAGACTAGTTGTTGTCGATTTGGGCGCGCTGGAGACGATCGGAATAATCGATGTAGATTGTTTTCCACTCGGAGTAGAAGTCGAGGGCGGCGTCGCCGGATTCGCGATGGCCGTTCCCTGTATTCTTGATTCCGCCGAAGGGGAGATGCACTTCGGCGCCGATGGTGGGCGCATTGATATAGACGATGCCCGTTTCCATATCGCGCTGCGCGCGAAACGCCTGATTGACGTTGCGCGTGTATATGGCCGCGGAAAGGCCGTAGTTGACGCCATTGGCGATGGCCAGGCCTTCATCAAAGGTCTCGAACGGAATCACGGAAACCACAGGGCCGAAAATTTCTTCGTGGCAAATGCGCATGTCGGACGCGCAGTCGATGAAAATGGTGGGCTCATGGAACCAGCCGTGCGCGTAAGCGCCTCCCTCGAGGCGATTGCCGCCAGTGGCAAGCTTCGCGCCTTCGTTCTTGC
>Ga0187819_10000855_pt1 | contig 15465 bp, 9 predicted proteins | sample NC_wetland_sal_i_15_FD_132411 | JGI IMG/M metagenome (GOLD analysis project Ga0187819, IMG submission 132411) | Wetland sediment microbial communities from Neuse River Estuary, North Carolina, USA - SO4_4 | ecosystem: Environmental > Aquatic > Freshwater > Wetlands > Sediment | place: USA: North...
CCCTTCACCGTACCCGACCCATGGACGACTGTGCAGAACTGGCCCATCGGCTGCACACCCACCGTTACATTGTAGTTGGCCCCTGCGGCCAGAACTTGCGTGAAGGCGAACTTGGGATACCCTTTCTCACCGTGGCCCACCTTCAGCGCGTTCCCGCCGTTATCGAGCAAGACCAACGAATTGCCGGTCCGCAGCCCGGTCACCGTCCCGCCAATGGTGTTCCCGGCATGGCATTCGACATCGATGCCGGTCACATTGTTCACGCCCATCACCCTGCCCGTCCCGTTCGCAACCGTGCAGATCTGGCGAAGGGGTTGGGTCCCCACCGTCACATCATACGTAGCTCCGCTGGCCAGAGCCGTGCTGAAGGTAAATGCGCTTATGGGCCCTCCCCTGTACATGGGGTTCGGGAGCGTCAGTGCGTCCCCGCCGTTGTTGAGCAAAACCAACCTCTCGCCAAGGTCCAGCCCGGACACCTTTCCGCCGATGGTAGCCGCATCTTGACAGTCCACAGCGACATCACTCACATCGCCCTTCACCGTACCCGATCCATGGGCGACCGTGCAGAGCTGGCCCTTCGGCTGCACGCCCACCGTTACATTGTAGGTGGCCCCTGCGGCCAGAACCTGCGTGAAGACGAACTTGTGAGATGGTGTCCCACCGGAGTACACCTTCAGCGCGTTCCCGCCGTTATCGAGCAAGACCAACGAATTGCCGGTCCGCAGCCCGCTCACCGTCCCGCCAATGGTGAAAGGTGTGTCGCCCAAGACGCTGATCTGCACCGTCGCAGTCGCTGTGGAGTAGGCGGAGGTGTTGGTTGGCGTAAAACTTACAGACAAGGTGTGTGTGCCAATGGACAACACAGTGCCGGCAGGGGGCGAATATCTGAAGTCTCCGGGTACGTTCGCGGTGGCGTCCAACTGCGTCGACCCAAGAGCCTCGCCTTGGTTGATCGGCGCCGGGCTCGCCCACGTGATCACCGGCGCGCTCAATCCCCCGTTGACGGTCAGCGTGAATGTCTGAGTCGCGTTCGGAAGCACGCCATTGCTGGCCTGGATGGTGAAGCCGTATTGTCCGGCTGTGCCGGCCGCGGGAGTGCCGCTGAGCGTCGCGGTGCCATCACCATTGGGGACAAAGTTCACCCCCGCGGGCAGATTTCCGGTCTTGGTGAGCGCCGGCGTGGGATTTCCCGTCGCGGTGACGGTAAACGAGCCCGCAACTTGCTCGGTGAAGCTCGCAGTGTTTGTCGAGGTGATGGCCGGGCCCTGATTCACCGTGAGCGAGAAGCTTTGCATGGCTGGCGTGCCGACACCATTGTTGGCGGTGAATGTGATCGGATAGGCGCCACCCGTGCCCGCCGCGGGAATTCCAGAGAGAGTGCCGGTGCCGTCGCCGTTGTCCATGAACATAAGGCCAGCGGGCAACGGTGGGGTTTCCGTGAGGGTAGGTGTCGGCGAACCGCTGGTCATCACGGTAAACGTGCCCGGGACGCCGACCGTGAAGGTAGTCGCGTTTCCGCTGAGGATGGCCGCGCCCTGGTTCACCACCAGCGTGAACATCTGCATTGCGGGAGTGCCAACGCCATTGTTCGCCGTGATGGTCAGCGGGTAACTGTTCGCCGTGCCGGCAGCGGGCGTTCCGCTGAGGGTTGCGGTGCCGTTCCCGTTGTCCATAAACGCAACGCCAGTCGGAAGCATCCCGGTTCTGGTCAGGGTTGGTGTGGGACTACCCGTGGTGGTGATGGAGAAGAATCCCGCAGAGCCTACCGTGAACGTCGTGGTGCTTCCCGACGTTATCGCGGCGGTGGAGTTCACCGCCAAGGTAAATGCTTGCGTCGTAGGCGCGCCCACACCGTTGTTGGCGATGATGGTGATCGGATAGATGTTCGAGGTACCTGCTGCCGGCGTTCCGGCAAGGGTTGCCGTGCCGTCGTGATTGTCTGTGAAGTTGACACCCGTCGGGAGCTGGCCGGTGTAGGTCAACGTGGGCACTGGGAATCCCAGCGTTGTTACTAAGAAGGAGCCCGGCACTTGTTCGGTGAATGTCGTACTGCTGCCGGAGGTGATGGCCGGGCCTAGATTGATGGCCAAAGTGAAATTCTGCGTCGCGTTGGTGCCGACGCCGTTGGCTGCTGTGAAGGTGATCGCGTAACTTCCCTGCGTTCCAACCGCCGGTGTCCCTGAAAGAGACGCCGTGCCATCCACGTTGTCGACAAAGTTCAGGCCGGACGGCAACGGTGGTGTCTCACTCAAAGTAGAGATCGGAAAGCCGGTGGTGGTAAGTGTAAACGATCCTGCCACTCCTTCCGTAAACGTCGTGCCGCCTCCGCTGGTAATCGCGGGCGCCTGGTCGACTGTAAGCGTGAAACTCTGCAACACCGGTGCGCCAACACCATTATTGGCGGAAATGGTGAAGGCGTAGCTGCCTCCCGTTCCCGGCGCCGGGGTTCCGGCAAGAGCAGCGGTGCCATTGCCGTTGTCCGTGAAGTTGACGCCCGTGGGCAGAGGGCCGGGTGTCGAGAGAGTGGGCGTGGGTGATCCTGAGGCTGTAACGGTGAAGGTACCCGGCGTGCCTACGGTGAAGGTAGCTTGGGGAGCGCTGGTAAACACGGGCGACTGCAGCAGATAGACAGTCGCGGTGAATACTACCGAAGTGCTTCCCAGAAAATTCGCGTCTCCGGAATACACCGCGGTGATCGAGTGAGCGCCCACCGAGAGTGCCGAGGTAGTGAAACTCGCTTGGCCCCCCGCGAGCATCCCGGAGCCAATCGGTGTCGCTCCATCGAAAAAAGTCACCGTTGTTGATGGCGTGCCGGCCGCTGGAGCCACGGCGCTCACGGTAGCCGTAAACGTAATCGGTTGGCCGAGACTGGCGGGGTTGGGTGAGCCGGAAACCGTGGTTACGGTGTTGCCCTGTGCGACCACTTGACTCAACGCGTTGGACGTGCTCGATGAGAAATTCGAGTCGCCGGGATACGTTGCGGAAATCGTGTGTGTGCCAACGGAAAGCGAAGAGGTGTTGAAAATCGCCGTGCCCGAGCTCAGGGACCCCGTGCCGAGAGCGGTGGCGCCATCATTGAACGTCACATTCCCACTGGGAGTGAAAGGAGATCCAGAGGTGGGGCTGACCAGCGCCGTGAAGCTAACCTGCTGTCCGAATACGGATGAAGTCGGCGCGGAAGACAGCACCGTCGTCGTGGGCGCCGTCGGCGACTGAAGGATCGCGAACGGAGAGAGGGAGGAGGCTACCCCGCAGATGGTAGGCGGCGTGACCGGCTGGGAAGTAATGTCGACCGGACCCGAGCTTGTAAAATGCACAAGCGTCGTACTGCTGGTGACCGCCGGGTTGGTGATGCAGATCTGGATATTTCCGATGAAGAGCGCGGTCGTGGCCAAGTCGTAATAGACGGGGGGAGTCGCAAGTTGGAGGCCTGCCGGCAACGCTGGCCCTGAACTATTGATGAACAGACTCGTGTAGCCGGCCTGCGTGACTGTCCCCTCGAACGTCACGGTAACCGGAGACGTATTCGTTAGCTTGTCTAAAGGCGTCACGGGGGCTTGATTTGGCGGCGGGAACGTGTTGTTGTATGGCATCACGGCAACCCCTACTGGTATTCCCGCAATCGATACGTTGCCGAAAAAGCTGCCAGTCGTCGCGTTGAATTCCTGCACGATATCCCCTATCTCCCCCTCCACTCCTTGCCCCGCGTATCCGAGTGCGCTGTCTGAGGTAATAGCCAGATAACGGGCGTCCGAAATACCCAAGCTGTTCGTGGCCGTATGGTTGGAGAGGTCGACCACCAATCCTCCGCCACATTCTTGATCCGTCACAAACGCCCGCGCCCCATCAGGCGTGATCGCTACTCCTCCTGAGGTGCAAAGCGCGCTAAACGGGCGAGTAGCGCCGAGCAAAGTAGTCGTGAAGCTGGTAGTGGCAACGGCGTAGGCGTCCAGGCACGCGGTTACAATAAGTTGATTTCCATCCGGCGTGATCGCCACTTCGTCTACATCGCAGGGGCCGCCCTTACCTGCATTGCCGCCCGCGAAGCTAATGTTGGCTAGCGTTGCAGCTTGGGCGACCGTGTCGTACACGCCCAATCCCAAGTAAGTACCGAAATAGACCTTTGAGCCATCCGGGCTTACTGCTACGCCTGTGCCAAATGGGTTGAACGCAACAGACCCCGAAAACACAGACCCCGTCAAGAAGACGTTTGATACGTTCTTCGCCGCGGTGTCCAGAATACTCATGCCAGTGGCATTGGTACACTGCTGTGACAGGTAGGCTATGCTTCCGTCGGGCGAGAACGCAATCTCTGTAGGGCAACCCCGTATATTAATCGTGGAGATCACAGCGTTCGCTACCGTGTCGATGACATCAACTGCTGCCCCAGCGCTATCGATGACGTAGGCGTATTTCGCATCCGGTGTTACAGCAATGAAGCTCGGCGATGAAGCCGCGCCACCAGCGGTGGCTGGAGGAATGGCGATGCTCCCAGTCACCGAACCACCTTGAAGCACGAGGACTGTGCTCGAGCCCGGGACGGACGCATAGACCGTTTGGGCCTCGGCGGAACGAACAGCGAGGCCTGGCCCAAACAGGCTGACTGCCAGCAAACAAGAGGACGCAATACTCTTGTGCATTTTCATACCCTCTCCAAAGTCAAAGCCCCTGGGCGTGGCTTCTGAGCGAGAACTCTCGCTACCCTATAATTCGAAAAAACAAGGCAAACTGGCTCACGCAGCGGGAAGATTCTTTGCAGATGGGGCGATGCCTTCGCCTCTCCTTTCAACCCATGTGTTTTCAACGTGTTGAATGCAAGGAATTGAAGTTTGGGCGGCTTTTGGCTATTCTCGCGGGAACGTCGGCACGCCTTCACCAGGTCCGGAGGCCCCAAAGTGGGTCCAACGCCCTCCAAGCAGATCAGCGAACTGCTCCTCCACTGGGGACATGGGGACCGCAAGGCGCTGGAGGCAATCTTGCCTCTTGTCTATGACGAGTTGCGTCGCTTGGCTCGCTACCATCTTCGCCAGCAGCGTCCGCACCACACCTTGCAAACTACCGCGCTGGTCCATGAGGCGTACCTGAGGCTGAGCAAGGAAAAATCCCTCCGCGTGGAAAATCGCGCGCACTTCCTGGCCATGTCCGCGCAACTGATGCGTTGGATCCTAGTGGACTACGAGCGGAACCGCCGTGCGGCCAAGCGCGGAGCGGGGGCGACGCGCTTGACTCTGGATCAAAGCATCGCCGCACAACATCCCCAGGAGGGGGACGTGGATCTGCTCGCGCTGAACGAGGCGCTTGACCGGCTTGCCCAACTCGATTCCCAGCAGAGCCAGATCATCGAGCTGCGCTACTTCGGGGGGCTTTCCATCGAGGATACCTCGGAGTTCCTGGGAGTCTCTCCGGCGACGGTGAAGCGCAGTTGGGCCTCGGCCCGTGCCTGGCTGCTGCGGGAAATGAGTCGGGGAGAGTTGCACGCATGACGCCGGAGCAATGGCAACAGGTCAGGCCGATCCTGGAATCCGCGCTGGAGCTGGATCCCGCCAGCCGCGCATCCTTCCTGGATGGGGCCTGCGCGGACTCGTTTCTGCGCCGGGAAGTTGAATCGCTGATCGCTGCTCACGAGCAGGCGAGCGCGCATGTGCTGGAGCCCGGCTCGCCGCTCGGCTTGGACGTTGAGGATAAGGCGCAATTCCGCCTGCCGGCTGGAAAGCGCATCGGCCCTTATCAGACCGTCGGGGAAATAGGGATCGGGGGAATGGGCGAAGTCTATCGCGCCGTTCGGGCCGACGATGCCTACCGCAAACAAGTGGCCATCAAGCTCGTGCGGTCGGGTCAAAACTCCACTTTTGTCCTCAATCGCTTCAGGAACGAACGGCAGATCCTTGCGAGCCTCGAGCATCCCAACATCGCCCGGCTGCTTGACGGCGGAACAACCGAAGAAGGCGTGCCCTATTTTGTGATGGAACTGGTCGAGGGCCGGCGCATTGATGAGTATTGCGATGGGCGCAAGCTCGACACGACAGAGCGGCTGAAGCTTTTTCTCCAGGTTTGTTCCGCCGTGCAGTACGCCCATCAACGGCTGATCATTCACCGCGATATCAAGCCGGGGAACATCCTGGTCAATGCGGAAGGAGTTCCAAAGCTGCTGGATTTCGGGATCGCCAAGATACTGGAGTCGAGCGAGGCCGGCAATCAGCCCGATCAAACCATCAGCCTGTTGCGATTGCTCACGCCGGAGTACGCCAGTCCGGAGCAAATCAAGGGTGAGCCGATCACCACGGGCAGCGACGTTTACTCGCTGGGCGTGGTTTTATATGAGCTGCTTACGGGCCGCGCTCCCTATCAGGTCCCCACGCGCGCCCCCCACGAGATCAGCCGTGCGGTGTGTGAAGCGGAGCCGGAGAAACCCAGCATTGCGGCTCGCCGGCTGTGTTCCTCCGCGGAGGTCCGTGAACCAAAATCGCCGGACTCGGCAGCCCTTAGCCAGGTCCGCGAAGGTTCCCCCGAAAAGCTTGGCAAACGCCTGCGCGGCGATCTCGACAATATTCTGCTCATGGCGATGCGCAAGGAACCGCAGCGCCGCTACCTCTCCGTCGAGCAATTTGCCCACGATATCCGGCGCCACCTCGAGCATCTTCCCGTCATCGCGCGCGAGGATACGCTCGGCTATCGGGCTTCGACATTCGTCACGCGGCACAAAGTCGGAGTTGCGGTGGCGGGATTGGTGGCGCTCTCGCTGCTGTCCGCCACGGGCGTAACTCTCCGCCAGGCGCGCATCGCTCGCGCCGAACGCGCACGTGCGGAGCGCCGCTTCAACGATGTCCGCAGGCTGGCAAACTCTTTGATGTTCGAAGTTCACGATGCCATCCGGGACTTGCCGGGGGCAACGGCAGCAAGAAAACTGGTTGTTCAGCGCGCGCAGGAATATCTGGACAGCCTGGCTCAGGAATCCAATTCCGACCCTGCCCTGCTTCGTGAGCTGGCTGCGGCGTATGGCAGGCTTGCAACCGTGCAGGGGGACCCGCGGGATGTCAACTTGGGTGATACCCCCAAAGCGGTGGAAAACGACCGCAAATCCGTGGCGCTTCTTGAGTCCGCCGTCTCTCTCCAGCCGTCGAACCCCGAAGTTCGTCGTGAGTTGGCGGAGAGTTATTCAGAATTGGCGATGAAGCTCAACCAGGCAGGTGATGCGGGCTCGAATGAGATTTATCTTCAGAAGGCAACGCAAATTCTGGACCAATTGGCGTCCGCAAACGCCGACGACAAAAGAGTTCAGAACGTGCTCGCAAAAACATACGAACAGAATGCCGGCACTTTCCGTCAGAAGAACGATTCAGTCCGCTCCTTGGAATCCTATGAGAAGGCGCTCGCCATTTATGAACGGCTGGGAAAGGCTGATCCGCAGAATCAGCTTTTCCAGAGGGAAATCTCTTTCGCGCATAAACACCTCGGTGGAACTCTTATCGAGCAGAAAAAGCTACCGGAAGCGCTCGAACAGTATCGTGCCGCGCTGGCCATTGATGAAGCCCAGTTGGCTCGCAACCCAGATAGCGTGCAGGACCGCTACAACATTACTTACACCTACAGCGACACAGGTTTTATTTTGGGCAGACAGGGCGACTTCGACGCCGCACTCGCGTACTACCGCAAGGCCCTCGAAATCCGTGCGGCGCTTGTCGCCGCCGACCCGCAAGACAACAGGACCCGCGAGGGCCTGTCCAACACGCTCAACTACATCGGCTACAACCTTTTCGAAAAGAAAGACTATCGCGCAGCGCTGGAGTCCTACAAGAAAGCGTCCTCCATCCGGGAAACCCTCTCGCAAAAAGACCCTGCGAACCAACGCCTTCGCTTTGCTCTGGCTGAGACCGAGAGCAATATTGGCAACACGTATGCCGCGATGGCGTTCAGCAAGGCTGTGCCTCCGGCCACTCGGCTCAAATGTTGCCGCGAGTCCCTTGCATGGAACAAACGCTCTTTGCCGATTTGGATGGAGAGGAAAGCACAGGGCAAACTGGGGCTGGACGCAGAAACCTTGGCTACGAGCACACGAAATATTGAAGCGTGCAGCCGCGCGATTGTCCGGCTGGATTCCACCGCAAGACCTCCTGCGCAGTAGAATTCTCCATGTCGCCGCCAGGCTACACCGCGCTGACCAAGCTTGATGCGCCACTTCTCTGACAATCGCGCATGCCAACCTTGGGCATGCTCGCCGGGGCCTGCTGAGGGAAACCCGGGGCCGCGGAGAGCCATCCCTTCCATGGTACGTTGGGGCAGGGAAAGCACCCCTCCGAATCAGATGCTGGATGTTCTGCTCTCGGAGAATCCGCTCTACGCCTATTTCCGGTGACTTACCCAGTTGCACCCGCTGCGGCTGTTCCGGATATCGGGTAACGCGCATGTTGCCTGCTGCGAGCGCCTCTCGCAGATGGGCTAATGCCTGGGCGAAATCACTCCATTCGGACTCAGCTTCCTCGACGACTGGTCAAGTCACCTCCTTGGTCCCATCCAGCAAGGCAGTCTTGATAGCTCAGTGACGCCAGACTAAAGACTTATGGGTTTCGGCTGCTAGTTAAAAGCGGGATGCTCTACCGTTGAGCTACCGGGGAACCGTATGGACTGTGCCGCTGATTCTAATACGGGGGAGCGGTGCGCGCCAGACGAATGGGGGGCGCCTACTGCAGTCGTGTGCGGCGTGATGCGGTGACCACCAGCGAATCGAAGATGGCCAGCACGCTCCGCCGGTACTCCAGGATGCGGTCCATTACCGGGCGCGCTTCCGGCACGCTCTCCGCCTCTCGCTGCCAGCGCGCCACCACGTCGGGAGGAACGTCGATGTCCCGGCGGAGCTTTTCCGGCGCGTGCCCGCGCAGGAAGAGGCCGTAGAAAAACGCCGCCTCGCGTTGCGGGTAATCGAAGTCGCGCAGCGATTCTGGATTCAGCTCCGGCATCTCTGGGCTCAGCTGTTGCATCGTTCAGCGAGAAAGGGCAGTTTACCGATTCCTGCGCGAGCGTCAATAGGAAGGTACGCCTATCCGCCAACCCGCCGCAGGGGGCGGGGGTTCAGGGGGTCACGCGGGCCACCCGCGCGTAGACGCGCAGAGCGGAAACGTTGGGCTCGTAGGAATCCGTGCGGCCCAGGTCCACGGGCAGACCCCAGGATTCCGCCTGGATCAGGCTGACGCCCGCGGCCACCAGCTCGTCCAGGCTAAAGCCCTCGGCGGGCGTCAGACGATTTGTGCCGGACCGGTAGAGAGGCCGCGGAGGCTTCGAAAGGCCCGCCGTCTGGTTCAGGCCCTGGTAAAAGGTCTTCCATTCACGTCGCGTCCACATTGACGACTCCGGCGCGGGGGGACTGCCGCGCTTGAAACTTAGATGCACTCACGGCTCGTAACGTCGCGCGTGCCGGAAGGCCGGGCGCTCTGTTCCAGCTGGCCGCCATCGAAAGGGGCCTCGGGGCGCGCCCCCTGCGCCTTCCCCCTATGTAACGCAGGAGATTGGCACAAAGTTGCACTCGCGCGGAGCGCCAAAACTTCCTCGTGTCCTGAAAATGCCACCCGGGGTGCCGAGGCGGCCGGGCCGCTCGCGGCCCGCATTCTGACTGGAAAATTACTCGCGCGGAAGGTCATGCAGAAAGCGCATGAGGGGAGAGAAAGATTCTAAAGAAGAGCCGCGATTGCCGACCGCGACAGCCTTACTCGCGGTAGCGCCCGCCACCACCGCCGCCGCGGCGCTCCCTGCCTCCACCCTCGCCGCGCCCACCGCCAGGGCCACGCGGAGCCGGCGGGCGCGCCTCGTTCACCACCAGCGCGCGGCCCATGAACGCCTTCCCGTTCATCGAGGCTATGGCGCGGTCCGCCTCCTCATCGTTTTGGATCTCCACAAAACCGAAGCCGCGAGACTGCCCCGTGGCCCGGTCGCGGAGGATGGTCACCGATTGACTGGTGAAGCCGCCCTGGGTGAACCACTCCGCCAGATCCTGATCGGTACAGGTGTAAGGGATGTTTCCAATGTACAGCTTTTTCAAGAGAGGACTCCTTCGGCCCAGCTCACACTCTGCGGGCGGGGTGCTGAGGAGACTGGAAGCGGCCTCGGGCAGTCAGCCTGGATTTGGCTACACAAGGTCAAACCAGGGCACCAGCAACCGACGCGGATATTCCCCCAAAACTGTTCCGTTGTCAACGACGCGGGGGAGGGGCAAAGGGTAGTGGTAGTATCTCAGCGCTCGCCGGCCTCCGGACCCGGACCAGACCATGCGCGGAACCATGATGCCGTTCCCCCTGACGCTCTTTCACATCCTGGAGCGCGTGGGAAAGTACTTCCCCAAGGTCGAAATTATCTCGCGCCGCCCAGACCATTCCCTCCAGCGCTCGAAGTACGGGGAAATGTACCGCCGCTCGCGCGCGCTGGCCGCCGGGCTTCTGCGCGCGGGACTGCGACGCGGCGACCGCGTGGCCACGCTGTGCTGGAACCATCGGGAGCACGTGGAGTCCTATTTCGGGGTGCCCGCGGCCGGCGGCGTCGTGCATACGCTCAATCTGCGGCTGTCGGGAGACGAGCTGGCTCTGATTACAAAGCATGCCGGTGACCGGTTCCTGATCGTGGACGACGTCCTGCTTCACGTCTATGAAAGGTTCCGCGCCGCCGTGCCCATCGAGCGCGTCTGGGTGGTGCCCACCTCCGCCGGGCCGCTGCCTCCCGGCTGGGAGAATTACGAAGACCTGCTCGCCGGCTCCGCGGACGGCTTTCGCTATCCGGACGTGGACGAAAATGAGGCCGCGGCCATGTGCTACACCAGCGGCACCACGGGCCAGCCGAAAGGCGTGTGTTATTCCCATCGCGCGCTGGTGCTGCATTCCCTGAGCATCGCCATGGCCGACGCTTTCGGCATCCGCCAGCGGGACGTCTCCCTGATCATGGTGCCCATGTTCCATGCCAATTGCTGGGGGCTGCCTCAGGTCGCTGCGATGCTGGGCATGAAGCTCGTCCTGCCCGGGCCGTACCTCGACGCGGTCAGCCTTCTGGATTTGATGGAAGGGGAACAGGTCACCTATGCCGCCGGTGTTCCTACCATCTGGATGGGCATCGCGGACGAACTGGAGAAAAATCCGGGGCGATGGAAGATTCCAGCTGGAATTCGCGTCACCTCCGGCGGCGCGGCGACCCCGGAAGCTCTCCTCCGGCGCTTCGACCGCCTGGGCATCGAGCTGCGCTCGTCCTGGGGCATGACGGAAATGACGCCGGCCGGAACAACCGCGTATATCAAGAGCACGATGACGGATCTGGCGGAGGGCGAGCGCCTGCGCGTGCGCTCGCTGGCAGGTCTGCCTTTCCCCCTGGTGGAAACGCGCGTGATGACCCCGGAGGGGGAAGCGCCCGGAGACGGCAAAACCTCGGGCGAGCTCCAGGTGCGGGGGCCGTTCGTGGCCGCCAGCTACTTCAACCTGCCGGAAGCCGCGGAGCGCTGGACCGAGGACGGATGGTTCCGCACCGGTGACGTTGCCGTGGTGGATGCTGAAGGTTACATCCGCATCGCCGACCGCACCAAAGACGTCATCAAATCCGGCGGCGAATGGATCAGTTCCGTGGCGCTCGAAAATGCGCTGATGGGACATCCGGGCGTGAAAGAGGCGGCGGTGATCGGCGTGCCCCATCCGAAATGGCAGGAGCGGCCTCTGGCCGTGGTGGTGAAGCAGGACGGAGTGCGCACGGACGACGAGGCGCTGCGCCGCGAACTCTGCGAGCTGCTCGCCCCGAAATTTGCAAAATGGCAGATACCGGACGCCATCGTCTTCGTGGAGGCCATTCCGCGCACGTCTGTGGGCAAATTCTTGAAATCCCGCCTGCGCGATCAGTTCAAAGACTGGCGCTGGGAAGGTAGTGGTAGTCACGGTCAGTGATTTTCTGACCCTCGGTTTGTCGCTCGCCTAATTTCGCGCAAATTCCTTTGTCTGCCTGAATCCGTACTTAGCGGTCGCAGGGGCACGGTCCCGCCGTGGCGGGATGCCCACCACTCCCCTATCACGTCCGATAATCCGCGTTGATGCGCACGTAGCCTTCCGACAATTCGCAGGTCCACATGCGGGCGCGGCCCCGCCCGGCGCCTAGATCCACGCGCACGGAGTACTCTTGCCGGCTCATTCGCTCGTGCACGAATTTCTCGTCGAAGGGAAGCGGCCGCCCGCGGCGGAACACCGGAACTCCGGCGAGTGTGATGGCCGCCCTCTCGGGATCGAACGCCACGCCGGCACGCCCCGCGGCCGCCAGAATTCTCCCCCAGTTCGGATCGGCGCCGGCGAGTGCTGTCTTCACCAGCGGCGAATCCGCTATCGTTCGCGCCACCCGGGCGGCGGCGCGATCGTCGGGAGCGCCGCGTACATCCATCTCGATCACATGGCGCGCGCCTTCGCCATCCGCTACGATCTGCAGCGCCAGCGAGTGGCACACCCGCTGGAGCGCGCGGACGAATTGGCGATACCCGGCGCTGCGCGCATTTTCGATGCGCGCGCCCGACGCCCCGCTGGCAAACAGCGCCACCGTGTCGTTCGTCGAAGTGTCGCCGTCCACGGTGATGGAATTGAACGTAGGTCCCACAACGGCGGCCAGGGCCCCGCGCAACACTGCGGGAGGCACCGCCGCATCGGTCAGCAGAAATGCCAGCATGGTTGCCGCGGGCATGTGGAACTGCGGCGCGATCATCCCTGCGCCCTTCGTGCAGCCGGCAATGCGCACCGGGAGGCCTCCGATGCGGAATGAGGCGGAGGCCGTTTTCGGCCGCGTGTCCGTGGTCAGGATGCCGCGCGCCAGGCTCGCAAACGCCTCCGGCCCCGAGCCCAGCGCGGGCAGCAGGCCGGGAATACCCGCAACGATTTTCTCCACCCGCAGCGGGACGCCGATCACGCCCGTCGAGCAGACGAATACCTCCTCGGTGCGGCAATCGAGTTTCGCCGCGAGCGCCTGCGCCATGCGCCGCGCCGCCGCCAGTCCCGCCTTCCCCGTGCAGCAGTTCGCGTTTCCGGAATTCACTACCATGGCGCGCATGCGCCCCCGGCTGCGGCGCATGTGCTCGATGGAAACGAGCACCGGCGCGGCCTGCACGCGGTTCGAGGTGAACGCAGCGGCGGCCGAAACAGGCGCATCCGCCACAACCAGCGCGAGGTCCGGGGCACCGCTGCGTTTCAGCCCGCAGGAGGTGGCCCCAAAGCGAAAGCCGCGCGGAAGTGAATTGGAGCCGGCCATGCCTCTACGCGGGTGCAGGCTCGCGGCGCAGGCGGGCAGGGGAGAGCACGGGAAGCATGTGTGGCGCGTGCGCCGGCACCAAATCGCGCGAGAGGGTTTCCAGGCGGCAGGTGGCTGCCTTCGGGCAGCTCACGCAATCGCGCGCCAGTTTTTCCGCGGGCATGCCGCTCGGCGCGCGGGCAAATTCGTGACGTTCGAAGAACTCCGCGGCGCGCGTGACGGCGAACACACGCCCGGCTCCCTGGCGCCGCGCCTGCTTAACCGCCGCTTCCAGGAGCCGACCGCCGAGTCCGCTCCCGCGCGCTTCGGGCACCACTGCGAGTGAGCGGACCTCCGCGAGCCCGCCGCGGCGCGGGCCGTAAAATTCGAGCGCGGCGCAGCCCACCACTCGGCCGGAATCGAGCGCCACCAGGAAATCTCCGAGGGCGGCGTGGATCTGCTCCGGCGTGCGGGGCAGCAGCAGGCCCTGCCCGGCGTAGTCGGCTACGAGCGCGTGGATGGCCGGCGTATCGACCGGGCGTGCGCGGCGGATCCTCATGGCGCGGCCTCCAGGCGGGCGACCCGTGCCTCCGCATCCGCCAGCGCCTGGCGAACGCGAGCAGGAGAAGTGCCACCGGGCACGTCGCGGCGTGCCAGCGCAGCTTCCAGCGTCAGGCAACCCATCAGATCCCCCGTAAACAGCGGGGAAAATCTCCGGATGGTTTCGAGCGGCAATTCCGTCCATGCCGTGCCCGCGCGTTCCGCCTCGCGGATCACCTGCCCCGCGATTTCGTGAGCGTGGCGGAAGGGCACACCCTTCCGGACGAGATAATCGGCCGCCTCGGTGGCGAGCAGGTCTGGGCCTGCCGCGGCGCGCATGCGGTCTTCACCCACGCGCGAGGCTCCGATGGCCCCCGCGGCGATGCGCAGCATTCCGGCCGTCTCCTGATGCGCTGCGAACAGCGGCTCTTTGTCCTCCTGCAGGTCCCGGTTGTAACTGGAGGGAATTCCCTTGAGCGCGGTGAGCAGCCCGAACAGGGCGCCGTAGATGCGCCCGGTTTTTCCCCGGATCAGCTCCCAGGCGTCCGGGTTCTTCTTTTGCGGCATCAGGCTGCTCCCGGTCGAGTAGGCATCGGGCAGCTCGATCCAGCCGAACGCCGGGTTGGCGAACAGGATGAAGTCTTCCGCCAGCCGGGAGAGGTGCGCGGCCGTGAGAGCCAGCGAAAACAGATAGGCAGCGGCAAAATCGCGGTCCCCCACCGCGTCGAGACTGTTCAGCGTCAACCTGCTGAATCCCAATTCCTTCGCCAGCACGCCGCGATCCACCGGAAACGCGGTGCCCGCGAGCGCGCCCGAGCCCAGAACGCAGGCGTCGGCCTGGCGCGCCGCGTCGGCAATTCGCTCCGCGTCGCGGAAGAAGGCCTCCGCGTGCGCCAGCAGAAAATGCGGGAACAGGATGGGTTGCGCCGGCTGCATATGCGTCAGGCCGGGCATGACGGCGCCTTCGTGCCGGCGCGCCAGGTCCACGAGCGCGCGAATCAGCACGGCCAGGGCGCGGCGGGCGTCCGCTGCGGCATCGCGCAAATAAAGGCGCAGGTCGGTGGCCACCTGCTCGTTGCGGCTGCGCCCGGTATGCAGCTTCGCCCCGAGTTCCCCCACGCGCGCCACGAGCGCCGACTCCACGTAGCTGTGCACGTCCTCCGCGTCGGAGGCTGCGATTCCAGCGGGATTTTCGCGCGCCACACGGTGGATTTCGTCGAGCGCCCCGCGAATCGTCTCCCCCTCAGCGGCCGTCAAAATCCTCGCGCCCACCAACGCGCCCGCCCACGCCTGGCTGGCCGCAATTTCCTGCGGCAACAGCACGGCATCGAAGCCGAACGAGCGCTGGAAGGCGTAGAACTCGCGATCCGGGGGCTCGTCGAAACGCCCGCCCCACATTTTTCCGCCTGTCGGTGTCACTTCTTATCCCCGGAGGCCCGCTTCGCGGCAGCGGGGGGCAGCGTAACGGGAAGAGAGAACAAGTTGATGAAGCCCTCGGCAAATTTCGGGTTGTAGCGGCCCATGGTGAAGCTGGCCAGGTCCTTCTGGTAGAGCGAAAGCGGCGAATGGCGCGAAACCACGGTCAGATTGCCTTTGTGCAGTTTCAGCCGGACGCTGCCCGTCACCCGCTGTTGCGCGCGGCGAAAGAAGGCGTCCAGCGACTCGCGCAGCTCGGTGAACCACAGGCCGTAGTAGACCATCTCG
>Ga0187819_10000856_pt1 | contig 15456 bp, 6 predicted proteins | sample NC_wetland_sal_i_15_FD_132411 | JGI IMG/M metagenome (GOLD analysis project Ga0187819, IMG submission 132411) | Wetland sediment microbial communities from Neuse River Estuary, North Carolina, USA - SO4_4 | ecosystem: Environmental > Aquatic > Freshwater > Wetlands > Sediment | place: USA: North...
ACGCTAATCTGTTTGTAGGCCGGTTCCGCTGTGCCGGTGAACGGGTCCTTACCGATGATGTTGAAAGCGAGCGGATTGGCTATGGCTCCGGTTGCCGGGAGCACGCCGCTTTGGATCGGGCTTCCGACAAGATGAGCAAGATCATTGGTGGTTGGGCAAGCGCCGGCTGGGTTCGCTGCGTTGTATCCTATGCCGTCGAGACCGTCGCTGGTATTGAGAACGCTGCCCGCGCCCAGCGCGGAATTGACCCGGCACATGGCGAACTGCGCATCCTCGGCACGGATATCGGAGGCGCCCGCACCAACATGGTTCAGCGTGCCTTCGCCACCTGCGAAAATACCTATCACACCCGTAATCGCAGTCCCGGGCAGGGGTACATCCGAGTTAGACCCCCAGACTGTGTTCGGCAAATTGATCTTATTGCCGGCAACGTCGAGAGTGCCGGTGCTGCCATTCGTGGTGCCGACCACCGTGCACGCCGGCCTGGCAAAATAGCAGCGCGCTCCGACTACGGAGTCAACCTTGTTCATGGCCCACACGTGCGGGGGCGTGGCACTGTCCCACACTACCCACATCGTACCGTTGTCGGTGGTGTTCGAGCCGCCCAAGGCCTGCGGGCGCGAGTCGACCAGGCCAATGGCGTTGGACTTGCTCGTCCAGTGGAAAGTTTGTCCGCCACCGGCAACAAGGCTAGTGCCGTTGTTGAACGCCGCCAGTGCTGCCGTCTGCCAAAACGCCGACGAACCGGCGATCACCACTTCTACCGTAGGATTCGCAGCAAAGGCCTGAGGCACAATGCCCACAATCGCGGCCACAACCAGCACCGCGAAAATCGATTTCATTCGCGACATAGTTTGTTCCTTTCGCATGGTTTCGAACGTTGTTTTGGTTGCACGTGAGGTCTTGCGCCACACGCAAATGCAATCTAGAAAACTCTTGCCTAACCAGGATCGCGAGGGATCGCCGACCTCGAACCGCGTGCGCCTTGCACTTCTGCGCCCAGCAACTCTCCCCGGCGAAGATTACTTTAATTTCGGATGAAGTCTATCTGTTCGTCCGCCGAGAAGTGTTAAGAGCACAAGACAAGTTAGTGAATATTTATTAACGTAATCAGGGCAGTAAGTGTCCCGCGACTCCCGACTTTCTCCGCCGTGACGCTCAGGGTCGCTCGGAGAAGATCCCTTCCGGCTGGCGCTCTCGCCAATAACTTCAGCTGTGGAAAACAAGAACGTTCCTCTGTCCACAACACTCGCTTTCGAATCTTGGACGGAAGAATCCCGAGTATAACTATGGACCGGCCACGGCCAATATTAAGATTCGGCGATAGGTGTGTTAAGGAATCGCTACAAGCGCGACCGAGATCACCAACAAAATTCACGTTCTTTTAACTTCGCGGTTCTGGCCAAGCATTTAAAATCCGCGCTTGCCTTTCACCCCAAGATTTGTTCTTCCGGAGCCGTTAGTGTGAGATCGTCTGCGCCGTACCGTTCTACTCGCGTTATCAGTCTCCTCACGCTATGGGTTCTCGCCTTCTTCATATCTTTGCTGCCGCAATCAAGTGCCGCTCAGGAGCAGTCCAAAACCGCGCCCGACAAGGCTGCCATCAACGGGACGGCGACTGACCAAACCCAAGCTGTCGTAGCCGGTGCAAAAGCAGTGTTGACCAGTGAGTCGGGGGAGAAACGTGAAACCCAGGCCAACGAAAAGGGGGCGTATTCCTTTGCCGGACTTACACCAGGGACTTACATGCTCGTAGTAACTGCTCCCAATTTTGCTCCCACGACGTTTGATCGGATCAGCCTGACCGCTGGCCTCGAATTAACCCTGGATGCATCTCTGCTGCCGGCCAGTGGGAAAACCGAAGTAAACGTGGAATCCGGCGGCGTGGGACAAGTGGAGACCGAGAGCTCCACGGTTTCCGGCACGATCACGCAACAAGAAGTGGTTTCGATTGGACTCAATGGTCGCAATTTCACACAGCTCATCGCGTTGGCGCCGGGCGTAAGCAATCAGACCGGGCAAGACGAAGCCAAGGTGGGGGTGGTGGGCAGTGTGAAATACAGCGTGAATGGGGGCCGGGTCGAATACAACAGCTACGAAGTCGATGGCAGCGACGTGCTGAATACTGGACTCAATGGCGCTTCCAGTACGCTGATGGTCTATCCCAGCCTCGATGCCGTCCAGGAAGTGAAAGTCCTGACCTCGAACTATGGCGCCCAGTATGGACGAACCGCCTCTGGAAGCGTGCAGGTGACCACCAAGTCCGGAGCCGTCAAGTTTCACGGGAACTTGTACGACTTCATCCGCAACGAGGCCTTCAACTCGCGCAATTTTTTCGACGTCGTATACAGTACCTCGCCCGCTCCTGGGCAGACCGTAGGCCGGACGATTGGTGACAAGGCCCCGCTTTATCGCCGACAGGATTTTGGGGGTACAATCGGCGGCCCGCTCTTCATTCCGGGCGTTTTCAATACGAAAAAGGACAAGACGTTTTTTTTCTTCTCCGAGGAATTCCGCCTGGAGAAAAGTCCTATTGACTATAACCAGGCGGTTCCCGGGTTGAAAGAGCGAGGACTTTGCCTGTCACCCTGTGGTCAGGTCACGACCTCGCAAGGGATCGTGCAGAACCTTCAGACTTCGTCGGGCGGCCTTTACCAGGCTTTCGACTTCAGCGACGTGTGTCCGTCGAGTGGGGGGTCGGGTTTCACACGTGCGCAAGAGCCAGACTGCCCATCCATCAGGACACAGAATGGACTTCTGATTCCTCTACCAGGCAATGTCTTAGGCGGAAGCACCGCTGCCGGCGTGGATAAGAACGCCAAGGCGCTCTTGCACTCGAACCTGATCCCCTTGCCCAACGCTCCTTTCGGATGCAACTTTACCCTGCCCAACCTCAACGCCGATCTCAGCAACCTCGACCCGCAAGACCCCAACCATTGTTACGTGGACGCCGTCTCTCCTTCGACCTACTGGCGGGAGGAACTGTTCCGCATCGATCAGGCATTGAATGGCAAAGGAGCAAAGCTGTCGTTTCGCTACATCCACGATGCCTGGGACACCACCGTGCTCTCGCCGCAGTGGGGCATTGTGCAAAACAGCTTCCCCACGGTACAAAACCGATTCTTTGGGCCGGGCACAAGCCTGGTGGCGCGGCTAACCCAGCCTATATCGAACACGCTGCTGAACGATCTGGTCCTGAGTTACGTCAATTCCAGCATTACGTTGGCGGATCAGAACGGGCCGGGGGGCGCTCGGTTCCAGCGCGACCCCACCCTCGATCAGCCGTTGGTGATCGATCCATCGAATCCGAAGGTTTGCAATCCTACGCTCAGTGTCGACCCCGCCAGCCTTTTTACCGAATGCGCCCTGGGCCACATTTTCAATAACGGTTTTGGCGGCAAGATGCCGGGAGTTCAGTTTCTTGGCACCAATGCCGCATACGGCAGTAGGGGGTTCGCGGTGGACCCCTCCTATATGCCATGGGGCCACAGCAACCCGACTTACTCTCTAAGCGATAGTGTTGGTAAGTCGGTGGGCAGGCACACCCTGCAATTCGGGGCGCAATATGTGTACTCCCAGCGTAATCAAACCAACAACGCAATCGGTGCCGCTTCTGGAGACTTGCAGGGCCTGCTGACCTTCAGCAATCTCGCGCACAGTACGGGGAATGCTTTCGCTGACTTCCTGATTCAATATAACTCGGGTTTTGGGAACGCCAACCTTGCCAACCTGGGATTCATTCAGAGCTTTACACAGGATTCCGCGCAGAGTCGCTACTACCAGCGTTTCCAGATCGCCGAACCCTATTTCCAGGACGACTGGAAGGTAACGAGCAGACTTACTGTAAATCTTGGTCTCAGGGTTAGCCTCTTCGGCACCTATAGTGAGAAAAACCGCAACGCCTGGAACTGGGTAGCTTCGAAATTCAATGCCACGCGATTTTCTGTAGACCCGGCCTACGGTGCGCTGTTGGATGGCGGCGCTCCTGTGTCAGCTACTGAACTAGTGTCCAGCGACCCCAATGGCGTGGTGCGTGCTTTGGGCATGGTTCGGTGCGGCCTGAATGGCACGCCGTCAAGCTGCATGCAAGGGCACCTGTTCAATCCTGCGCCGCGCATTGGCTTTGCCTGGGACCCGAAAGGGGATGGAAAAACCTCAATTCGCGGCGGCTACGGCATCTTCTTTGAGCACGGCACGGGCAACGAAGCCAATACCGGTTCGCTCGAAGCGAGCGCGCCGGTCGTTCTCAGCATGACCCAACAGCTACCCTCTAACTACGCCTGCATCGGTAATGTCGGATATAACAACCCGGCAAGCAACGCCGAATGCACAACTCTGGCCGGGGTCGGTGGTTCCCCACCCCCTGCCGGCACCGCCTTTCCCATCGACGTAACTTCAATTCCGACCAAAGCAATTTGGCCCTACGCGCAGCAGTGGAGTTTCGGGATTCAGCGCGAACTTCCGAAGGCGACGGTAATCAACATTGCATACGTCGGAAGCAGGGGAACGCATTTGACGGTGGAGCGCCAGCTCAACCAGCTAAAGCCATTGCCTCTAAGCGAGAATCCCTTCGGTCCGAACGAACCCCTGACCATCGCGGATTGCACCATGAATCCGGACGGGACCGCAGGGTCCCCCGGAAAGGCGCCAGGGGATGGCACCAATCCGTTCTTGCTCCAGGGCGGAACCCTCGTGACGCCGCAAAATCCCGCCTACATGTACTTACAGGCTGCGTGCACGAATCCAAACATCCGGAACGTGAATTCCCTCCCGGGCCGTCCTTACCCCGGTCTGGGAAGAGTTCTCTCCTTGCAGAATGTGGCCAATTCGACCTACCACGCCCTTCAGTTCACGCTGCGCCACACCAGCGGAGGGCTCACGACCGGAGTCTCGTATTCGTATAGCCACTCGATTGACAATGCCTCGGATCGCAGCGACCCCGTACTGCCCAACTCTTACGACCTGCGTGAGAACCGCGCCAGCTCAAGTTTTGACGAACGTCATTTGCTCAACATCAGCTACGACTATCACCTTCCATTGAAGGATTTTCCTCGTCGCTTCAGCGACTGGGCCAACGAACGGCCGAAGGACACGACCGCCCCCAAAGCAAATTGTTGTTCGGCGCTGTCGAATCTGTTTCTCGACGGCTGGGAGCTTTCGGGAGTCATGCTCGTCGCCTCGGGTACACCGTTCACGGTGATCAACAGCGCCGGCAACACCGGCATTTCCCTGACCGACAACGCCGGGGTTTCCAGCGGGCTCGGCATCGCGGCCTCATACCCCGACGTCATAAAGGGGTTGCCGGCGCCGTTCAACAATTCCCGCAGCTTTGGGCCACTGATCGGCAATCCTTCCCAGTTCGTTGCGCCACGGGGGCTCACCTTCGGGGACGCGGGCCGGAACTTCCTGAATAATCCGAGGCGCACCAACTTCGATGTGTCGCTGCTGAAACATTTCAAGCTCCGCGAGTCCGGTGACCTTGAGTTTCGCGCTGAGGCCTTTAATGTTCTCAATCACACTCAGTTCCGGATCTATGACCCAGACAATCCGGGCAGCACGGGAAACAACATCATCAGTTGCTATGCCGGTCCAGCGTATTCCGCTGGGTTTAAGGGCAACGGAGCCGATTGCGTGACTGGGGCCTCCTTCTTGCACCCGCTCGATGCGCACCGGCCCCGCACCATACAGTTTGGTTTGAAGCTAGGTTTCTAGGACGGGTAACACATGCCGATATCGACCAACTATTCGATGCCGTGTCGAATGAATCGCCGACCGCTCTCACCGCAGGCTCGCGGAGTGTACGTGAAGAGTCTACTGTTCTTGTTACTAGCCGCTGCCCTGACGCTCACAGCGTGTGGCAGTTCTTCCTCCGGCGTCACGCCTGTTCCCTTAACGCTCTCCGGCAACTGGCAGTTCAGGATGCAGCAGCAGACGGACGGGAATCCCGGCGATCCCGCATTCCAGGGTGGCCTGCAAGGCGGGTTTATGTCGCAGAGTACCGGAACGACGTCCGGAACGACGAGCAGCACGGCGACGGGAACCGCAGCCTACTCCGTGACCTCGTCAGCGTCCACCACAGGGCCGTGCAACGCTGGATCCGCGACGGTCACCGGAAGCATTACCGGCCAGAACGTGACCCTGACCGCAGTCGCCGGTACCGAGACCTTTACCCTCGCTGGCACGTTAAGTCTGGATAGCACGAGTATGGGCGGCACCTATACGTCGGTGGCGGGGCCGCTCCCCAACGGCTCCACTTGCGGCTACTCTGAAAGCAGCTCTATCGGCCCCCTGCCGCAATGGTACGCAACCCTGGTGCCGCCCCTCACCGGGCCCATTCAAGGAAGCTTCCATAGCAGTGACGTCGCCGTTCCCCGGCTCTATGAGCAAGACTTTCTTGTGTCCGGGGGACTTTCCCAAGGGGCGAGTACTGGGGCCAGCGCACCCGTTACCGGCAATTTGAGCTTTGTAAACCCGGTGACAACTCTAAGCGACTACCCATGCTTCACTTCTGCTGCCGCGGTTACCGGCACTATTAGTGGCAGTTCTGTGGTCCTGCAAATTGTTGGCACTGACGGATCGATTTTGGGGAAGATCGGAGACCCGGCGGCAGGACTCAGCCCGGTTACGCTCGGCTCCGCCCAGGGTGGATACATTCTGCAGGGGGCTGCGCCGTCATATTCAGTGGGAACGGGAACGGCCGCGGGGACGCCCTGCCCGGGCGACCCTGGCAGCACAAAGACCGCCGGGGACTACGGAAACATCTGCCTGGCGTTGGGAAGTTCGAATGCTTGTCAGCAACCGATTACGCTGACCCCGTCGGCGTTGACTTTCGCTTCTCAAGCAGTGTCTTCTTCTCCGGCGACGCAATCCATCACGCTGACCAATACCACCTCCTCTGCCTTGGGCGGCCTGATCTTGAGGCTAGCGGAAACCGACCAAAGCGGAACCGTCAGTTTTACCGAGACGGACAATTGCGGCCCGAACGGCACTCCTGCCGGGACGAACAATCCTTTTTCTTTGGGGGGGCCGGGAAACCCGCCGTCTTGTATCGTGACGATCGACTTTTCCCCACAGCTAGCCTGCACCGGGGCTCCTGACTGTCTGACCGCGACGCTGTCGGTGAACAGCTCCAGCAACGATACGATTTACACCCTGCCCATCGTGGGTACTGGAACCAGTCCCGCCGCCTCGACTCATCCCCTCGATTTCAATATGGAGATGGTTTCAGAAGCCCGCCTTCTCCAACTGCTGGCGTTCACCAACCAACATCCGGCGCAGAGCCTGCGGAGCCCAAGCCAATCCCACTTCCAGGACGTGGAACACCATGCAGAGATTGACTAACAATCCAATGCGATGTCGGACGAACCGGGAAGCTCTTTCGCCCCGTTCCCTTGGAAGTTACGCGCAAGGTTGCGCGAACGGTCTGTGGGTGATTTTGTTGCTGGCTGGCACGGTCATCCTTTCCGCCTGTGGCGGCAGTTCTTCCCACGATCCGCAGCAGGGCCCAAGCTTTTCCGGCAACTGGCAGTTCTCGATGACGAATCCCGATTCGACCACTCCCCAAGATACTCAGTATGGGTTGCAGGGTAGTTTCCTTCTGCAAAACAATGGCGCGCTGACCGGCCAAGCGGTTTACTCCATCTCGGGATGGAACCCAACAACTTCCCAGTGGCTTGTATGCGACAGTGGATCCGCTCCGATCACTGGAACGGTCAGCGGTCAGACCGTGAACCTCACTGCGGTTGCCGGCTCGCAGACCTTTGCGCTGGCGAGTGGCACGCTGGGGTCCGATGGCAAGATTACCGGCGGGACCTTTACGACACCCGGCGGTTCGGCAACTGGCTTTAGCAGTTGTGGGCTGCCAGCCACAACAACGATGAACCTGCCCTGGAACGCCATCCCGGTGCCGCCGCTGTCCGGATCGATCACAGGCAGTTTCCATACCTACCAGGTATCTCCGTCAGGTTTGTACAATCAGGCTTATGCGGTGACCGGTTCCCTAACCCAGGGCGAGAACATCGGAGCCAGCAGCGCGACCGTCACCGGCACATTGAGCTTTATAGACCCGGCAACGGGTCTTAGTAACTACCCTTGTATCCCCACCGGTACCGTTTCCGTGAACGGCCAAATCAGCGGCGACACCGTCATTCTCCAGCTTATAGGAACTGACGGATCGAATTCGGGTCAGATTGGCATTCCGGCGAGTCAAGCAGGCTTAAACGGTCTCGAGCCCGTTACTTTCCAGCCTTCGGCGTCGAACGGGTCCTATATTCTGCACTCCGCTGGACTAGGGTATGAGGTGAACACGAAGGCCTGCCCTAACCCCAATAGCTCCGGTGGCAGTTCGGAAGACGTCGGCTATCTGTGTCTGGCCTTGAACGGCTCAACCGCGTGCCAGCTGCCGATCACGCTGACTCCAGGCCTTCTCACCTTCCCGCCTCAACTGCTGGTGGCATGTGCGACGTCGGGCGCGACATCAGATTGTTCGCAAGCCATCCAGGGTACTCCGGCCACCGAGACCATCACACTTACCAACAATGCGAACCAGGAACTGGATGGGCTCACATTGAATTTCACACAAAATCAATCCGACTTTAGCCTTATCAACAATTTCGCGGAGACGGATACGTGTGCCCCGGCTGGTTCGCCGCTCCAGACCCCCTTCAATCTACCGGCAGGACAGTCCTGCACCGTTACCATTTCCTTTTCTCCTCAGCAAAGCTGCCCGTGGGGGCCGACTCCAGGCAACACCCAACATGCCGGGTGTCTGAATGCTCTGACCTCCAAGTTGATCGTCACAACCCCAGCTAATATCGGCAACATTACCCAGCAGGACAATCAATTTGCTGTCCCTGTCACCGGCACCGGCCTCAGTTACCTTCAGCCCTCGACCGACGAACTCGATTTTGGCGCGGAAGGAAAGGGCGAAGCCAGCCTTCCTCAATTGCTGTCCTTCACCAACTATGGCGCGAGCTCTGTGCGGATCCTGCCCCCGCGAGACCAGAACCACCCCTGCCAATATATCTACAACTATCAGTTCCAGTTTCAGCTCCCGCTGACGACGGCAAACTTCGGCCAAGTTGCCGGCCTGCAAGTTGCAGCCAACGGCGGAGGGGAAAACATTAGCGTTGGTAACGGAGTAGCGAATTACCCCTGCGACGTCGATCCCCCTCCACCTCTTGGCAGCGGCCTGCCCAATTTCCAGATCTCCTCGGATACCTGCTCTGGCACCGATATCCAGCCTGGGGCCTCCTGCAGCCTGGAAATCACGTTTGTGCCCCAGCCATTCACCTTCAAACCTGGAACAGCGCCAAGCGTGGACTATTCTCTCGCGCTTAACACGCTAACTTGTACGACCAACCAACCAAACGACTGCGAAGTCGATAGCGGGCGTTTCCCGGTGGAGTTAACGGCGAATAATCCGAGCCCGCTTCGAATGCTTCCAGCAGCGGGGCTGGATTTCGGCGGTCAGGCGGTCGGCAAAGCGAGCAGCCCACAGACGGTTACGCTTTTCAACGACCCGAACGATCCGGCCTTCCCGGGCTCGCCAGCGGTGAACTTCGTGGGCAAGATTCAGGTGTCAGGCAATTACTCTGAGTCCGACGATTGCCCCTTCAGCCTGGCCCCCGGCTCATCGTGCACTCTAACCATAACTTTCAAGCCCAAGGCTGCGGGATTCAATGGAGGGAAGCTCAGCATCGTTTACACGCTGGGATCGGCCGGCACGAGCGCGAACCCACAATTTGCATATCTGCGAGGCAAGGGGCAATAGCTTCCGCCCCGAACACCTTGAGCTGGTTTCATAAATGTTTTTTGGGCGGGGCACGGCTTCACAGCTTGCGGAAAAAGTCGGCGTCGCACTTGGTTTTGGGTGGCGCAGCGCTTCAGCGCTGCGATGACTGCAATGTTTTAAATGCGGCTTTAGCCGCTGAGGGCGCGGCTCTTGCCCAGAAGCGACTTTTTCCGCAGCCTGCTAAGGAGGTTTGACGTGGTAACCAGGCGATGGATTCTCCTCTTGCTCTCGGCAGCGATGGCTTCGCTATTTGCTGGGTGCGGTAGCAACACGTTCAATGTAACCGATCCGCCTCCGCCGCCGCAGAAGCCCGTCCAGATTGCTTTTACGTCGGCCCCGCCCGCGCCGCCCAACACCATCTCCATCGCCCAGACCCCTCCGCCGACGATCACAGTCGCCGTCACCAACGATCCCTTCCCAAACGGCGCCGGAGTCGACTGGGAGTTGGCCTCGTGCCAGAACGGCCCGAATGGTTTCAGCAATTGCAACACTACGGTGTGCGGCCAGAACAGTAACAACGCCTGCGGCTACCTCTATCTCTCCACTGACTCCACGAAGACGCCAGTGACGTCCTCCGCCGACAACGCGACGTTAGCCTACCAGCCCCCCGTCAGCTTTCCCGTGGTCGGGAACAACCTATATCTAGAAATCATTGCCCTTGCCGTTGCGGATCCCACAAAGAACCAGCTTGCTCCCGTCCAAATCACGGCCTTCGGCAGCAGCCTTCAGGCGGGTAACTATGTTCTCCAAGCCCAGGGAGTCGAAAATGGCTTCAGCTACCAGTTTGCCGGAGTGATCACGCTCGACGGCAAGGGCGGAATTACGGGCGGCGAACAAACGATCAATTTCAACAACAACGGAACCTTGACGTCCGAGACGGACCCAATCCTTCCTGCGGGAAGCGGCTATTTCCTAGGCCCTGACGGACGGGGAAGCATTACCCTCAACACCGGGAACAACAACATTGGCGGGAACGGCATTGAGACTTTTACTTTCGCGTACTTAAACAGTTCCCATGCGCTGATTGCCCAAGGCGATCTCGGCACTGCGGCCACCGGAGCCTCAGCCACCGGAACCATGGATTTGCAGACCAGCACAACGGCGCCGGTGGGCGGCTATGCCTTCCTGACAAGTGGCACGGATCCTACCGGCGCGATCTCCACGGCTTTGGGCGGCATTCTCGACATTGATTTGTCCTCGAACGTCGTGACCGCAAACAGCGTAATCGATGAAGTTCTGCCGGGCACACCTGTGCCACCGGCCACATCTGCGGCGCCGGTCGTCCACAGCGCGAAACCTTCCTCCGGGAAAATTTCGAGTCCCCCCGACTCGTTCGGCATGGTCACATTGAATCTTACCGTCAAGTATGCGTCTGCCCCCATCCAGTTCACCGGCTATATTGTGGACGCCACTCACATAAGGTTGATCGAGAGCGACAACACTCCCGGCAAGCCAAACCTTCCCTTCGCTTCGACCGCCGGAGTCGCCATCGCCCAGTCCCCTGCCACCGCCACGTTCTCCGGTACCTACGTGTTCGGCGACACCGGGACCGACCTCTACGGCCTCTACAATAGTGGCAACGTCGCTCCGTCCACCTTGAATTCGGCGGGCGTGTTCAGCACCAATGACAATGGCGACGGTACCGGCAGCCTGCAGAATGGATTCACCGACACGCTTCTGCAGGTCAACAACTTCTCAGGCCCAACCCAGGCATGCACCAGCCCGACACTTGGTGCTCAGGTCAGCTCCACTTTCAATGCCACATTTTCCTACAAGCCCGGAATCGGTCGCGTCACGGCGCCTGTTCCCCCGACCAGCTATTCCTCCCAGCCGCCATGCAAAGGTTTTGGCTCGCATTTCATTTTTTATCTCACCGGCAACGGGAGCCTAGGAAGCTGCCCGGCAGATACGGCGGATAATGGCAACTGCCCGGCGCTGGTTCTCTCCTACGGGAATGGCAACTACCCATTCATTGGGACGGGCATCGCTTATCCGCAGGCGACGTCTTCTCTGACGTTTAACGGCGATTACGGCTCCACCTTCACCCAGCTGAGTAGTGGGGGCGAGATCGACGCTTCCGCCAAGGTGACTGTGGACTCGACCGGGAACTTGTCTGGGGTCGCAGATGCCACCCCGTTTAGCAGTGGAATGGCCGCACCCTTTGCCGGTAGTCCCGCAAACAATTGTGTACCAGGCACGTCCGTCAATGGCAGTTTTGTGGAACTTCTCTCAGGCAATCCCCCATTCGTCAGCCCCAACCAGCCATTCTGTGCAGATTTCTACGAAATTGACTCCGATCACGGCTTCTTCGTCGAAACAGACTTAACGAATTCAAACAGTCCTTCTGGTGTGGTCTCCTTCGGATGCTACGCCCGGAGCAGCCTGCCCGTGCCGCCTGCCAGTGCTTCAGTGAAACGACCGCCGGTGTCAAAGAAGTGATCTCATGAGGTGGACAGCTTGCAGCTCAGCGATTCGGATTCCGTGATAGTGGTCATGCCGCGCGTCGCCAGTTAACAAAATATCTCGACTGTAATATCACGCCATCATCGGAAGCAGCGCGGCTATATGTTGATCACGCTCACGTTGGCCCTGACCATGCTCACAATTGCGCTGCTCACCGTGCTCCCCGACATGACGCAGCAGATTCGCCGCGACCGCGAAGAGGAGATGATCCATCGTGGTACGGCCTACATGCGTGCGATTCAGCACTTCTACAGAACGTTTGGGCGCTATCCATCGCGCATCGAAGACCTGGAGAATACCAACAACCACTGCTTCCTCCGCAAGCGCTATACCGATCCACTGAACCGGGACCCAGCCACGGGCAAAGAGAAGGACTTCGAGTTTCTGTATCAGACCGACATATTGGGCCAAACATCCGGGCTGAATGGGCTAGGAGGGCAGGGTGGGGTTCCTCCGCAAAGCGGACTGCAGGGGCAAGGCGGTTTCAGCGGCGCCACTTCGGGCGATCCGGCCGCGGCGGCAGTGATTCCGGTGACCCATCCGCGGGCAGCTCAGGCAACCCATCGGATGCGATGGGAAATTCGAGTTCGTTCGGATCGTCGCCTTCGAATTCCAATACAGGTTCCAATCCCGGCGCGGCCCTCAACCTCCCGACCGCTGGGGGAGCGATCATGGGGGTCGCCAGCGCCAGCAAGGCGAGGGCGATTCGCGAGTTCTACAACAAAACCCGTTACAAGGACTGGCTCTTCATCTACTTGCCGCAGGCTGATCGGGGAGGCCTGCTGAAGGGGCCGGTAAACCCTGGCCTCCCAACGACAAATCTGAACGGTGGCGCCTTTGGACAACAACCTGAGGCTGGTGGGATGGGCCAAGGATCCGGCGGAACAGGGCAAGCGCTAATACCGGCTGGCGGCCAGACCCAAAGCCTTCCGCAACCTCAGCAAAACTCAAGCGAGGTGACTCCTCAACAATAGATTCCGCCATCAGGGGTTGCTCAACATGTTGCACCCTCCCACGCAAGACCAAAAAGCAAGCATTCGGCGAAACCAGATTCGTTCCACATTCGGGGAGCCCATCTTTCTTGTGGGTGTCCGAAGCGATTTAATCGTCCCTTAACGCTTAGGGCGTAAACGTTTAGAGAGAGGCAGATGTGTCCCTCGCGGTTCCAGTGGCGCTGTTTGCTGTGCTCATCATCCTCTTGGCCGCAATGCCGTGGCGTCGCCCCCATCCCAATCATCAGTTCATGTTGGAATTATTGCGTTCCCAACTCGAAGACGAACAGGCGACCTGCACGAATCGCTGACGTGACCGCCAACCACCGCCAATCCTACAGTCCTATCCGGCGAAATTTGCGCTCTATTTGCGCTCTGTTTGTTCGATTATGGGCGCTTTTCGTGGTCTTAGGTGTCATCCACTGACCTGCATCGTGTTGAAATTACGTTTAAGTGACGATTCGACTCACACACGCTTCCGCCAATCTAAAGGCTTTAGCGCGTGTCCCGTGCCGTTTCCGTGCCGTTGAGGACACAGGCGGCCAAGTGGTTACTTGACTCGTTGACCCGTCGTAGGGTCGAAGACGCCGTTCCGCAGGAATTGTTCAGTGGACCAGGGTGGCGCGTCTCCTGCCAGATACTGATGGAACCACTCGAGGTGCGCCGTGTAGTACAGAGCCATTTCATACCAACTGGGCCAGTGGCCGGCGTTGGAATAGACGATCAGTTTCGAGGGCACTTTCATCTCTTGCAGTGATGTGAACATCTGCAGCGACTGGGTGTAGGGGACGCGATAATCACGCTCGCCGGAGATAACCAGGCAGGGCGTCTTGAAGTTTTTCACAAAATAGGAGGGCGAAAACTTCTCGTACTGGTCGGAGTTCCACGGCTGCCCCTTGTAGTCCCACTTGGGGAACCATAGTTCTTCGGTCGCACCATACATGGAGCGGAGATCGAAGAGACCCATCATCGAGGCGATGGCCTTGAAGCGGGTGGTGTGGCCTTCGAACCAGTCCATCATGTAGCCGCCGTAGGACCAGCCCATAGCGCCCATGCGGTCGGGGTCGACGTAAGGGAGTTTGCTCAGTTCGTCGGTGACCTTCATCAGGTCTTCAAAAACCTTGCCGCCGTGGTCACCGGAAATTTCCGCCGTGAAATCCTGGCCGTAGCCGGTGGATCCATGCGGATTGGCGAAAGCGACAATGTAGCCGGCGCCGGGATAGACCTGCCAATCGCCGCGAAAAGAATCCTGCCACTGAAACTGCGGCCCACCATGCACGTTGAGAATCAGCGGATATTTCTTGGATGGATCGAAATTGTGGGGCTTGACGATGAAGACTTCAATGTTCGCTCCGTCGGCTCCCTTCACCCACGTGCGCTCGGCGGGACGGATGTCCACCTCGTTGACGACTTCGTCATTGAATTGAGAAACGCGTTGTGGCGTCGAGGATTTGCGGCCAGCCAGGTCCACCGCAAAAATTTCAGCCGGGTCGCTGACGGAACGCCGGGTGTAGAGGATGCGGCGGTTGTCATGAGAGAGTTCGAACGAGTCAATGGCATGGTCCACCAACACCTGTTCAATGCTGCCGGAGTCGACGGCCACGGGGAAAACGGGATTGTCGACCTCAACCGGAGCGGTGAAGTACAGGGATTTCGAGTCTGAGGCCCATTGGGAGGCGTCAACCCAGTTGCGGAAGGACTCAGTGAGCACGCGTGACGTGCCCGCGGAGCGATCGAAAATGGCCAGGCGGAAGAGGTCGGACTCATAGCCGGGCTGCTTTTGCAGTTGATAGGCGATGTATTTTCCGTCGGGTGAGTACTTCGGATGACCGTCGAAGGCAGGATTCGAAGTGGTAATGTTGCGTGGCGGCTGATTGCCAGAGAGCGGGACGACCCACACATCGCTGTTGGTGGACGATGCGAGGTCGCGATCATGATTGGAGTCGAAGGCGAGTTCCGCGCTATCCGGAGAGAAATCGTATCGCAAGGATCCGCCGAGTTGGAAGGGAGGAGAATCGAAATCGCCGGGCGTCAGGTCGCGCACCGCGCCGCTGGAAACATCCGCGAGAAGGACGTGCGTGCGCTTGCCGTCTTTCCATTGCGTCCAATGGCGGTAGAGCAGCGCATCGGCCATGTGGGCGTGGAGCGGGCCCTTGCTCCAGCGCTGTTCGATCTTCTTGTTGCAAGCATCGTCGGCGCTGCATTCCG
>Ga0187819_10000858_pt1 | contig 15429 bp, 12 predicted proteins | sample NC_wetland_sal_i_15_FD_132411 | JGI IMG/M metagenome (GOLD analysis project Ga0187819, IMG submission 132411) | Wetland sediment microbial communities from Neuse River Estuary, North Carolina, USA - SO4_4 | ecosystem: Environmental > Aquatic > Freshwater > Wetlands > Sediment | place: USA...
ATATTTTTGCTATGGTCAGCGAATCCGCCCAATCGAGGAAGACTTGCGCAAAGTGGTGATCCGGGCTGATGTGAAGAAGTCGCAGCAAACCGTCGGCAATATCGCAGGGATCTTCGCGTTGCATCAGCAAAAGAACGCCGCAGGCCGCCAGCAATACGATTAACCCTTTAGCGAGTTCTAGCGTAGCAATGCCCCGCAGGACCTGGAGGTTGGCTCCGGGCTCCAGATCTGCGGCTGCGACCTTGGTATGCACGATAGAACTCATTAGAACATTATCTCCCTGGCTGCAGACTTAATTGTTGTGCCGGCGTAAAAATCCGGTCCCGAATTAGCAATGTGCTCACCAGCGACGTCAGCCCGGAGGCCGCAAAAATCATAGCCAGCACCACAAACTGATAGATGGCTGCGTACAGCGGCCGAGCGCCGGAGAGCAGCATTCCCGCCATGAGTCCGGGAATCCATACAATACCCAGCGAACGCAGCGAGTCAATGGCCGGAATCAGGCTGGCTTCGAAGGAAGCCTGAACGTAAGGCGAGACGCTGACTTTCGCGTCCGCTCCCAGGGCGAGCGCGGTTTCTATTTCGCCGACGTGGGCCAGCACATCCGCGCGAAAACGGTTGAGCGCCAAACCGTTGGTGTTCATGGCATTGGTGATGAGCATGCTTCCGACGGGGACCAATGAGGTAATCGCGGTGTCGATGACGCCTAGCCAAGTCATCAGCGCGATGACTGAGCCTGAGCCGAAAGCAATCGACCATGCCGAGACGCGAAATGCGTCCGGTATACCTTTAGCGCGACGGGCCGAGGTCGTGCCGGCGGCAATGATCATCCCGGCGAGAAGAAAGGCGCTAACCCAGCGCGGGGCACGCAGCAACAAGAGGAGAATCGATCCCACAGCTGTGATTTGAATGATGCCGCGAAGCATCGCGATTAGAGTTTCGCTCTCCAGATGAATGCCGCGACGGCGCGCTAACAAAACGACCGCCATGGCTGCGAGCGAGGATAAAAGAGCCTGCGTCAAAGCAAGATACAGCTGATTGCTGAAGAATAACTTAAGCATGCAATACCTCGTTGACAGGACCCTGCCGCACGACGCGTCCGGCTTCGAGCACCAACGCACGACCGGACAGGCGGGTGGCTTGCGCAGTGTCATGGGTAACCAGTACGCAGGTCAGTCCCTGGTCGCGCACGATCCGCTGGATCGTTGCTTCGACCTCCAGCTTAGATGTTTCGTCCAGCGCGGAGGTCGGCTCATCCAGAAGTAGTACCAGCGGCGAATTTGCCAAAGTACGGCGAGGGAGACGCGCTGGGCTTCGCCGCCAGACAGGTTGGCGACGTTGCGGCTGGCATATCCGCTCAGGCCGACGCGGGCGAGGAGTTGCTCGATGGTTTCTTGCGATAAAAGCTCGCCGCGCTGCAGGGGACCGAATCGCAGGTTATCCTCCACCGTGCCGGGGAAGAGGTAGGGACGCTGGTTTACCAAGCCCAACTTGCGGCGCAACTCGCGGGGCTCAATTTGCCGGTAATCGATTCCCTCGACGTAGACGGTGCCACTGGTGGGCTCATCCAGGCGGTTCAGCAGCCTGAGCAAAGAACTCTTCCCCGATCCGCTGGGGCCCACGATGGCGAGGACCTCGCCGGTTCGCACTTCGAAGATAACATCCTCGACCAAAACTCTCTCCTTGACTACACGGCCCAGGTGCTCGGTTCGCAGAATGGGGCCGGAAGTGGCAGACGAAGTCACGGGAATGTCTGTTCTTGTCCTGCTCTCAATCCGCCCGGCAGGGGCGACATCGTGAGAATGCCTTTCTACATCTCTCTCAGTACGGACCGTATCGGGGTTCTTCGACTGCGGGAGCGGCTTTGCCAGCGGCTCACTTCGCTCAGATTGACATTGGGTTTCTGTGATCACTGTCCCTGGGCGCGGACGGCGGCGCGCAACTCTTTCACGATCTCGCCCGCGGCTTTGCGCGCGGCGTCCTGCTGCGTGACTGCGAAAGAAATGGCGCCCACCCGCGCGTGACCGCCGCCGCCGTAGCGCTCACAGATCTTTGCCAGATTTACCACCGGTTCCGATGGCGCCCAGGGGTTCGATCCCACGGAAACCTTTACCCGGAAGCTGCTTTTGCTCAGGCCCACGCTGTAGATGGATTCCGGATGCAGATAGTAAGGAACGAATTTGTTGTAGCCCTCGAGTTCGTGGTCGGTCACATCGAAGAAAAGCGTGCCATCTTTCGATTCGATGCGTTCTCCGAGGATGGCCAGGGATCGTTGATGCCGTTCGAGCAGCGGTGGCAGGAGCGATGCGACAAAAGGCTCTTCGATGATCTGGGCCAAAGGCTTGGTGGCGAGAAGCGGGATGAGGCGCGGCAAGAAATCATGCGTCTGATTCGATTCGATCACCATGGTCAGCTTCATGGCCGGAGCTTGCATTTCGACGGCGGTACGGGCGTCGGGATACATGGCGCCGTCAATGATGTCGGTCCACTGAATCAGATCGGCTACGGGCTTGGGATCGAAACCGAAGCGCTGCTCGGCGATGGTCGCGATAAAGCTGGTGCAGGATTTGAAATCCGGATCGTAAAACTTGCGGTTGCTCTGATCTTGTTCGAAGTGGGCGGCGTCGGCGGGCGAGAGGAACGCGCTTTCATGATGGTCAAACCACCAGGTTATTTTTGGCGAGCTGGAATACTTGAAATCCACGATGGCATTTTCATCGCCATCAAAATTCTTTTCGTCAAACAGAGAACCGGCGCGGTGCAGGAGGCCGGAGAAGACGAACTGCACATCGTTCCGAATCCGTTCGCGGTAGAAGCGGGAGAAAAGGGCGGCCGAGGAGGCGCCGTCAAAACACTTGTCGTGATAGAAGACTCGAATTCGCAAACCTGTTTCCCCTTCCGGCCAGAATCAGACAGACTACCCGAAACCAGCCCGAAACAAAAGTAATGGGAACGGGTGCCGGAGCATTGTCACAGACGTAGGAGGGTTCGACAGCGAACACGTAGGCGGAATGACTCGTCTGATGGGAAGGGTGGGAGCTCTCGAGATTTAAAGCTAGGCGTTTGCCTGTTTCTCCGCAATATCCCCGATGACGGGCAACTTCCACATTTGCCCCTGATTGGCTTTCAACAACAGAACAATCCAGATGACGAAGCCGGCCAATCCGACCAGCGGCCATATAAGGATGGTGAGCCAACCGAACAGAGGAATATGGGCGATGATGTTGAGCACAATCCACAGGGCCGTCCAGGCGACGGCGAAAAAGATGGACTGGAATGCGTGAAAGCGGATAAATCGGCTACGGTTGTAAGGCTCAAGCACCAGAAAGATGATGGCGGGAATGATGGTGAAATAAGCCAGCATGCCGGCCACGTTGTCAGATAACCCACCTGCGGTGGTTTGGGCAGGCCGCGCTACGGGAGCTCCCGAGCGGCTGCATGACGGACAAACCGTAGAACCATCTGGCGTTTGAGCGCCACAGATCGTGCAGAACGCCATAACGGCACCCCCTCAAGCATTCGTTTTGCTTGCGATCAACAGGACGGGCGCACATTAGCAGAAATGTCCGACTAAGGCAAACGAAATCGCAATGCTGGAAAGACCCGTCGCTTGGCTTAATTCCCTGCCCCCAACCGAGGCCGTGACGGCGAGGTACCATACAGCACTCTCGTATTCGACTCCAGCGGCAATCTCTACGGCACCACGAACTTGGGCGGCGGAACCTTCAACTACGGCACGGTGTTTGAGATTACGCCTTGACTTTGTCTGCTAGGCCCAATCCCGCGCACATTTTCACTTTAGTAAAGAGCGGGACAATCGCCGCGCGGCACTGGGCCAATTCGTGATCTGATGGAATCTTCAGATCGCTTCATACCGCTTCAGACCGTCTCCATGGACACTTGCTGCAGGATGCTGCAAGATCGCGAGCATGATTTCTGCTCATGGCGAGTCGAAATCAATCCACTACAGAGGTGATTCAATGAACCGATCAAGAGCTATGAAGCCGCGCAGATTTTTGGCAATGATAACGATGCTGTTCGCCGCGATGGTTACGACATTGCTGCTCCCAGCTTACGGTCAAGAGGTCGATCCGACATGGTATAACCCGTGGGCGGCAACGAGCACGGCGGTTGCTCATCCATCTCCGAAACGAGCGGCCGTCCACCAGCGTCAAGCAAAGCTGAGGCCCGTGTCGACGTCTGCGAGCGGCGGGAAGTTGCGCGGGAAGCGATCCACTACGTCCTACGCGCTCATGACGCGCCTCGCAAAGTGAGGAAGCGTATGGCAGGCGTCCTGTAGAGATGCGGCTGGCCGCGTCTCCACCTGCGGAAGTGGTCTGGCTTTCAGGTCATTCGGTCTTGGGCGGAGATTCAGGGGTCCCTCGCGGATTCTCCGGATCCAACCCGGCCGCGGTCATGACAGCACGTCCAAAGTCTTCGGGGGAAATGACAAATCCTTCAGCTGGCGATGGGCTACTGGCATCTTCTACAGCGGTGGGCGCGACGAAGCGATAGCCGCGGCCGACTACCGTCTGCAGATACTGCGGCTGATCGGCGTCGTCCTCAAGGGCACGGCGGATCTTGCGGATGGCGGTATTGATTCCCTGTTCGACCTCGACGAACACATCTTTGCTCCATAGCGCACTGGCGATCTCGTCGCGCGTGACCAGTTGACCTCGTTTTTCGACGAGGAACATGAGCAGTTGCAGTGGCAGGCCCTCCAGCCGGACCGGGATGCCGCGACGAAAGAGCTGAAAACGGCTGTAATCCAGTTGGAAGTCGTCGAAGCAAATCTTCTTATCCGGCACGGCACAACTCCTATATCACGTGACCCCACGCGACGACAGAAACGCGAGACGCGGCAAGCCGCGTCTCGGCAGGTTCTGAAATTTTGTTCTTGTGAGGTTGCTGTGTCAAGCCCAGAATTTCTTTCGGTAGCGCACGCGAGATTCCTCGCCCCGCTGGTGAAAGCGCGGGGCTTCGGAATGACGTCCCTCAAAACAGAGCCAAACTTACCCACTGCGTTTTTTTCTTAGAAAACAGAGAAAAAATTTACTTGAGGCCTTCGACTAAATAGAGGTCTCCGAGGGTGCGATGGAAGCCGTAGACGTAGGTCTTGCCATCGGGCGTCATGAGGATCGGTCCGATGGTAGAGACACCGGTGGGATCGAGCGGGGCAATTTCTTTCCACACGGTTTTCTTGCCCGTGGCTAATTCCAATCGATAAACCTTGGCGGGCACTTCGCCGGTCCGGTAGAGAAAAATGGAACGAGCGTCCTGACTCCAACTAATGGGAAGATCTCCCGCCTCCATACCTTTAACGATGCGCGGATCGCCTCCCGACACGGAAAATACGTAGCCTTTTTGGTCGGGGCCAATTCCTACCACCATCTGGCCGTCGGGTGAGATTGCAAAGTCCTGGGCTTCGACCCCTTCCGAAGAAATCGCCTGCGGTTTCCCTCCGGAGATATCCTGCACGTAAAAGCGCACGCCACGCGCGGGCTCGTTTCCCGAGAAGACGAAGCGCTTTCCGTCGGGGAGCCAACGTGCCCATTGATGGTTGATCGAATCGTTGGTCAACGACTTAGTTTCACCCGCTCCGGTTGGCAAGAGCCGGAGTTGTCCGGGCGCGATCGGCGTTACCACGAGAACCCACTTTTGATCCGGCGAAAGGGCAGAGGCGCCACCTTCGCCCAGCCGTATAGCGGGTGTGCCATCAGTGTTGCGAATATAAACCGCGTAAGTCAGATCCCGTGTATCTCCATACTGCACGCCGCCGCCAATTCCCTCTTCATCAAAAAGCAGCGTTTTGCCGTCAGCGGAAAGGTCCGCGGGATAGGAGTAGTCAAGCCAGGAAAGATCACGCTCCTTGGTGGCGCCTCCGGCCAAACCCATGACCTCGCGCCGGCGATCGGCGCGAGCCAGTAGCACCCGTCCGTCTTGCCAGATATCGAAGATCACCAGTGAACCCGGTACCCGAGTCACCAACCGATGCTTGCCAGCGAGGTCGACAGCGGTGATGTAGTGAAACAATCCCAATTCGCTGGCGGTGAACCAAACCTCTTTGCCGTCAGGTGACCAGGCTAGCCCCTGCGTGCCATACCACTCCCGGGTCAGTTCACGCTTGTGACCGGAAACGTCGACGATGGCGACCAAGCCGCCATCGTCTCCCTGATTCGGATGGTCCATGAAGGCCACGAAGTCGCCCTTGGGGGAAACTCGCGGATAGCTGATCCAGCCACCGCTCGTCTCGTAGAGGACTTTGCCGATGGGATATTCCAGCCGGTCGCGGCCACCCACATTGCGCACCACCGCCAAGCTGTTCCCGTCAGGGGACCAATCTGCCCACTCGACATCCTCGACCACCGGACGGGGTGCGCCGCCCGCCAATGGCGCTCTGGCCAGGGTGCCCACGTTGATCCATGTCCCGACAGGATGGCTGCCCAAGGAAAGCGCCATCTCACCTCTCGACGAAATGGCCAAAAGCTCGGCACGGCCCAGTCCGAGAGAACGCGACTCCACCATGCCCTGGCGGGCGGAGAACGTTTCCACCGGATTCCCTTGCCAGGCGGCGCTGTATAGGATCGTTTGTCCGTCGGGCGCAAATCGGGCCGAGCGAATTTCGCCGCGCCGGAAGGTAATCTCGTGATAAAGCGGAGCGCTGGCGGCCGAGGACCCCCAAATGCGCTTGCCCGCCAGTAACCCCACGGCGAGGGCGACGAGAAAACCAAGACAAACCATTGCGGGCAGAAGACGGCTGCGGCGTCGTGCCGGGACTGCATCTTCTTTTTCACCGCTCACCTTTGCCGTAATCGCTGCGGCGGTCGCGACGACTCCACTGATGCCAGCGCGCGAGGAATCTGCGTCCCGCTTCAAGCGCTTTAAATCGGCGCGAAGTTCGGCGGCGCTCTGACAGCGCAACTCCCGGTCTTTCTCCAACGTCTTGTTCAGAATAATTTCCAGTTGCGGCGGCAATCCCGGGTTTAACTGGACGACGGACATGGGTACTTTATTCAGGATGGCTTCAAAGACGACGGCGGATGTGGTTCCCGAGAACGGCTGTCTGCCAGTCGCCATTTCGTAGAGCACCACGCCGAACGAGAACAGATCGGTGCGATGATCGAGGGTCTCGCCGCGCGCCTGCTCCGGCGACATATAACTAATGGTTCCCATCGCGGTGCCTGGCGTGGTGAGTTGGTCCACACTGATGGCGGTGCGGGTTGCCCCCGCCGAGGCGTCGACGACCCGGCTTCCATGCGGGGTGAGCTTTGCCAAGCCAAAATCAAGGATCTTGGTTTGGCCGCGCTGGGTGACAAAGATATTTGCGGGCTTGATGTCACGGTGCACGATTCCGCTGGAGTGGGCGGCGTCGAGAGCATCGGCAATCTGGATTCCCAGTTCCAGCAGTTGTTCCATCTTCAGCGGACGGCCCTCAATCTTGTGCTTGAGAGTTACGCCGTCGAGGTACTCCATGGCGATGAAAGCTTTGCCGTCCTGCTCGCCGATGTCGTAAATGGTGCAGATATTGGGATGGTTCAAGGCGGATGCGGCCTGCGCCTCGCGTTGAAAGCGGCTGAGGGCCTGAGGATCTTTGGCCACGTCTGCGGGAAGAAACTTGAGCGCGACAAAGCGGCGCAGGCGCGTGTCTTCCGCTTTGTAGACGACGCCCATCCCGCCACCGCCTAACATCTCAATGATTCGGTAGTGGGAAATGGTCTGACCTATCATGATGCGAATGGCGGCCTGTTTGTGCAGGGCGCAGCTATCTTAGGTGGGATTGGCGCTTGCGTCAATCGGCAATAAGCATTCCTCCGCAAATATTGGCGAACGCTCGAGCTGCAGAGAAACTCGTGAATCGGCGCTAAAAGGTCACGGTTTCTAAGCCGGGTCGTAAGTCGCTAAGCTGTAATGGTCGGCGCGGCCCGAAGCCGCGCCGCTCAAACCCTCAACGCCCGTAACTTCCAGCCCCGCCCCTCCAATACTCCTGCACCTGGAGTAATCGTCCCCGAATGTTGGGCGCTCGAACTAACTTCTCACCGTCAGCACCGGACACGGGGCGTGACAAACCACCTCGTGCGCGGTTGCCCATGGCAGGTGTGCGGAGGCGCGAGCCGAGGCGGCCTGATTTACGCCCATGACGATTAAATCCGCTTGCAAGACTGCGGCTATCTTCACAATGGCGTCGGGGGCGAAGTCGAATTCGACCAGGAATTCCGGATCAGACGGCAGATTCGTGTGAGGCGGGATCAGTTCCCGGAGCCGATCGATATAGCGCTCTCGCGCATATTTCTGCTGTTCGATGAAATCCGTGCCGGGGTACCAATACGGCCCGATCTCGGCGACGGGCACCGGAGTTACCACGTGCAAAAGGATCAGCCTCGCCTTGCTTTGCGTAGCCAGCGAGATCGCATATTGCAGTGCGTGCAAGGAAGCTGCACCGAAATCGGTTGCAAACAGGATTCGGCGAAATTGCTTTGCGCTTGCCGGTTCGACAGGAACCGCGGGCCCGACGGTCAGTACGGGACACGACGCCAGCCGAAAGAGCTCTTCCGCCACCGAACCCAGCAGGACTTTCTTCAAACCTCCTCGGCCGTGCGTGCCGAGTACCAGCAGATCGATTTCGTCCCGCTGGATCAATGCAGACAAGACATCCCAGATTCGTCCCTGCTCAAGCAGCACCTCATGGGGCAGGTCGCCGAGCGAAGTTCTGCTCAGGAAATTGTTCATATCGCGTTGCGCGTTCTGCCGGCCGTAATCCAACTCCGCAGGCAGCGGCTCAATCGGAATAGGCATCCGTGCTTCCGGAGAAATCACATTGACGAGATAGATCTTGGAACCATATCTGCTCGCGATCGCTGCGGCGTAAGGCACAGCCTTGCTCGAGACCTCGGAGAAATCGGTTGCAAGCAAGATGTTTCTAAAGGTGACACTCTGTTCTAGCTCAATCGTTTGCATGGGGATACCTCCTTCCCCTTCTGCTTTGTTTATACGGCGAAACCATTTTTCGGGCGGTGATCAAAATCACATGACGTGCCAAAGGTGCAATGGGCCCGAAGCAGAGTTACGGAAGGAATTACGAATGACGAGTCGCTAGCCCTTGAGCGTCGTCTCCCGACAGCCGGGCTCGGGACAAACGTATCGGAGGATATTCCGCTGCCGGTCCAGACTGGAGATGAACATGGGGCGGCCGTGCTTTTCGCAACCTGGCTGCCCCGGGGAAACGATTGGCGGTTCGTCTCTTCTCGGGGTTACATAGCCCAGCGATTCGCTGAAACAACGGGGGCAGAATTTATCGGTGCAGCGAAAGAATTCAACAGAATAGTTAACGTTGAATGGGGCCAGCAGAAACTCCATAGTTCGATAATGCTTATCGCATAATGGCAGGACGTCGCTCCTCATGGAAGGAGTCTAGCATCGCGGGCAAACAAAACCGGCGGACTTAGCCGCCGGTGGTGGTCGATCCATTACTCGGGCGAGGGCGCCCGTGGCTCCACAGAATTCAGTTGTTGCTGTCATCCCGGCGCTTCAGCGTAGGTTTATCGTCGTCGCTGGTTTGCCCATCCTTGCCGGTATTGCTGGTGGATGAGGTTCGCCGCAGACTGGGTTTATTGGTGTCCTTGTTATCGATCACCTTGCGCCGGTTCTCGAGAGAAGCCAGACGCGCTTTGACATCGTCGAATTCCGACGTGGTCACCGTGTACTCCGCGCGCGCGGGCAGGATCTTCTCGATCTCCTGCTGAGATTGAGCGATGCGGTCAGGGGTCTGCGGATGCGAGGCAAAAGTTTTTGCCAGGGTTCCGGGCTTCTTCTTCTCCATGGCCTGGAGTTTTTCGAAGAAGGCTACGAACGCCTGCGGGTCGTATCCCGCCTTATACATGTATTGCAAGCCCAGATAGTCGGCCTCGGCTTCAAAGCCGCGCTGGAAGCTCAGGAAAGTTACGGGCAAAGCTAGACCAGCAGCCTCATAGGCCGCGTATCCGATCCCTCCACCGACGAAAATGAGCGGGATCGTGGCAAAATTGGCGTACTGCGCTCGGGTCATTTGCCGGGTGGCATGGCGAGCGCAGACATGCGCGATCTCGTGCGCCATCACGCCAGCCAGTTCCGCTTCTCCGTCTGCCGCCAGGATGGTCGCGGAGTCTACATAAACGAAGCCGCCGGGAAGGGACATGGCGTTAACCACGTCCGAGTCAATGATCTTGAAGACAAAAGGAACTTGCGCATCCGAGTTGCGAACCAGGTTCTGTCCCAGGCGATTCACGTACTCGGTAACCACCGGGTCGCTCACCAGCTTCGAACTGGAGTCGACCATTTGGGCATACTGTTTCCCCATCTTGATGTCGCTCTCGATAGAGTACCAATTGCCAAGGCCGCGTCCGCCCATCTTGCGATTGCCGATGGCATCCACGTCGCTTTTGCCCCCATCGTGTTTAACCTTGTCGGGGTCGGCGGGCTGAATCGGCGTCGTGGTTTGTGTACTTTGGGTTGCCGACCCGCCGCTCTGCGGCGGCGCGCCCCCGGAAACTCCCGGGTCGCCGCTGGGCACCGGCGGGCTGGGTTGGCTACCCGGAACCCCAGTCTGCGCAAAAACCGCTGACGTTAGACTGCCGAACGTGAATAAAGCAGCCGTTAGTACTAAGAGCCTGAACTTCATAGACAACCCCATTTTCCGCCCGAGCGGGCCTCTAGCTCCGATTATACGCCCGGACACACCACGCTTATGGTGGATTCCCCTAAGAAGTTCGACGCACAATCGGGACGGAAGGTTATCCGGGCGTAACCGAGCTGCGTGCCGTAGGCCGGATGCCCTCGTCCGGGCAGCCGAGCAAAGCTTGGCAGGGAGCTCACTTGCCGGGAGCCATGACCACCGCGACAACCGAATCCGCACAGCCGTAGTAGAGGAACCATTGGTCGTGAAAGTACGCCAGTCCCTCGGCAAATGTGGTTCCTGCTGCGTACTGTCCGGTCTTCTCGTAGGGCATGACCGGCTTCAACACCGGCTGTTGCGTCTGCTGCAGCAGACGTGCGGGATCGCTTCTATCGAAAAGCGCCTCCCCGGCCGCATAGGCATTGGAGCCTAAATCAGGGTCCCCATCTTTGACTGCATTCTTGCCGTTGTAAAGCACCACAATTCCCGCCGAGGTCAGAACCGGCGGCGGCCCGACCTCCGGAAACGTGCTGTCAAAATGACCGAAACGCGGCCGCAGCACTTCGATGGGCTGGGCTTTCGCATCTTCGACCGGGCTCCAATGGATGAGGTCGCTCGAGGTCGCCAAATGGATGGCGCCTTCGCCCCAGTACATCCAGTATCGTCCGTTGATTTTGGCCGCGATCAGACGTTCCTTCTCGATCCGCGTCACGATTCCTGCTGACTTGTACTTCAACTCCGCGTACTTGCCGCCGGCGGCGAGTGCAAAGGCGGGCCCACTCTTTGTCCAATGCGTCAGATCGGGCGACGTCGCAATGCCGACCGAGTAGGTCCTACGATTCCACTGCGTGTAAGTGAGAACATAGGTACCGTCTTCGGATTCGACAATGCGTGGATCTTCCACGCCGCCCGGCCATTCACGAGCCTGTTGCCCATCGTCTGCCGGGTAAAGCACCGGATCTGCGCGTCGCACGAAAGAAATACCATCCGTACTCTCAGCCAAGCCGAGGCGCGAGGTGTGTCCCCCAATCTCCATCGTCCCGGAATCGTCCTCAGCCCGATAAAGCACATACACCTTGCCATCCCGAACAATAGCCGCCGGATTGAAGGTGTGCAGCGCTTCCCAATGCACCGGCCGCTTCAATATGGGATCGACAAAAGTTGACTCCGTCCGCGGAGTGATTACGGGGTTGCCGCTCGCCGGGCGCACGAAGGGGCCCAGTTCCCATTTTTCGATGTCCTGCGCCTGCAAAGCGGCTGACAACAGCGCCGCCGCTAACCAGCGCTTTTTTCGCACACTCATGCGTCCAGTATATTCGCCAGCTAAATTGGAAACTCGTTCGGGATCATGGGATGCCTACTCAGCTCCGGCATGACGCGGCCGGTTCATTGGGAAGGGTCGGGGGATTGAGCAAACGATTCAACGCCGTGGATTGAAGTGCTGGTGCCGGGAGGGGGAGTTGAACCCCCAAGGGCCGAAGCCCGGCGGATTTTGAGTCCAACCCATTCGCTTTCCAAACAATCCATTTTCTTTACCTTGCAAAGAGTTGCGCTCAACTCTGCGTGGCAACCTGTGAGGAACGGTTCGGTCTTGTGAGGGGCCAATGGTCAGAGTTTGGGCAGAGAAAATCCTATGTCAACCAGGGACTCGCTGTCCTTCAATAACGGTGGTTGCGACGCCAGTAGTGCGCAACTACGCGGAGTTTGGATTCGAGGATCGCAGGAGCGGAAAGCCGAATCTGGCATGGAAAACCATGCGGCAGAGCGCGGCATCCTCCAGAATGCCGCAAAAACGGGTCGGGAATGGCTTGAGGTTGAGAAGCGGATGCAGGAAATGCGGAGGGTACTTCGGACACCCCATCCCGTTTGTTGAGGGCGTCGGGTATCAAGCGTGTTTCAAAGTCGGCTGCGTTCCTTCGTTCCATACGTAGCCGAGTTTTCCCCAACCGCTGCCACAAATCTTTCAAATTTATTTTTGCCGATCCCTCAATACCTTAGGGGAGTTCTCGTAGAAAACTCTCTTGGCTTGCCGAATTTTCGCCCATTTGGGGTATGAACACTTCACAAGCTGGCGAACGCGAAAGCCTAGCAACCGAGCACTACATTGAAAACGTGGCCGCACACAGCTACTTTCGGCGGGGTGCGGCCCCCCAGGGGCGTCCGGTAGTCCGCTCGCCAGGAGAACTGCGGCTGCATCCCGCGATGAAGGAACTCGGCTGGACGGGTGTAATAGACGAACTCAACGACGCCGCCCGACTGAAGGACCACTCCGTGCCCGAGCAGGTTCTCATCACGACGAACGGGACTATTCTCGCTGGCTTCGGGCACTGGCGCTTGGCGATGTTAGAGGGTTGGCACGAAATCAACTGCATCGAGTATCCGCTCAGTGAGGACGAAGCCCTCCAGTTCATACTCACCCACCATCAAACCCGGTGCGGGTGGAACGATTTTGTCCGCATTCGCTTAGCGCTGACACTGGAGGCCAGTCTTCAGCAAACGGCGCTCGACAACATGCGCGCCGGGGGCAAGTTCAAGGGTTCGACAAACTTGTCGGAGGCTGACCGCATCGATGTCCGCGAGAAGATCGCCTGGCGCGCTGGCACAGGCACCGGCAATGTAAGCAAGGTCAAGGCGATCCTGCTCAGTGCTCACCCGAATGTCATTACGGCTCTGCAAAACGGTTTGCTCTCAATCCATCGAGCTTGGCTGTGGAGCAAACTGCCCAAGTTGCAGCAGAGACTCGAATTCGCCCGCTACGAAGAGCAGCGCACCCAGCGAAAGCTCTTGCGTGAGTTCTTGCCCAAGCCCGCGAGCGTATCGCTCGACCCACTTCAGGTCATCGACGATTTGAAGCGGTTGCAGGCGCGGCAGCCAGGCTCCATCGACATCCGCACCAGCCAAAGACGGCGCACCGTCGTGATCCTTGGACAGGACTTCGCGGGGCTGCTTGGCACCCAGAAGGAGCTTGATTGGTAATACCTAAATTCTCGGCAATTCCCCGCCGCAGCCGTTCGCAGCAGATTCTCATCATCGGACGCGAGCATTGGGACCATGACGGTTATGACCCGAATGCCCGTGGTGTCTTCCGCCGCGCCCTGCAATGCAAGACGCCGGCGCTCGGCAGACGGGTTTATGCCTCGGAGAATGAACAACGGGAGTTCTGCAACACCTGCAAGTCGCTGGTGGCATGCACCAGTTGCGGCCACTGGGCCACCACACAGTGGCAGCGCAAGCGCGACTGCGCACTCCCGGACGGCCGTTACCTCTCCATCACCTTCACCATGCCGAAAACATTGTGGCCTCTGTTTGCGGCCAACCCACGGCTCTGCCGCAAACTGGCGCAAATCGCGGCCCGAGTCATCGGGACCTATGCCAGAGTGCGCAAAGGCGCTGAAGTTGGTGTCATGCCCGTCCTGCAAACCTTCAACGGGAAATTGGAGTATAACGCCCACGTGCACACGCTGGTCACAGCTGGAGATTTGCGAACGGCTGGCACACAGGGGCCGTCGAGCATCTTCTTTGACCCATACGAGCTGAGGGGCAGCTGGCAGCGGCTAGTAATTGTGCTTTTGCGCGGGGCGTTGCGGGCGGGCCAGCTTAAGTTCACAATGCCTAGCGATCAGGTTGAACGTCTGCTCCTGGCAGAAGAGAAGCGCACGTGGTATAGCACGCATGTGCAAGCCGACGACAAAGAACACTTCCTAAGCTACGGAGGGCGCTATGTGAGGCGTCCGCCCTTCGCGGAGCAACGCATTCTTACCATCGCCGACGGGTTTGTGCGGTTCCGGTACAAGGATAAGCAGACGGACCGACGGGAGACGGTGCAGTGCACAGTCGAGGAGTTCATCGACCGGTGGGCGCAGCACCTCCCCGGACGCTATCGTCATACGGTAAGGTACTTCGGATTGTTTGCCCCGCGCCGTTGGGCCCAGGTAGCCGCCGCAGCTTTCACCCTCCTCGGCAAACAGCAGCGACCACGACCCAAGCGCCTTCCCTGGGCGGTTGCCATCCAAGACCTGGGTGGCCCGAACCCGCTCGTCGACGACAAGGGGCAGTCAATGAAATTCGTCAGACATATAGCTCCCGTAGCTGGCTGATCGCAACGCAGCCGAATACTCCGATCTGCCGAACGCACGGCACAGCGGCGAGAGCGCGCTTGCTCCTGAACGGCAGATTATCCTTTCGCGTTCTGCAAAGACCCACACAGCGTCCGGGGCGGGACTGTCTCACCTCTATCGGGGCAGCGGCGGGCCGAAATATGTGGCATCCCTACCAGCGACAGGCAGACCCAGGCTCCTCCACGTCCTCGGCACCACAAATCTTGTTTTTGATTTTCCTATTGATCAAGGAGTGCAGTTCTGTCATGTGGCGATGCAATCGAGGATTGTTTCATCTCAGGCAAGTTCATCAGATCAAATCTCTGTAACGCTCCAAAGCCACGCGAACCAGTTGGCTCCGTGTGCGCACTTCCGTCTTGCCAAACAGTTGCTGCAGCGCGTTCTTGACCGCGCTCTCCGAAATATTCATGCGTGACGCAATTTCTTTATTCGATGAGCCTTGAACAACCAACCGCAGTACGTCCATCTCCCTGATATTGAGAGAGGGCCGCTCCTTCTGATCCAGAGGGGCCGAACTCGTTTCCGCCTGCACGGTCTGTTCCTCACTAACGTCAGCGATGATGGCTGCCAGCTTCGGCGTCATTCCCTCCTTGTAGCTGGAGAACCAAACCTCGGCGAGAAAAGACTCTCCATTACCCCGATGCCCGCGACACTGCATCGACG
>Ga0187819_10000861_pt1 | contig 15413 bp, 18 predicted proteins | sample NC_wetland_sal_i_15_FD_132411 | JGI IMG/M metagenome (GOLD analysis project Ga0187819, IMG submission 132411) | Wetland sediment microbial communities from Neuse River Estuary, North Carolina, USA - SO4_4 | ecosystem: Environmental > Aquatic > Freshwater > Wetlands > Sediment | place: USA...
CACCTGAGCGGCGGCTTCGCGGCTGCGATGATAATTGAACACCACGTCGGCGCCTGCCTGCGCGAATAGCTTCACCGTTGCAGCTCCAATCCCTCTTGAGCCGCCCGTGACGAGTGCCGCCTTGCCTGCCAGCGAGATCATATTCCCCCCGGGAAGAAAACCAAGATGTAAGCGTCAAATTCAGAAAGCAGGAAAAAAAATCGGAAGCTGACCGCAGGCTCCCACCCCGGAACGAGCGGTCCCTATCGCCGAACAGGCGCCTTGAGCGTTGTGGCCACCAGATCGCGGAACAAGGGTAGCGCCAAGGGCTCCGTGCCCGCCATCCGTTCCGGGTGCCATTGCACACCGGTTACCCAGTTCGTGTCTGCCGTCCATTCGACTGCTTCGATGACGCCATCGGGTGCGTGCGCGACGACACGAAGTCCGCGGCCGGGCTCGCGAATCGCCTGGTGATGCGAGCTATTCACCTGCCCTTCGGTTCCCTGTGCGATCGCCGCGAGGCGCGTGCCACTATCAATGCGGATGGAATGGCGAAATTCCTTGTCGGTTTGTTCGCTGGTTGGGTGCGGTATATCGGTTCTAATTTCGCTCGAGGCATCGCGCGATGAAAGGTGCTGGATCAAAGAGCCGCCGAGAAATACGTTCAGGCTTTGCACGCCGTAGCAGATTGCCAGCACGGGCTTATGCTCGGTAAAGGCGTGATCAAGCAGGGCGAAATCGGTTCGTTCGCGATCGGCGTCCGCGTCCGCTGACTTCGGATGGCGCGCGGCATGGTAAAGCGCGGGCTCCACGTCGGCCGGGCTCCCGGTAAGCACGACGGCATCGAGCGAATTCGCGAGCCTCTTTAGCTCGTCCGCGGAAAGACCAAGGGAGATTGGCACCGGCTCACCGCCGGCCAGGCGGACCGATTCCAGGTAACGATCGTATTTCGCGCGCTCGCCCTTAAGCTCTTCATTTCTAGTGCGATAGGGGAGGCCGATGCGCGGCTTGTGGTTGGCCTCTACGGTCATGAAGCGCCCATCCTACCATCGCTGCGCGGCCCCGGCAACCCGCGGGGTCGTGGGAGAGACTACTCACATCGTATCCACCTGGTGAAATTGAAGTGCCTCAGTCCAAAACGCTGGGAGGGGCCTGCCACCCGGCCGAGGGTTCGGCGGATGCGCCGCTGGCATCCATTATCGCCGACCGGGCTGCAAGATTGCGGGACGAGCGCTGTCAATCGTGGAAGACTCTGCGGAATAAACTGATCACCTCCACGAATGCTAGGTCTGTCGATTCCGGATCGAAACGCGGGCCTTCATCGCGCGTGAAGGCGTGTTCGGCTGGGTAGAGGAGTGTTTTATAGCGCACGCCGGAGGCTCGCAGCGCCCGATCTATAGACTCGCGCCCCGCATCCGGCACGTGCGGGTCCTTTGTCCCGAAGATCATCAGAAGTTCACCACGGATTTCTTTTGCCCGGGCCAACGATCCGGCATCTGTGTCCTGGCCGAGCTTGCCGTCGTGGATGCCTGTGCCGTAGTAACAGACCGTTGCGCGGACCTCGGGCTGAAACGCGGCGCGGAAGGCGAGGTGGCCGCCGATACAGAAACCTATCACTCCGATTTTTCCGCGGGCGACCTTGGGATGTTTGGATAGCCAGTCAAGACCCGCGCGGCAATCAGAATCGAAATCCGCGACCGGTGTTTTCGCGGCATCTTGCTGGCCGCGCGTGCGCCCGGCATCATCGAAGGGGATCACCGTTCCCGGCGGTTCGATGCGGCGATAAATTTCCGGGGCCGCGGCGACGAATCCGTATCCGGCCAGGCGGACACAGGCGCGCAGCATCGGCGGCGTGAGCTGAAAAATGTCGGAATAGCACCAGATGCCGGGATATTGGCCCTCGGCGCTGGGCGCGGCCACGAAGGTACGCATCGGGGAACCCGGCAGAGGAATGTCCGCGTATTCTGCGTGGACGATCATTTGGTTGTCGGCGGGAAATTCTGGCGGAGAGGCGAGAGCCAGTCAACTACTGATTTTCGCGGGGAGGCGTACACAGCCAGCGGTGATTCGCGGGCAGCGATCTTGCAGGTCTAGATTCCGGCGCTGATTGAAATGATGCGCGAAGGGGCATTCGGTCGCGGCGGGGACGATGCAGACTTTCTCGGCGGGTGCGCATCCCGCCAAATCGCGTAGTTCTGCTTCATCTGTTCGATGTGATGGGGGATATGGCGCTCCTGGCGCTCCATCCAATCCTCGAGGCTCAAATTGCCATCGAGCGGATTTTCCGCGCGGCGCGACCACACCGACTCCGGCAGGCGGACCAGCAATTGGTACGTCATCTTTCGTAGCCGCCGAATGATCTCCAGCGCCTCTCGCGTGCTCTGATAGAAGTAACCAAGCGATCCAGCCCAGCGCGCGGCATCGAATTCCTCTCCGGAACTTGCCGGCTCGGCAATCAATCGCCGGCAGCGAACGTAGCCGCTCGCCTCGCTATCCGCCAGATGCAGAATAATTTCGTGGATGCTCCAGCGCTCGAGCGCCGGCTTGTACAGCCACATTTTCTTCGGAAATGGCCGCAGCGCCGCCGAAAGCATGGCAGGCCCATACCCGAAAGATCCCAGCTTCTCCTGTCTCAGTTCGCCCGTCATACAGCCCCCCGATAAATACTTAGACGCAATCCGAGCAATTTGGCTGCCTAGACACACTGCTTGAAATGCAGAAATGGGCCAAAATGCTTCAGATTTCAGGCGGCTTTACGCAGGGGAACTCGACATCGCCCGAACGTGGGACGACTCTGTCCGCGGCTGGGACAAACTCAAGTTAGGAGATTTCTCAAAATCGAGCACAGGGCGCGGAAAATCTGCAAAATCGCACACAAAAGGCGGCGACTGAGAACGGAGCAGCTTTGCGAGATTATAGTAAGGTTAGTGAAAGTGCCGCGGAGCGGGGCTGGATCCGGCGGAGGCGGATGACGTCTCCTTGCTGCCTCGCCTCGACCAGTAAGTGCGCAGGTCGCCGACGAGGTAGAGCGAGCCGGTGGCGAAGACGGCATCGTCGCCGCGGGCCAGTTCGATAGCGCGCTCGAGAGCTTCGGCAGGGTCGCGCACAATTTCCGCTCGAGCGGCCAGGTGGCCGGTCATTTCCGCTAGGAGCGAAGCGGAAATGGCGCGCGGTTGCCGGGGCTCCGTTAGAATGACTGTCTCTGCGCGGGGAAATAGGAGGCCGGCGATTTCGTCCACGGCCTTGTCGCGCATGGCGCCATAAACCAGGAAAATGCGGCGCCCAGCAAAATTCTCTTCCCAGAATTTCAGAAGCTCGCGCGCGCCCGCCGGATTGTGCGTCCCGTCGAGATACACGGTGGGTTGCCCGGAGATTCGTTCGAGGCGCCCCGGCCATTGTACGCCGGCGATGCCGCGGGCTATCGCCTCGTCCGGCACAGGAAATCCGCGCTCGGCGAGAAGCCGGGCGCATGCGGCGGCGGAGAGCGCGTTGCGAATTTGGAAGCGGCCGGGCAGAGCCGGTTCGAGGACGATTTTTTTTTCGGAATGAGGCGAAGAGATCGTGGCGCGGTAGCAGCTGTCGGAGGACCGAACGTCTTCCACGCGCCACGCCGCATCCACTTCCACGAGCCGCGCATCCATCTCTGCGCAGCGACGGGCAATCACGGCGCGCGCTTCCGGGCGCTCGCTCGCGCTCACCACCCATGCTCCTGGTTTGATAATCCCGGCTTTTTCGCCGGCGATTTCTCCAATCGAGTGGCCGAGAAAATTTTCGTGGTCGAAATCCACCGGCGTGATGACGGCCACTTCCGGGTTCAGGATGTCTGTGGCATCGAGACGGCCCCCCATGCCCACTTCATAGATACCGAAGTCCACGGCAGCATCCGCAAACGCGGTAAATGCCATGGCCGTGAGGCATTCGAAGTAGGTCGGGTGCGCGCTCAGTTTTCCTGAGGCCATCAGGGATTCGATCGCTGCCTGCACGCGCGTCCACGCGGCGGCGAAGCTTTCGTCGGAAATATTTTCGCCGTTGATGCGGAGCCGCTCGTTGATGCGCTCGAGATGCGGCGAAGTGTAAAGCCCGGTGCGCAGGCCGCTCGCCCGCAGGATGGATTCGATCATCGCCGCCGTCGAGCCCTTGCCGTTTGTGCCGGCGATGTGCACGCAAGGCGCGGCCGATTGCGGATTGCCAAGCTCCGCCGCAAGGATGGTGATGTTCTCGAGGCCGAACTTCTGGACGCGCGCCTGCTGCGGCGCGGCGAGTTCCCTGCCGAGCGAAATCAATGCGCGAACGGATTTTTCGTAGTTCATGCGGAATCGTGCGTTTCGGCTTCTTGCCGGCGCCGCGCGCGATGCGCCGCTAAATTTCTTTCAGCGCTTCTTGAAGCAGGTTGGTGCTCTCCTGCACGAGTTTCGAGAGCACGCCGACAAGATCGAAGCGCAACGTCCTGAGGAAATCCGAATCCCAGCAAATCACGCCGTAGCGGACTCCTTCACGCGCCGTCAGGCCCTCGGCGACTTTCATCCATTGTTTTTCGTATTCCGGGGGCACGAGGTATACCACCGCTCCGGTAAGCCCGTGATCGCTCAAATAATTGAAATATCTTTGCGCGTGATACAGGTGCTTCTTCGATTGGTATTCCTCGCCCTTGCACTCGACCAACACCTGTTTTTTGGCGCCGGGGACCCAGAATTGAAAATCCGGGCGCACGCCGCCGTAGGTGCTGATGAACCGCTGCTGCGAGAGATCGGGCGAGGTGTAGTCAAATTTCAGGGGCGCATCCGCCTCCCATTTCACGGTCTGCTGCGTGGGATCGAAGCCGCACAGATTGCTCACCTTGCATTTGCCTTCCGCGGTATTTGCTTGGAGATCGAAAAACCATTGCAGCCGCGCCGCTTCGCCCGCCTTTTGGCGCAGAAAGCCTTCGACGGCTTCGTTGACCACCCACTCTCTGAATCGAGGCTGCTCGGCCATGCGGAGTTCCTTTCGATGGTCTTCTGCTTTGTGCTATCCCAGGAAAAATTCGAGGGCCTGCCCGATGTAGGGCTTCAATTCCTTGCGGGGGACCACGGCGTCTAGGAAGCCGTGCTCGAGGAGAAATTCGGCGGTTTGAAATCCTTCGGGCAGCTTCTCGCGAATGGTTTGCTCGATCACGCGCGGCCCGGCAAATCCGATCAGGGCGCCGGGCTCGGCGATATTCAAGTCTCCAAGCATTGCGTAGCTGGCCGTGACGCCGCCGGTGGTCGGATCGGTGAGCAGGGAAATGAACGGGACGCGCGCTTCGTCCAGACGGCCGAGCGCGGCCGAGACTTTTGCGAGCTGCATCAGGCTCACCACGCCTTCCATCATCCGTGCGCCGCCCGAGCACGAGACAATAATGAGGGGCATCTTGCGCTCGGCCGAACGTTCGATGGCGCGGGCCACTTTTTCGCCCACGACCGCGCCCATTGAGCCGCCGATAAATCCAAACTCCATTGAGCAGCAAATCACGGGCCGCGCGTTCAATCGTCCCTCGGCGGTCAGGATGGCGTCCTTCATGCCGAGTTTTTGCTGCGCGTCTTTCAGGCGCTGCGCATATGGTTTCGTATCGGCAAATTTCAGCGGATCATTCGAGGCCAACTCGGCATCCAGCTCGGTATATTGCTCGTCATCGAGCAGCAATTCCAGGCGCCGCCGCGCTCCCAGGCGGAAGTGATGCTCGCATTTGGGGCAGACGGCCCAGTTGGCGTCCAGATCCTTTTTCCAGATGATGGCGCGGCAGGCGCTGCACTTTGTCCACATGCCCTCGGTGCGGACGCGGCGCTCTTCGACCGGCGTGGGGTTCTCAATCGGCTTTTTTTCGCGCTTGAACCAGGCCATGGCTAATAGTCTATCCCGCGCTGCGCCAGGATTCCCTTCGTATAGGGGTGCTTCACCTCGCGCATTTCCGTCACCAGATCCGCTGCTTCGACGAGCTTGGGATGCGCGTTGCGGCCCGTGCATATTACGTGCACGCGCTCCGGGCGCTTTTCGAGCGCTTCCACGACGCGCTCGGCATCGAGCATCTTGTAGCTGATCACGTAGTTGATCTCATCGAGCACCACGAGATCGTATTTTTCGCTGTAGATTTGCTCGCGCCCGAATTCCCACGCCTGTTCGCACATGCGGACGTCTTCCGGATCCGTGTCCGCGCCGCCGACTTTCACGAAGCCGCGGCCCATCGGGCGGATTTCGAATTTGTCGTCGCCGAGCATTTTCGCGGCGTCGAGTTCGCCATAGTGCCAGGAGCCTTTGATGAACTGCACCATCAGCACCCGTAGTCCCTGTCCGACCGCGCGAAAAGCTGTTCCAAGAGCGCAGGTTGTCTTGCCCTTGCCCGGTCCGGTGTAAACGATGAGCAGTCCCTTGCCTTCCGGCATTCGCTCGCGCCCCGCGCAGACAAGTCACAATACTGGCCGGACACTGCGGAAAGGTCAAGCGAGGCACTCAAGAATTAGAAGCGGAAATCGTTATGCCCTGGGCAAATTGAAGTACCTCGGTTTGCAGCGGCTGGTGGTACGACTGTGCGAGTGCCGATGGCGGCATGTGTGAACGGAAGAGCACAGACGGGAGTGTCTGTGCCACTTTCGCGCTCAGCCTCCTGCGATGGCGCCGATGATGAAAAAAGGCTCCCGACCGGAAGCGACTGCCTCGGGTAGAGGCGCGTCCGGGGATTCGTGGGTGAAATCCTCCGAGCAGGCGAAGAAGCGCAAGAATGGGCGGCGCTGAAGCGTGACGTGGTCGCGAATGGTGCCGCGCAGCATGGGATAGCGGGCCTCGAGCGCGTCGAGGATCGAGCGCTGGGTTATCGCACCCTCGATTTCGAGCTGGACGTCGCCCGTGACTTTCGCGAGCGTCTTCAAATGCGGCGGGAGCACGACGAGGATCATGAAACTATCCAAGAGAGAACTTCATTCCGGGAAATCCAATACCTCAGGGGCTGAAGCCCGACACCTTTGCGGCGATTCATGTCGGAGCTAAATAGCCTGGGTGAGAACTAGCCAAACCCAACCCCAGCGGCTGAAGCCGCATTGATTTTGGGCGGTTACGGCACGACTGAAGTCGAGCCCTGACGAAATTCTGAGTCTTCACACAGACTCTAAAGCTCCGACCCCCTAAAAGGCAACTATCAGAAGGGGTCATGGGAGGGTCTGGACTTCGACGGAGAGGACGGCGGGGAGATCGTGGACGATGGGGGCCCATGTGTCGCCCGCATTCGCCGAGACATAGACCTGGCCGCCGGTGGTGCCGAAATAAACGCCGCAGGAGTCGAGGGTATCCACGGCCATGGCGTCGCGCAGGACGTTGACATAGCAATCGCGCTCGGGCAGGCCCTTCGAGAGTTCTTCCCACTCGTTTCCGCCCTTGCGGCTGCGGTAGACGCGCAGCTTGCCGTCCAGGGGGAAATGCTCGCCGTCGCTCTTGATGGGCACGACGTAGATGGTCTCCGGCTCGTGCGCGTGGACATCAATGACGAAGCCGAAATCCGTGGGTAAATTGCCGCTGATTTCGTGCCAGTCGTCGCCGGCATTATCGCTGCGCATGACGTCCCAATGCTTTTGCATGTAGAGCACGCCCGGGCGAGACGGGTGCATGGCGACGTGATGAACGCAGTGGCCGATCTCGGCATTCGGGTCAGGAATGTACGGGGAGCTAAGCCCGCGATTAATCGGGCGCCAGGTTTTTCCGCCGTCATCGGTGCGGAAGGCGCCGGCACCGGAAATGGCAATGTACATCCGCAGGGGATCGCTCGGATCGAGAATGATCGTGTGCAGACACAACCCCCCGGCGCCCGGCCCCCACTGGGCCCCAGTGCCGTGGCCGCGGAGGCCGGAAACTTCCTGCCAATTTTGAGCGCCGTCGGTGGAGCGGAAGAGGGCAGCGTCTTCAACGCCGGCGTAAACGGTGTCGGGATCATGGAGCGAGGGCTCGAGATGCCAGACGCGCTTGAATTCCCAAGGGTGTTGAGTGCCGTCGTACCACTGGTGCGTGGTGAGCGGCTTGCCGGTGGCCGCGGAAGTGTCGTAGGCGAATTTGTTGCTGCCGCCCGGAGAAAATTCGCCGGGCTGGGGCATTTTTTCGCCGCCGGGAGTGTTCCAGGTCTTGCCGCCGTCGTCGGACCGCTGGATGATTTGGCCGAACCAGCCGCTGGTTTGCGAGCAGTAGATGCGGTTGGGGTCGGCGGGCGAGCCTTTGAGGTGGTAAATCTCCCAGCCGCCGAAATGGGGGCCGCTCACTTTCCAATTTTGCCGCTTGCCGTCGGAGGTGAGAATGAAGGCGCCTTTGTGCGTGCCAACGAGGACTCGAACTTTGCTCATGAGAGGTTCCCTTTCGTATAGGCTCGGAAATTAGATTAGACGTACGTTAGAAGCATTGTGTCGCGCCTACGGCGCTCGGATTATTGCTCAAAATGTACCCGGCCCTTACGGACCGGGCTAACTTCTCTCGCGCCTAGGGCGTTTGTAGAAGCCCCAGATGCTTGCATCGAAGAGCCGGCGAGACGCCAGCGTCACAAAGGCTCACGACTTTACCGGGATCCAGACCTCGACGTCGCCGTGGCCGGTGCGCGGGTCGAAATCTTCGCCGTAGCGCTCAAAGAAATCCGGGGCGCCGCTTTTGGCCGGGGCCACTTCCAGGCCGGACGCCGGCAGCCACTCGTTCATGATGACGTCCAGCGTATCGCAGAGCTTCGAGACGTGCTCGCGATGAGGGAAGACGGCATATTTTTGCGCCGGAACGCTGGCATGGCTGAGCTCGCCGAGCACGCCGGCAAAGCCGGAGACTTCGACACCGGAAAGATACTCGATGCCGTGCGGCTCGTGGAAACACAAGCCGTAGTGCGCACGGCCGACGGCGCCGGGAATGTTACCGTAAAATTCGAGGCGCTGCCATTGGTCGGGGATGGCGCCGCAGTCCGCGGCGGAGTAGTAGCCGCGCAGGCCGGCGATGAGCATGGGCCTGCCGAGTTCGAGGCGCGGAGGTTCGAGGTGCCCAGCGAACGCCCGTTCGGTTGTGCTTTGAATCGCAATCACGGCGACTACTCCTTTCTTTTCGGGGGAGCTGTTCGCGAGATTTTTCTCCGCAGCTTCCCGGCGAAATCGATGGTTGTGGTGGATCGAACCGCCGGGGGCTAGGCTTTGGCGGCGGCTTTCATTTGAGCGCCCATTTGCTTCATCATCTGGCGCATGCTAGCGATGTAGCCGGGAGTGCGCTGCTCGGTCCACTCTTCGAAGCGCAGGGCGGCCTTCTCGAGGTTGGCCATGAAATCGGGATTGCCGAATCGCTTGCGGCCTTCCGCGAGCGAGGGGCGGAGACGTTCATAGACAAAGAAGAATTCGCCGCTGGTCTCGAAGAAAAGATCCTCGTGGAGCAAGCCGTAATTTAGAAGCGCGCAGGCTTGATCCCAGTAGCTGAGGACCATCATGAAGAAGGCGCCGTTCTCCGAGCCCATGGGTGCGATGCGCAAGGCCTCGTCGAGCGAATCGGCGAAGTAGTTTTTGGTGAACCAGTCGCGGGCCTGGCGCAGCTTGGCTTCGCGGCGCAGATCGTAGAGCTGCAACTGGAGCTGGGCTTGTTCGTGGGTAGGTTTTGTTGCCATGAGTATCTTCTCCTTTTATTTTTAATTGCTTTCTGCTACGGGCCCGGCTTTGGCCGTCCCCTCAATTGTAAGACGATTGAGCCGGGCCGATATTGACAGATCGCGCGATATTTTTTTTCAGATGGAAGCGAGGGTCCCATCCGACCATTTCCCCACCGGGACCATAAACACGGTGATTGGCTCGGGGGCGCCGTTGAACTGGGAATTGAGATAGACCGGAGAGTCCGGGGTGTCGGAGCCCCACGCGGCAGGTTCCGTCAGCGGAACGTAGAACATCAAATGGGGGATCCAATGGCCGGCGGAATCGTCGAGGAAAGATTGCCGCGACATCATGTAGCTCATGGCGCCGGCCTCGAGCGCGGGAAATTCCTTGTTCGCGAGCGCCTGCTTAATTTTTTCGATAACTTGTTCTTTGCTGAATCCGGACAATGTCCATTCGGTCCTCTTGAGATGGATGGGCAGAACGGAGCGCGCTGCGGGAGGATTGAAGCAGAGCGCCCCGCGAAGCTTGGGATCCCAGAAGTGCGCCTCGTCATTAAAAGCAGCCATCCAGCCTCGATCCACGCTGCATACGAAACCGTTCTTACCTTCGACGGCGGTGACGTAACCTGTGCGGGTGAGGACTAGGATGGTGGCGTCGCGCGAAATGGTTTCCGGGGCCGCGCTTCGCGCCAGGGCAATCTCGGCGTTGCGGTCCATTAGGTATTGCTCTATGGGGGCCATCTTCGGATAGGGGTTCTGGTTGTTTTGCGCCAGGGCAGGGCCTGCCAGGCTGTACAAGACAACCGACAGAAGAGCTTGTAAGCCAAGCGTTTTCAGAGTCATTTGGGACATGATTCGCTCCTTGTGTGAGGATCCGCCGCTGGTGCTCGCCCGAAGGTGAGTCGAACGAGGAACGAGGAAATCGACAGCCCGGCGAACTAACTTTTATTTGCAGCCAGTTTTTTCAAGGGTTTGGGGGCCTTTTCCAGGACCCGGCGCGGCGCGAAATCGCCCACGTCGTGGATCTGGCGGAGCTCGATCTCGAGCTCCCGGGTTTCAGGCATGGGAGCGCGCTTGGCCCACTGGAGGGCATCCTCTTTCGATTTCACGTCAATGATCCAGTAGCCGCCAATAGCCTCTTTGGTTTCCGGAAAGGGGCCATCGGTGACGGTGACAATTCCCTTCGAGAATCTCACGCGCGCGCCCTGCGAGCTCGGATGGAGTCCCCAAAGTTCCACGAGAGCGCCTGCCTGGACCAGAGCTTCGTTGTACTTGTCCATGGCTTTTAGGAACCTTTCGTCCTGGGGCGGACCTTCTTGATCGCAAGCCGGGTCAGATTTGACGAGCAACATAAAGCGCATTCCTGTCTCCTTTAGGATTGAAGTGGAAGTTCCATATGGCATTTGACGCCGCCGTGAATTAAACGCGCGGCAGCGTGGGCACTTCGATTAGCGGGCGGATTTCGACCGTGCCGTACCGCCCTCCGGGAATCTTCGAGGCGATGTTGATGGCCTCATCGAGGTCATGGGCGCTGATGATGAAGAAGCCGCCGAGCTGTTCGCGGGTTTCGGCGAAGGGGCCGTCCGTCACCAAGCGTTTGCCATCTTTGAGCCGGAGGCTGGTGGCCGTGGATGTAGGGTGCAGAGGCCCGGCGGCCACAAACTTGCCCTTGGCGTGCAGGTCCTGGGCGAATTGCGCCGACTCCAAATAGCAGGCCTGGCGCACGTCGTCGCTCAGTTGCGTTTCCTCGAAATACAGCAGGCACATGTATTGCATGGCTACCCTCCACATCCGTAAGACGAATGAGCACCCCGGAAATTCGACAGCGGAGGCAAAAAAATTTTAGAATAAATCGTGGCCGACGCAACCGCAACGATTGAAAGTCTTTACCGGTCCGACTGGGGCCGCATCGTGGCCACGCTGATCCGCCTTGTGGGCGATTTTGACCTGGCCGAGGAGTGCGCCCAGGAAGCCTTTACGGCCGCCGTGGACCAGTGGAAAGGCTCGGGCGTCCCAGATTTTCCCCGGGCCTGGATCATTCAAACAGCCCGGCACAAGGCGATTGATCGCATCCGCCGCCAAGGGCGATATGCGGAGAAGCTTGCATCCTACACCGCTTCCGGCATGGTTCGCACCGTCGAGGAACCGGACTACGACACCGGCGAAATTCCCGACGATCGTCTTCGACTGATTTTCACCTGCTGCCACCCGGCAATTGCCCTGGAAGCACAGGTCGCGCTGACTCTTCGGATCCTTTGCGGCCTCGAAACCGATGAAATTGCGCGCGCGTTTCTTGTGCCACCTGCGACTATGGCCCAGCGCTTGGTGCGCGCGAAGCACAAAATTCGCGACGCGGGCATCCCCTATGTCGTTCCCGAGACGAATGAACTGGCGGACCGGCTCGAGGCTGTCCTCACGGTCATCTACCTGGTCTTCAACGAGGGCTATCTGGCCACTCGCGGCGGGTCGCTGATACGAGCCGACCTCTGCGCCGAAGCCATTCGACTGGCCCGCCTGGTGCGGGCGCTCCTCGGGCCGCAACCTCCCGCCGAGGCAACGGCTCTCCTCGCGCTCATGCTGCTCCACGATGCGCGGCGCCACGCGCGACTGGATGAAGCCGGCGAGCTCGTGATTTTGGAGAAACAGGATCGCAGCCGGTGGAACCGCAAGCAGATTGCCGAGGCGTTGCCGTTGGTTGAGGAGACCTTGCGCGGCACGCCGGGCCCTTTCGCCCTGCAAGCCGCTATTGCCGCTGTCCATTGCCGGGCCACGCGCCCCGAAGACACGGATTGGCCTCTCATCGTCCGGCTCTATGATCAACTGGAGCGCGTGCAAACTTCTCCCGTCGTGTCGTTGAATCGCGCGGTGGCAATCGCGATGGCTGGCAGCACCCGGCAAGCGCTTGTCCTCATTGAGGCTCTGGCCTCGACGAGCGATCTCGAGAGCTATCATCTTCTCCATGCCACGCGCGCCGATCTTCAGCGCCGCCTTGGGTTGCGCGAGGAAGCGGCGAAAAGCTACCAGCGGGCGCTTGCGCTGGTGACCAACGACAGCGAGCGTCGCTTTCTCGAGCGCCGTCTGCGCGAGGTGCAGCCAGCGCCGGGGGCTGATGAGTCTGCATGAGAACTACAAGAGAGGAACTTCAGCGGCTAAAGCCGTATTGATTTTGCACATTTATGTCGCGGTTGAAACCGCGACCTACAAAGATTCTCGAGTTCTCACACAAACCCTGATGCCGATCCCTCGCGGCATTTGACTCGTCCCGCAAAGACGAAGAAAATCAGGGGCGTGGATTTTTCGGATGCCGTGCACGCATTGATCCGAATCGTACGGACTTTCCAACTGAGGAGAAAACGATGCACAAACGCTGTCAGTACCTCATCGCGCTGTTTCTAAGCTTTGCCGTTCTAGCCCCCGCCGCCCTTGCGCATCAGCAAGACAAGAGCAAACGCCCCAGCCCGCCGGCCGGCGCCAGTTGCAAATTCCCGGACGGCAAAACGATTACCGTGAATTATTCCAGCCCGCGGATGAAAGGCCGCAAGATTTTCGGCGAACTCGTCCCCTACGGAAAAGTGTGGCGGGCCGGCGCGAACGAAGCCACGACGTTTGTTCCGAATACAGATGTGACCGTGGGCGGGAAGTCCGTTCCGGCCGGCAGCTACACCATTTTCTCGATCCCCAACGAAGATAAATGGACGTTGATCATCAGCAAGAAGACCGGCGAGTGGGGCGAGCCGTATCCCGGAGAAGCGGATGATTTCGCGCGCGTGGACATGAAAGCCACGAAGCTCCCGGGGCCCGTCGAGAATTTCACCATCGGATTCGATCAGTCCGGCGGCACGTGCACGATGCAACTCGACTGGGAAACGACGCGGGCTTCCATCGTGATCGCGGAGAAAAAGTAGCGATTCGGAGGGGTATTGGGTATGCGGCGGGGCCCTTCCGCGGTTTACGCGTTTCGGCTTTTTTGCGGGGAAGGGCGGCCGCAGTCTGCTTATTCAACCAACTGCGAATGCTTTCTCTTTTTTCAGGCAAGCCCGAGAGTCCGCCGCAGCTTTTCGGCGATTCCGGCGACTCGTTCGCGCGCGCCAGCGGACATTTCTTTTTTGCCGCCCGCTTCGCGCACGACCAGCCAGATCCCTGGCCGGTGGATGGCCCCGTCGCGGCAAATCGCGCCGGTAAGCTGCGCGATCACGAGCCCGCTGCCGGCCATTTCGCCCTCGAGTGTTGCACGAGCTTCGTCGAGCAAATCCTTGAATCCTTGAGACGCGAGCATCGGATCCACATCGCGCGGAACCGGTGCTTCCACTTCGTCGAGATCGTAATCCGGCAGTGGGCGCGTAATCATGAGTTCGATCGAAGCAGCCGGCGCGCCCGTGTCATGTGAAATTTTGACCGCCATGGTCCCGGTATTGTTGCAGAACGCCGCCTATTTCGGATAGGGGTGCCCCGCCAGGATTGCGAACGCGCGGTAAATCTGCTCGGCCAGTACCACGCGGGCGAATTCATGCGGCATCGTGAGGGTTGAAAGCGAAATTTTCTGCTTGGCGCTCGCGCGGAGTTCCTCCGGGAATCCGTCCGCGTCGCCGCACAGAAACACAAGGTCGCGCGTGCCGCGGTCGCGCAAATCGCCGAGCCAGCGCGCGAATTGCTGCGAAGTAAACTGCTTTCCCGCCGCATCGAGCATCACGACGGTGGTGCCCGCATCGAGTTTCAATTTTCGCATCGCCGCGGGCCCCGCATCGCGCAGCTCGTGGACTTCGATTTCCGCGTAATGCCGGATGCGCCCGGCATAATCCTCGATCCACGCGCGGGCTTCCTCGCGCTTCGTTTTCCCCAGCATGACCATCCGGATTTTCATGATTTTGCAGCGGGGACGACTCGCCGGCTCTTTTCTCGCACGCAAATCTCAGCCGCCACTCTCAACGGAAACACAATCTCAAAGCAGACCGAATTTCTTGCGCTTCTCCAGCAGCGTCTTCCGGCTGATGCCTAAAATTTCCGCTGCGCGCCCAATCTTGTAATGCGTTCCCTCGAGGGTCGCCAAAATTGCTTCGCGTTCCAAATCTTCGAGCGACCGGAGCGCCCCCGCCGCTCCGCGCGCGTCGCCGGTCACGTTGATAATCTCCGGAAAATTCTGCGCGCCGAGCACCGACTCCTTGGCGAAGACAAGCGCATGTTCCACGGCATTCTTCAGCTCGCGCACGTTCCCGGGCCACGGGTAGGCTTCCAGCAATCGCCCGGCATCCGGATCGAGAGACGCATCGGCGCGCCCATGCACCGGACCCAACCGCGCCAGGAAATGCGCGGCCAGGGGAAGGATATCCTCGCGTCGTTCGCGCAAGGGCGGCACGGGAATCCCTAGCACATTGAGCCGGAAAAACAGGTCCTCGCGAAAACGCCCGGCAGCAACGGCCTTGGTTAAGTCTGTATTTGTAAGCGCCATCAGACGCGCGTCCACGCGGAGGGTATCCGTCCCGCCCAGCCGCTCGAAGGTGCGCTCCTCGAGCACGCGCAATAATTTCGCCTGCATTCCCGGCGCGAGCGTCGCTACTTCGTCGAGCACAATCGTCCCGCCCTCGGCCATTTCGAGGCGCCCCGGCTTCCGCGCCACCGCTCCCGTAAACGCGCCGCGCTCGTGCCCGAAAAGTTCGGATTCCACGAGCTCCGACGGCAAGCTGGCGCAATCAATTTTCAGAAACGGCGCATCGCGGCGAGGCCCATGCTCGTGAATCCATCGCGCGAGCTGGTCTTTTCCCGTTCCGCTTTCACCGGTGATCAGGAGGGTTGTGGAGGTGCCGGCGATTTTTTGGGCAAGTTCGAGCACGTGGCGCGA
>Ga0187819_10000862_pt1 | contig 15409 bp, 11 predicted proteins | sample NC_wetland_sal_i_15_FD_132411 | JGI IMG/M metagenome (GOLD analysis project Ga0187819, IMG submission 132411) | Wetland sediment microbial communities from Neuse River Estuary, North Carolina, USA - SO4_4 | ecosystem: Environmental > Aquatic > Freshwater > Wetlands > Sediment | place: USA...
CAAAGAAGTGTACCGCAGAATTGGTCTATTGGGGGTTCGAAGCTATACCAATCAGACGGTTTCAGCGCAAAGGCAGGAGGAGGTCCAAGGGTGCGTGCATGAGAATTGATGTTTCGCCCCGTTGGGGCTTGTGTATTTCCCACTGTGCAGCCCGGTGGCATAGCTAATGGAATAGGATAAACCCGCCAACTTTGCAAAAATATATTTGCCTTGCAGCGAGCGAGTTAGGGGGAATTGGGCGGTTTTGGGGCTTGACAAGATTTCGAGGAATCTCAAGCAATAAACAGTTCGTAGAGGGGCGAAATGCCAACCGCCGGTAGTGGGTCGGTTTGAAATAGTGCACGCGAGATTCCTCGCCCCGCTGGTGAGAGTGTGGGGCTTCGGAATGACGTCCCTCAAAAGCAGACCAAACCGACCCACCACCCAACCCCAGCCTCTCTGGCGCAGACTGCCAGCCAGCAGTTAGAATGAAAACTCTTCCAGGATTCCATGCAGAAATGAATTTCGCGGCCGGAATGTCGATGACTGGGGCACGCGCGGCGCTCGCTCTAGCTCTCGTCTTTATTTGTACCAGTTGTGGGGACGTTTACCGCCCGGTGGCAACTCCCATCGCGCCCAATCCGCCCAATCCCAATTTCTCTCACGTTGCCCTAGTAATTACCGGTAACGGCTCCAGCCATCCCGGCGCCAGCACATCCATCGATGTCTCTGGAGACACCGCCGTATCTCAATCGACCGTAGGCCTGATGCCGGTGCAGGCAGCGTTGGTGCAGAACGGCACCAGAGTGTATGTTGCGAATAGCCTGGATGACACGGTGTCCACGTTTTCTCCGTCCGCAGCTGCGCCGGTTACGACAATCAGTTTGCCCACCGGTTCAGACCCAACTTTCGTGGCTACGGCGGAGAGCGCTGCGGTGTACGTGGCCAACTCCGGGAACAATACGGTTTCGGTGATTTCGACTACCAGTAACGTGGTCGAGCCGCCGCTGAGCGGAATCCCGGTCGGCGTCAGTCCCGTGGCGCTGGCGGAAACTCCCAACCAGCAGTACCTTTTCGTGGCGAATCGGGGCAGGGGCGGCAGCGGTGGATCCGTAACCAGCATCAATCCGGTTGACCACAGCGTCAACCCGCCGGTTGCGAACGCCACCTGGGTTTCTCCGGTGTCAGTGGTCGCTCGATCGGACAGCAACCGAGTTTATCTGCTGGATCAGGGAAGCGGCATGGTTTCGGCTATTAATCCGGCTACCAACGCCGTGGTTACTAGCGTTTCCGTCGGCGTGGGAGCAAACTTTATGCTCTACGATCCGACGCGAAATCGCCTCTACGTGGCCAACCCGGTCGCGAACACAGTGATCTATCTGGATGCATCGAGCGATGTCCTTTCGGCTGTAGTGATCGCGGTGGCGAATCCGGTCGCGGTGGCTGCTTTGCCCGACGGCAGCCGGGCCTATGTGTCCAGCGCTTCGGTCAGCGGAGGGAATGTGACTTCCAAAGTCACGGTAATCAACGCCGCAGACGGAAGCGTCAGAACAACCATCCCCCTGACCACGGCTACGAAAGTGTGCGCGTCGAATCCATCCGAGCTGCCCATCGCCGCCGCCGTGGATAGTTCCAGAGTGTACGTGGGAAATTGCGATGCGGGGAACGTAGCGATTATTCAGACTCTGAACGATACGATGTTGCTGCAAATGCCCGCACCGTTGAGCGCGTCGTTCTCTACCACGGGAACTCCGCTTCCTCAGAACCCGGTTTTCGTTGTAGCGGGCCCGTAGCCTGGGAAATTTGAGCGGGAACTCACGGGCGAGGACGCCCGCGCTTAAATTAGCAAGGCATGCCTAATGTCCCACCGCGGCTGCCCGTTCCGGATTTGGTGAGCAGGCATGTCGTAAGGCGATATTCAGGAATACGTTGCCGATACAGGTTTCGAAGCAGATGACCAGCGCTTCGGTGTCTTCACTGCTTTTCGGGCCATGCTCGGAGGTGTGCAGTACGGGGGGATGAACGCGGAAATGGAATCCCTGGTCGTTGAGCGAGGTGACGGCGTTGCCAATTACTTGATTCGCCAGCTCACACACAGTTTCGCGCACCAGCTCGTCCGACTCGGGCAATTCGGCTCCAGCGAAACGGCTGGCCAACCGCACCGCAGTGTCCGGGTCCAAATCGATGACAATGCGCCCTTCGATGTCGCCGGTTACCCAAATCAGCGCGGCGACTCCTTTGCGGCGGTAGGCCTCTTGCTCCATGCTAAGATTGGCGACCGACGTAGGACTCTGCAGTCCCTGCGCCAACACGGCGTCCGCCGCGTTGATGAAAGGCTGGATCAACTCCATTTTCATTTTTTTAGGACCCCGCGCCCGCGGCGTGAGCCGCAGTTCCATCCTCACCCATGACGTACTTGATCACTTCGTACAGAACTTCCGGCTTCACCGGTTTCTGCACGAAATGACGCGCGCCCCGCTGCAGTGCGGCCACGATGTTCTCCTGATAGCCGACCGAGGACACCATGACAATGCGAGCCTCGGGATGCTGCTGCACGATCTTCTCGGCCGCCTCGATCCCCTCCATTTGTGGCATGGTGATGTCCATGAGGACAATGTCTGGCTTGAGGCGCTGATATTCGGTTATGGCACTCATGCCGTCTCCGGCTTCGCCGGCTACCTGGCCGCCGAATGTTTCAATCATCCGGGCCAGATTCTTGCGGGCGAAGACGGAGTCATCCACTACCAGGTAGCGGACTGGCTGGCCATCCTTGCTGCGTTTCACTGCGACAAACTGCTCCATATGCAACCTCCTACCGCTCCAAGTTCCGGCATCCTGTTCTTGCCTGCCGGACGAAAATCAGTTCTTACCCACTCCTGCGGCCTTGCCGCTTTCGTCGGATTCGGGCTTGGTCCAGGACTTCCGATCCGGCATGCACTGCGCCTGCAGGGTATTGGCAATCGCGTCCAGAGGTACCACGCGCAGCGCGTATCCGCGCTCAATGGCCGCCTTGGGCATGCCAAAAACCACGCAGGATTCCTCGCTCTGGGCGATCGTCATCCCTCCCGCCGCCTTGACCAGACCCAACCCTTGCGCTCCATCCTCGCCCATTCCGGTCATAAGCACGCCGATGCCTTTTTCGCCGAATTCCTCTGCCACGCTCTTAAACAGCACATCGACCGAGGGACGATGCCCGTTTACCCGCGAATCATCGTTGAGCACAGCGACGTCGCCCATGGGCAAGCGTTTCACCTTGATGTGCCGATTTCCGGGGCAAATGAGCGCCCGGCCGGCCACCAACAGGTCCCCCGACTGGGCTTCCTTGACCTTGATGGGACAGATCTCCTCCAACCGCCGCGAAAACATGTCGGTAAACCCTTCCGGCATGTGCTGCACAATCACGAGGGTGCCGGGAAAATTCTTGGGCAGTTGGGGCAACAAATATTGCAGCGCTTGCGGGCCGCCAGTAGAAATTCCAATCGCCACGATTCGAGTCGCCTGAGGCCGGGCTTCGAGAGCGGCCTTTTGCGACTGTCTCTGCGCTTCGAGCGGCGGAACCATTGTGACCCGCCGGCTCTGCGCCGCGGCCTTGATTTTGGCAATGAGTTCCCGCGCGATTTCCGGCATGTTGGCCGAAACATCGATGGGCTTGGCCACGAAATCGAACGCTCCCATGGAGAGCGCCTGCAGTGTCACCGATGCCCCCTGGGTGCTGTGGGAACTTACCACGATCACCGGCACCGGGTGCCGCAGCATGATCTCTTTGAGCATGTCGAGTCCACCCATTCCCGGCATGTCGAGATCAAGCGTCACCACCTGCGGCTTCACCTCTTCGATCTTTTTCAGGCCGAAGTTGCCATCCATGGCGGTGCCTACAACTTGAATCGAGCTGTCTTTTTGCAGGATTTGCGGAATCAGCTTGCGCATGAGCGCTGAATCATCCACCACTAGAACCCGGACCGGAGGCGTCATGGCCGTCCTCCTGCTGCATTTGGTTCGACCCGCGCCCGCTCAGAATGCGAGAGCAACAGACCCATGCCCACTCCGCCACTCGTCTCCGGACGAGAGTTGGCAAAACGCTCGACAATGGCGGCGAGATTCAGAATCAGCACGACGTGACCGTTGCCCAGAATCGATGCGCCACTCACCAGATCCGTCTCCGCGGTCTGTTCATCGAGTGCCTTGATGACCAATTCCTCTTCGCCCTCGATGGCATTCACCAGCAGCCCCAATTTGCGCTCGCCCATGGCGATCACCAGCACGAAGACTCTTTCTGGCCGGCCCTCAGGCCGTTCGCGCGGCGGATGTCCCAAGCGAGCCAGCGGCAGTACCTGGTCGCGTAGCTGCAAGACTTCGCAGTTATCGACGCGATGGATATCCGATTCATAAGCCCGAGCGATCTCCGCTACCGCATTCAGCGGAATCGCGTATAGACGCTGCTCCACGCGAAAAAGCAGAGCTTTGATGATGGCAAGAGTCAACGGCAACTGCAGCCGGAAGGCGGAGCCTTGCCCGGGATGGCTGACCACGTGCACCGTGCCCTTCAGCCGATGCAGCACGCTTTGCACTACATCCAGACCTACGCCGCGGCCTGAGATTTCGGTAATCTCGTCGGCGGTGCTAAATCCGGGGCGGAAGATCAGATCCAAAATGTCGGCTTCACTGAGCCGGCTGGCTTCCTCCGGCTTCAACAGGCCTCGTTCCAGGGCCCGGGCCTTGACCTTTTGCACATCGATGCCGCGCCCGTCGTCCCGAATTTCAACGATAACCTGATTGCCCTGGTGGTAGGCCTCGAGCCGAATGGTTCCCCGGGCCGGCTTGCCGCTGCGAACGCGTTCCTGTTCGCTTTCAATGCCATGTCCGACCGCATTTCGCACCAGATGAGTGAGCGGTTCCGCGATGGCATCCAGAAGGCTCTTGTCCAAGGCCGTGTCCTGGCCATTCAGAACGAGGTCGACCTGCTTGTCACACTGCTTGGCCACATCCCGAACCATGCGGGGAAATCGCCGGAACAGTTGCTCCACCGGCACCATGCGGACTTTCATCACCGAGCGCTGCAGATCGCTCAACACCCGCGACTGAAAAGCCATGGCGTCGGCGAAGCGGCCGCGCATGGCTTCCTTGGGATAGCGCGCGGCGAATTCATTGAGCGCCTGCTGCAGCATCGACTTCCCGATAATCAGTTCGCCGACGAGATTGAGCACCGTGTCAATCCGCTCGGCATCCACGCGCAAGACATTTTCTGGCGGCGCGGGAGCCGGCTTGGCTGCAGTCCCGCGCTCGGGCACGGAGGGAATCGGGATGCCAGGTTCCTCGTCCGGTTCCGCTGCAATCTTTGTTTCGGGCTGATGGAGGACGGGCGTCTCGCCCGTCAGCCGGGCGGGATGCCCCTTCTCCATCAGAGTTTTTTCTTCGGCTTGGACGGCAGTGGGCTGGGCGGTGGAGACCTGGCTCGCTGCGGGAGGAGTAGGCGCCGCTTCGTCACCCTTTTCGTTCTTCTGGGCTGCGGATCCCACGCACTCGATTTTCACCTTCGAGATCACCGTTGGGATACGGCACTTTGCAGTCAGATACTGTGCGCTCTGCTCACTCGCGATCAGCAGCTGGAATTGCATCGCATTCTTAGCAGGGCCAGGCTCCGGCCGCGTTCCCAGCACTTCGCCGCTTTCGGCGAGCGCCTTCAGGATCAACTGCTGGGCTGCAATGGGCATGGCGCAGTTCGGATCAATCTGCGCGGTGATGTGGTAGACATGCTTGCCCTGCTTCAAGGCCGCTTCGATGGCAAGCTTTTCATACTCCGTCCATATGAATTCCGGAGCGGCTGGCTTGGTTTTAGGCTTGCGCGCTTTCCGGGTTTTCGGATCTCGTCCCATTTTGCGGATCATCTTCCGCACGGGTTCTGCCGAGGGCAGCGTGGTTCCGTCGCGATAAGAACAAAGCATCGCGCTGAAGGCATCGGCGGCGGCGAAAGCGACCTCCGCGAGTACAGCGGGAGCTCCGTCTTCCAGCGCCAACGCATCTTCCAGTTCATGCGCCAGTTCGCTGAGTTCGGAATAACCCACCGCGGCAGAATCGCCCTTCAGGGTGTGCACGATTCTCCGGATCGTACGCACGATTTCCAGGTCGCCCGGTTCTTTCTCGAGCTTCAGCGTCTCCTCGTTGAGCGATTGCAGCAATTCCAACGCGCTCTCAAAGAAGAGCTCTTTCAGTTCTGCCGCGCGTTCGTCCGGGAACTGACTCACGGCTTCACCTCGATCTGCTGATAGGCGGTACCCGCGTCGCGGTAAACCATGCTGAATTTGTCCGTCAGCCCCAGCAAGCTCTCTGCGTGGCCCACAAACAGGTAGCCGCCCGGATTCAGACAGCGGAAAAATTTCTCTATCAAGCGCTTCTGCTCGGCTTCATCGAAATACATCATGACGTTGCGGCAGAAAATAACGTCGTTGCGCTGCGGCAGATATTCCGTTTTCAAGTTGTGAAAGTCGAAATGGACCAGTTCCTTGAGCGCCTTCCTCACCGCATAGTGGTCGCCAACCTTGTCAAAATGTCGAAGCCGGTAGCTGTAATCCACCGAGGCCATTTGACTTTCCGAGTAGACCCCTTCCTGGCCCGCCCGCAGAACCGAGTAACTGATGTCGCTGGCCAGGATCTCCACTTTCCAGGGTGGAGGGATCAAAGGCTTGGGGAAGGGCGTGTCGTAGTTCGAAGGATTGCGCAGGGCGTGGTAGGAGAGCGCGTCGGCAACCTGCATCGCCATGGTGTACGCTTCCTGCCCGGTCGAGCATCCGGCGCTCCACAGGCGCAAGGAAAAATCCTTCCGTTCCTGCTTGCGCCGGAGGATGTCATCGAGAATGTATTTGTGGAAAAGCTCCAGTTGCGCCTTGTTGCGGAAGAAACTGGTTTCGTTCACGGTCAGGTTTTCCAGCAGCTTGCTTAATTCCTCTTTTCCTTCTTTGCTGATTAACAGGTGGTAGTAGCTGTAAAACGAGTCGAGCTTGCATTCCTTGAGGCGGCGTTGCAGACGGTCCTGCAGGAAATCGGCGCGGCGAGAGTCGAAATGCATGCCGCACTCCTGATAGACCAGCGTCTGCAGGAGCTTCAGTTCGGGTTCGGTGAGTTGCGCCTGTACGCCTGCGGTCCCCATACGTTTCTGTTCGCCTATGGTTGCTGCTATTTCGAAGCCGCGGCGCTCCGCGCGCTTGGCGTAGGAGCGGGCGAGCTCTTGGTTGTATCGCCCTTCAAACGGCTCCCGCTGAATTCCAGCACTTTCTCAATATCGAGCAGGACGATCAGCCGGCCCTGGTACTTGCCCAGCCCGGTCACACAGTTCAGTCCGCCTTCCACAAAATCCGTGGGAGAAGGATCGATGTCCTTGGCGGGAATTTTGAGCACGTCGGACGCCGAGTCCACGATCAACCCACACAGCCGCCCGCGATGCTCGACCACCAGGATTCGATTGCGCTTGCTGGGCGCGACCGTAACTTCGCCCAGCCGCTTCCGCAAATCGAGGACGGAGACAATCTTTCCGCGCAGATTAATGACGCCCTCTACGTAGTCCGGCGCGTCCGGCACGGTGGTAATTTCGGGCACACGCACAATCTCGCGCAGGGACGTGATGGGTACGCCATAGGTTTCGCGCCCCACTTTGAAGCCGACGATGTGCAGTTCACGGTTCATGCGCTCAGTGGCCCGCCGCCGCAGCGGCCTTGCGAGCGCTGCCTTTGGCGCCAGTCTTTTCTTCGCGCTCGCGGTGCGATGCCATCGCTTCGGTTTGCTCCAGCATGAAGCGGCCCATGGAGTCGAGCAGATCGCGCGACATCTTGGACATCTGTTCCGCCGAGGCGGCCAGTTCGGTCGAGCCTGAGGTGGTGTTCTGCACCAACTCGCGCATTCGCTCCATGGCTTTAACCACCGCATGCGCCCCGGAAGCCTGCTCTTCGACCGCCGAATTGATTTCGTGGGTGATTTCGTTCAATCGCGTGGTGGCCCGGGCAATCTGCGAAGAGCCGTGCGACTGCTCGTTGGTCGCGGCGCCAATCTCCTGCGCGAACTTATACACTTCGGTGACCACGTTCGAGATCTTGCGCAGCGCGGTATTCAGCTCCTCTCCGTGTCCCAGCCCTTCATTCACGATCGAGGTGCTGCGTTCCATGTTCTCGACCGCTTTGCGGGATTCCTTCTGGATGCTTTGAATGAGTTCAGAAATTTCCTTAGTGGACTGTGCCGATTTCTCCGCCAGCTTTCTGACCTCGTCGGCGACCACGGCGAAGCCCAATCCATGCTCTCCCGCGCGCGCCGCTTCGATGGCCGCATTCAGCGCCAGCAGGTTGGTTTGTTCCGCCAGGTCGTCGATCACTTCAATGATTTTGCCGATGTCATCCGCTCGTTGACCGAGCACGTCGATGATCTCGCCCGAAGACCGGATGGTGGTGTTGATGCGATTCAGCCCGTCGGTCGCTTTCTCCATGGTGACGATGCCGCTGTGCACTTCCTCGCGCGAGCGGTTGGAGATGTCCAGCAGCACCTTGGCAGTATCGGCCACGCGCTGGATCGAGGCCACCATCTGATCGATGGAAGCCGACGTCTCGCTTACGCTCGACGCTTGCACCTTGGTGCTCTTCACCATGTTCTGCACGTTGACACTCATTTCGTGCATGGTGCTGGTGACCTCGTCGATGGCCGACGAAGTTTGCAGGCTGATCTTGGCGGATTCGTCGGAGGCTCCCGCCACTTGGTTGGAGGCGCTGGCCACCTGCTGCGCCGCATCGCGCCCGTTCTTAACCAACTTTCGTAAGCCCTCAATCATGCGCACGAACGCAGCGCCCAGAGTGTCGTTGCTGGATCGGGGCCGAACGTCGACGCCCAGGTTCCCGCCCGCGATGGCCTCTGAAACCGAAGCCATCTCTCTCAGGTAAGTGACCATGTTCGAGAAGGTTCGCGCCAGTTCGCCGATCTCATCGCTGCGTTGGATGTCGATTTCGTGGTCCAGATCCCCGGCGTCGGCGATCTGCCGCGCGATCCGCATGAGATCATTGAGCGAGCTGGTGATGGATTTCGCGGTGGTGTAAGCGATGACCACTCCCAGCGTCAATGCGATCAGCGTGCTAAATAGAGCGATCACGAAGGTCGCCGTTCCCGCCGTCTCGTCGGACTTTCGTCTCGCCTCCAGCACTTTGGTATTTTCCAGATCCGCCGCGTCCAGATATTCGCTAGCGTTTTTCACCCAGGAAGAAGCGTCTTTCTGCAAATAGAAAATCTGGAGTTCCGCGACGGTTGCGTTGCCGCTGTCCACTTCTTTGCGCTTATCCATCAGCGGCCCGGCAAATTCGCGACCCCAGCTCTGCTCGCTGTTTTGTACCTTCTCGAGCGCAGTCTTCTGCTGCTCGGATGTGGTAAGGCTCTGGCCGGTCTGCAGCTTTTCTTGCAGCAAGCGCATCCCCTCTTTTAAGCGATCAACTTCGCGGGTGTCTCCGCTCAACAGGTAATTGCTCAAAGACAGGCGGTTCTGCATCATCTGGAAGCGAATCTTGTCGGTGGTTTCCGCCATTTGCAACGCCTGCGAAGCTGCGGCCTTCGCGCTATGTTCCCGCTGCACGGCGATAAGGTTGATCAGGAACAAGACCACGACCATCGCCAGGATGGCTCCGAAATTCAGGTAGAGTTTCTTGCCAATCGTCATTCGCTGGTTCCTCCGCTCGTCTCGTTTCCCGGCTTGCGCCCCAGCACCTGGTTGAATCTGATCGATAGTCGGGTCACGCCTTTCCTCATGCCTTTCCCGTGAATCCAGTTCCGTTGCATCTGGAACTGGCTAATCTTGGGGTTGGAACCTGAACTCCACCGTTCCCGTGCTCTCGGTGTCAGCCGGTTCAAACTTCCACTTTTTCAACGCGTCCATGGCGGCGTTGACCAGAATCGGATTTCCGCCTACGACTTTGGTGTCTTTCAGGCTCCCACTGCGCGAAACCACTACCAGCACCTTGACTGTGCCCGTGATGTTCATCCGCTTCGCCAACAGTGGATACGCTGGCTCGACTTTAGTTTTCGCCTTGCGAGTCAACTCCCCCTGAGCCCTCGCAGACAAGGGATGGAATATTACCGCCACTAGCAATGCCAAAAGGCCAGTTCCCACCCACCGCCGTATCTTTCGGAAAGACACCCCTCCTCCTTATGGCAAACCACGCCTTTACACAGCAATGTCCGTGCCATGCCCCGGAATTCGAGTTGGGAACTCACCGCGTTGGATAAGCAACACTTAATCAGCGACTTAGGCTTATGTTCGCAGCAGTTCGCTGTCCTTCTGGAAGGTTGAATTCGTCTCATAGCCACTGATGACTCTCACAGTGAGACGCTCTTCCGCTGTTTGGCAAGATTTTGGTAGTTCGGCACTCTGCGCGTTATTCCCTTGACTCAATTTGAGATGACAGTCTATTTTTCCTGTATATTCAATTACTTGAGGGGTGCTCTTCTGACCAGACATGCCGGAGACGCGTCTGTATTGGAGAAACCCGGCTTTCGCTCGGACGATGCCTTCCAAAAACTACTCTTGCAATTTTCCGAAGCGGCTTCACAGGGAGCTCGAGCCCGGGCTCTGATCCGTCTGTTTTGTCAGGCTACGCGCGGATATTTTCGCGTGGATGGTACTTACTTCTGGCGCTGTGATTCCGCGGACGAGCTAGTCGGCGCGGAAGCCGACGGTTTGATGGCGGCTGATTTTGTGGGCCGCCGTCTGCCGGCCCGCCAAAGCGCGGTGGCCCGGGAGGCGATTCGTCAGCGCAGAACCGTGTATGTGAATAGTCCAGCTCCGGGCAGGTACGCGATCGCCGACGAATTTCATGCCAAGTCCCTGATGGCTGCCCCTCTTCTGGTCTCGAATGAAGTCATCGGGGCTGCGGTTTTCCTGCAAGCCTCCGAAACAAATTATTTCAACGAAGATTTCGCCGCCAAAGCGACGATCCTCATTGGTCAATTGGGCAATTTGCTGGAACCGAATCGTTTGACTCTGGTATCGCGAGAGGAGCATCGCCACACTGAGATCCTCGACGAAGTGGCGCAATTGGTACGCTCTGTCTCCGACTCCTCTGCCGCAGCCCAGGTGGTGGCTGATCGATTGCGAATTCTGCTGCGCACCCGGCTGGTCTGCATTCTCCTGCACCAGGGAACGACGGTCGACCTGCGTGCCCTCGCTGCTGATTCCCCCCAGCTGGCGACTTCCGCGCGCGCCCGCTTTGACCGCAGAGGACTGCAATTTGCCGCCGATCTTGCCGCCCGCGCCATTGCCGCCGGCGAACCGATCACGGTCGCCATCGATCCCCAAACCCACGCGCTCGGTGACTTGGTTCCAGCCGGGATGCTCCTCGCCGCTCCCATTTCCACTTCCCGCTCCGAGGGCGCCGTCCTCGTCTATCCACGGCAGGAGGGCGCTTTCAGCCACGAGGAAAAGCATTTGCTCGCGGCCGTGGCTCGGCTGGGAGGCGTCGCCATTGCCAATGCCGAGCTTTACCGAGCGGCCGACCGTGCCGAAGCCTTGAAGGCGCTGGCGCAGGAACTGAACTCGCAGCTTCGGCTTCCCGACTGCGCCAGGAATTTCGTAACCCGGGCCGCGGACTTGACGGGGGCAAAAGCTGCCGCATTCGCTGTCCAACAAGGGCCAGCCCTGGAAACACTGGTGCTCCACGGCCTATCCCTGAAGGATGAGGAGATGAAGCTGCTGTTGCGCCGCTTTGACCACGCGCTGGTGGATGCGTTGGCACAAAATCTCCAGGGAATTGTCTCCGCCCGCGCTCCCGACCTTTTCGGGGCCGAACTGAGTTCGCTCTTGGGTTGGGACGACTGCCACCTGATCCGGTTGCTGAGTTCGACCAAGGATCTGGTGGGCGTCTTGTGTCTCGCCAATCGCGGAAAGCCTCTGCGCGAAGAGGACGAGCAACTCCTGCAGGCCATTGCGAACCACGCCTCGGTTGCCCTGGAGAATGCACGCCTGTTCACTCGCATGGACCAGGCGAACCGGCATTGGATCGAGATCTTTGATGCCATCACAGATTTCATCGTCGCCCACGATCAATCCGATCACGTTCTGCGAGTGAACCGTTCCCTGGCCGATTTCATAGGGGTTCAGCCCCACGAACTGATAGGGGTCAATATGGGCGCCCTGCTGGCGATGGGAAATGACGCGCCCATCCACTCTTGTCCCTTTTGCCGTTCGACCAGTGATGTAGTTTCTGACGAGTATGTTCTCCCCGCTTTGGACCGAACCTATCTGGTTTCCACCTCTCGAGTTCACGGCGCCAATAGCGAGGGCCTGCAGACCATTCACGTACTGAAAGACATCACCGACCGCCGCGAAGCCGAACGCCGCTACCGCGAGCTCTTCGACAATATTCAGGAAGGCGTATTTTTCTCCACTCCCGATGGACGCTTCATCGAAGTCAACGATGCCCTCGTCCGCATGCTGGGCTACCGCAACCGCGAGCAGTTGCTCCAAGCCGATGTTCGAACCCACGTATTTTTCTCCCCCCAACAATACGAGGAACTTGCCGAACAAATGCAGCAGTACGGCGCGATCCGCAATCACGAGCAAACGCTTTGCCGCCAGGACGGCTCCCCCGTCCATGTTTTGATCAACGCTTTCGCGGTGCGCGACGCCCAACAACGCATGGTTCAGTTCCGCGGCGTCATGCTGGATATCAGCGGCTTGAAGACGTTTCAATCCGCATTGCAGCGCGAGCGCGATTTCTCCGGCAAAGTCCTGAACAACACCCAAAGCCTGATCCTGGTAGCCGACGCTGCCGGACTTGTCAGTTATGCGAACCGGCGATGGTATGACATGGGCTATCAACAGAACCAATTGTTGAGCCGGCCGCTCGAAGAACTCATCGTTCCCGCCCGGCGTCAGGCGCTAAATGAAGCCTTCGCTGCAACCTTGGGTGGGCAACAGATCGATAACCTCGAAGTCCAGATCGTGCACAGCGAGGGGCGCGTCGGATACTTCTCCATGAACCTGAGCCCCATGCGGGACGAGCAGGGCAATGTTGCCAGCATTGTCGTGGTCATGAGCGACATTACCGACGCCGCGACGTTGCAGGCCAAGCTGCTGCACGCGGAGAAAATGGCAGCCGTGGGACAACTCGTCTCTGGGGTCGCTCATGAAGTCAACAACCCGCTAACCGCGATTCTCGGTTTCGCCGACTTGCTGATGGAGAATCCCGAAGTCCCGGAAAGTGCCCGCAAAGATCTGCGCGTGATTCTGGAGCAAGCCCAACGCACCAAGCAAATCGTGCAAAACCTGCTGAGCTTCGCTCGTCAAATGCCGCCGCAACGCCGGCCGGTACAGCTCAACACCATTCTCAGCCGCACGGTGCAGTTGCGCGCCTACGATCTCCACAGCCGGGGGGCCGAGGTCGTCGAGCAGTTTGATCCGGAATTGCCCGAGGCGATTGGAGATGCGCACCAGTTGCAGCAAGTGTTCCTGAACATTCTCAACAATGCCTACGACGCCGTGCGCGATACCGGCCGTCCCGCGCGCATTGAAATCAAAACCTCCAACCGTGGCAGCTTTGTAGAGGTTTCATTTCGCGATAACGGTTACGGCATCTCTTTTCCCGAGCGTATCTTCGACCCATTCTTTACTACGAAAGAAATTGGCAAAGGCACCGGCCTCGGCCTGAGCATCTGCTACGGCATCGTGCGCGAGCACGGGGGCGAGATTCTTTGCCACAACAATGCAGACGGAGACGGGGCTACGTTTGTCGTCCGCCTGCCCTATGTCTCAGAGACGGCTTCAAATGGAGCCGCTGCAGGAGTCATCCAACCATGACCACGACTTGTCCGATCCCAAAACCGCCCACTTTGCCGGTGCTGCTCATCGAGGATGAGCCTGCCGTGATGGCGTACGTCCGCGCCACCCTGGAACGAAGTGGCTACGCGGTAGTGTGCACCGAATCTGGAGCCGAAGGCCTGCGTCTGCTCGAGTCCGAGCAATTCCTGGGCGTCGTCTCCGACATGCGCACGCCCGGCGGCGTCGACGGCGCAGATGTGCACGCCTGGTTGACCCGGCATCGCCCCGATCTGGCCGCGCGCATCGTTTTCATCACCGGCGATATCGCCAACGAAGACACGGTCGCCACCTTGCGCAAAACCGGCGCGCCGTGCGTGGAGAAACCCTTCCGCGTTCAACAATTCATTGCAGTCATCGAGAAGACCATAGGGAAGGCACCGTGAGCGACGATTTACGAATCCGCCTGTTGATTGTCGACGACGAGCAGAGTATCCGACGCTTGTGCATGACGGTCGGTGAGGCCCTGGGCTTCACTTGCATGGAAGCCAACAGCGGCGAAACCGCGCTGGCCCTGCTCGAAGAGCAGCCCGCGCACATGATTCTCACTGATATGGTCATGCCCAATATGTCCGGCCTCGAGTTTCTGGAGAAGGTGAAGAAGCTGCTTCCGCGCAGCGAGGTCGCGGTCATGACCGGCCACGGCTCCGTCGAAACCGCCGTGCAGGCCATGAAGCTGGGTGCCTACGATTACATCAGCAAACCCTTTTCTCCGCTTGAAGAGCTGCGGCTGTTCTTGCGCCGCATGGCCGAAAAGGTCCACTTGGTGGAAGAGAATCAATTCCTGCGCGAACGCGTGGATACGGAGTCCGACCTGCACGGCATCGTCGGCTCCTCCGCCAAGATTCAGGATGTGCTGCGCATGATCTCGCGCCTAAAAGACACGCGTACTCCGGTGCTGATTTCCGGCGAGAGTGGCACCGGCAAGGAGTTGGTCGCGCGCGCCATTCACTTCCGCGGCTCTTTTGCTAACCGTCCCTTCGTCGCGGTGGACTGCGGCTCGCTCGTCCCCACGCTGATTGAGAGTGAACTGTTCGGCTACGAAAAGGGCGCCTTCACCGGCGCGCTCCGGTCGAAGACCGGATTGTTTCAGTCAGCCAACGGCGGCACCATCTTCCTCGACGAAATCGGCGAGTTGCCGCTGGAGATGCAAGCCAAGCTGCTGCGGGTTTTGCAGGAGAAAGAAGTTCGCCCGGTGGGCAGCAATCAAAAAGTAAAGGTGGATGTGCGCGTGGTTGCCGCGACCAACCGCGATCTCGAGGCGGAGTACCGCAACGGCACCTTCCGCAAGGATCTGTACTTTCGCCTGAACGTAGTCACCGTTCACCTGCCAGCGTTGCGCGACCGGCGCTCCGATATTCCCATGCTGACGCACTGGTTCCTCGACCGTCACGCCCCCGACAGTTCTATGCAGGTGACGCACGCCGCCATGAAATGCCTGCTGCAATACGATTGGCCAGGAAACGTGCGTGAACTCGAAAACTGTATCGAGCGTGCCGTCGCCTTGGGCGATGGCAAAACCATCGATCTTAGCGACCTGCCCCCGACCATCGCTTCTGCGTCGCCTTCCCAGGAACTGGCGGCAGGCGTAATCCCAAG
>Ga0187819_10000863_pt1 | contig 15402 bp, 13 predicted proteins | sample NC_wetland_sal_i_15_FD_132411 | JGI IMG/M metagenome (GOLD analysis project Ga0187819, IMG submission 132411) | Wetland sediment microbial communities from Neuse River Estuary, North Carolina, USA - SO4_4 | ecosystem: Environmental > Aquatic > Freshwater > Wetlands > Sediment | place: USA...
CGATCGGTATGTTTTATCTGCCGAGCACTATACTCCTTTTCTGGCCGGAGAGGTCTTGATGCAAGGCAGCCGTCGCAAGTTCGGTTACGAAAGGATCTCTTTCAAGCGGTCATAGACCTAGCTAGCAGCACTTCGGACGCGCGTTGCGGGCACGCAGGCGCTCGTCGGAGAAGCGGCGCCATTCCTCGCGCGAGGGTGCGCGGCCGTGGCGCTCCAGGTGGCGGCGATAGGCGCGCTCGTCGGAGAGCTCGCGCAGAATTTCCCACACCAGCGCGCCGATTTTGCGCAGCTTCGTCATAGCTCCTCCGCACGCAGCGCGGAAAGCACGAAGGGCGCTTCGGCGATGCGGGCCTCGCGCGTGCCGCGCAGCACGCCAAACCAGACGCGCAGCGAATCCAGCAGAATGGCGGCCACCAGCAGCAGCAGAACGGCGCAGACGGCGGCGTCCAGCCGTGCGTTAAAGATAAGCGCGCGCGTGGCCGAGGGGTCGGCGGCATGGCCGGCCGCCAGGGCCGCTTCCAGTCGCTCCGCCTGTGCCAGAAACCCGATGGCGGGCGCCGGCGAGAAAATCTTCTGCCAGGCCGCCGCAAAGGTAGCGGTGACCAGCCACACCAGCGGCACGCATGTTACCCACATGAATTTCGCGCCGTGCATCTTCAGCAGAATGGTGGTGGCCACGCACAGGGCGATGGCGGCCAACAACTGGTTGGAGATGCCGAACAACGGCCATAGCGAGTTGATGCCGCCCAGCGGATCGCGCACGCCCTGCACCAGAAAATAACCCCACGCCCCCACCACGGCCGCGCTGGTGAGAATGATTCCCGGCTTCCAGGCGGTGCGGCCCAGTTTGGGGAAGGCATGGCCCGCGAGGTCCTGCAACATGAAGCGGCCCACGCGCGTTCCGGCGTCGAGAATGGTGAGGATGAACAGCGCCTCGAACATAATGGCGAAGTGATACCAGAAGCCCACCACTGCGCTGCCGCCCAGGTGCGAGAAGATATGCGCCATGCCGAGCGCGAGCGAAGGCGCGCCGCCGGTGCGGCTGAACAGCGTCTGCTCACCCACGTTGTGCGCCAGCGCGCTCATATCGGCGGCGGTGACGGGAAATCCCCACGACGAGATGGTGGCGGCCGCCGCCGCGGGCGTCGCGCCTACAACGCCGGCAGGCGAGTTCACCGCGAAATAGACGCCCGGCTGCAGCACCCCGGCGGCGATCATAGCCATCACGGCCACAAAACTTTCCAGCACCATGGAACCGTAGCCCACCGGTAGGGCGTGCCATTCGCGGGCGATCATTTTGGGGGTGGTGCCCGAGGAAATCAGCGAATGAAAGCCCGAAACGGCGCCGCACGCAATGGTGATAAAGCAGAACGGGAAGACCTTGCCGGCAAAGATGGGGCCGGTGCCGTCAACGAAGCGGGTGAAGGCGGGAAGCTGCAGGTCGGGGCGGACAAACAGAATGGCCACGCCCAGCAGCAGCACTACGCCCAGTTTGACGAACGTGCTCAGATATCCGCGCGGCGCCAGCAGAATCCACACCGGCAGCGCGCTCGCCAGAAAACCGTAGGTGATGATGGCGCCGGCCAACGTGATGGCGCTCCACGTGAACAGCGGCGCCAGCGCCGGCGATTGGGCCACCGCTCGGCCGCCCGCGATGGAAGCCATCACCAGCAGGAAGCCGAGCCCCGAGCATTCCATTACCTTGCCCGGGCGCCAGTAGCGCAGATAAATGCCCATCAAGAGAGCAATGGGCATGGTGGCCGCGATGGTAAATGTGCCCCACGGGCTGTCGCGCAGCGCGTTCACCACCACCAGCGCCACCACGGCGAGCAGGATGATCATGATCACCAGCACGGTGAGCAGGGCGATGATGCCGCCCACGCGGCCGATCTCCTCGCGCGCCATCTGGCCCAACGATTTGCCGTCGCGCCGCATGGAGGCGAACAGGATGACGAAATCCTGCACCGCGCCGCCCAATGTGGCGCCGATGATGATCCACAGCGTCCCCGGCAAATAGCCGAATTGCGCCGCCAGCACCGGGCCCACCAGCGGTCCCGGACCGGCTATGGCGGCGAAATGCTGGCCGAAGACGATCCACTTGTTGGTGGGCTCGAAATCGTGGCCGTCGCGCAGCCGCTCGGCGGGCGTGGCGCGCTGGTCGTTGAGCGCCATCACGCGTGCGGCAATGAACCTGGCATAGAAGCGATAGCCGGTGGCGTAGGTGCATGCCGCCGCTACTACCAGCCAGGTGCTGTTGATATGCTCGCCGCGATGCAGCGCAATGCCCCCCAGGCAGTATGCCGCTAGCACCGCCATGGCCACCCAGAACAACCGCCGCAGGACTTTCACTTGGTTGAGTCTACTACAGAAGCTCCGTCAGGCGGCGCGTTCCGCCTTCCCCTTTTCGGCTGCGTGGGCCTTCCGCCAGCGCTGCTTTTCCGAGCCCCGGCGTAAGCGCCAAATGGAACCCGCGGCCACCAGCAGAAAGCAGCCCTCCACCAGCAGTTTTTCGCCGTCCAGGAAATCGGTGGGACGGTTTTTGATGTCGGGATCGATCAAAGTGCCGTGTACGAACATCAGCGCCGCGGCAAGGTAGGCCGCATAGTGGAGCTTCTTCCACGGCCGGTAGCCGAGCTTGGGTCGGAAGTAAGATGTCACCACTACGAGCATGAACGTGTAGAACGCCATTGCGCCCAGACTGTTGTACAGGGTCTGGCCGGGAGAATGGATCGGCAGGAGAATGTCGCCCAGGGTGAAGCGGACGTCCTTCCGGCCGGAGAACAACAGAATCGTAGGATGCAGCATTACCACGGCTATGGCGATGTAAGCGGTCCAGTTGTGGATCTTGAAGAGCGGCCATGGCAGTTTGCGGTGAGGCCACTGAAGCCGCGGATTGTAATTGGTTTTCACCAGCAATCCGAGCAGCAGGTTGCAGGTGAGGAGCATCATGGCGGTGAGGCCCGCGTAGCTGGAAAGGTCGATGGCTGTCATGTGCACCGTCAGGGCAGGGGGTTGGAAGCGAGCCCGCCGCGCAGCCGCGCGATGGTTGACTCCACGTCTTCGAGCTTCGAGGGGACCGCGGACGAAATCACTTCCGAAGCGCCATTGGTGACCAGGACATCGTCTTCGATGCGTACGCCGATACCTTTATACCGCTCGAAAGCCGGCCGCACGGCGGCAATGAACTTCTCATTTTCGGGAGTCTTTTCCAGGTTGTCGAGCGCGTCGGGACGGAAGTAAAGCCCAGGCTCGACGGTCACCACCATGCCGGGCGCGAGCTCGGATGCACCGGGGTCGTGGACGTTCAGGCCGACCCCGTGGCTGATGCCGTGGTTGAACCAGATGCGGTACTGGTCGCTCTCCGGGTCGGTGATGAGGCCGAGCTTGAGCAGGCCCTCCTTGAAGACTTTGACCGCCGCGCCGTTGATGGAATCGGGCGCGAGGCCGGCGGAGCGATGCCCCGGCCTGGCATTGGCGATGCCCGCCTGCTGCGCGGCCCATACCAGACGGTAGATTTCGGACTGCTCCCTACTGAACTTGCCGTTGACGGGAATGGTGCGGGTGACATCCGCGCTGTAGCCGTCGAATTCGGCGGCGTCGTCCATCAATAGCAGGTCGCCGGCATGCATGGTGCCGCGGTTGGTTTCGTAGTGCAGAGTGGTGGCGTTGACACCGGCGCCCACAATGCAGGGATAACCCCAGTGCGCGTTGCGCCGCAGGAAGGTAAATTCGAACTGCGCCTGGATTTCGTATTCCGGCGTTTCGGGCTTAGCCACCGCGTAGGCGCGCTGAAAGCCCTCGGCGGTGATGGCAGCGGCCTGCCGCAGCAGATCGATTTCGCGCGGCGATTTCACGGCGCGCAGCTTGGAAAAGATGGGGGTGGCGTCTTTGATCTTGAGATTCCGTGCGGCGGCGGTGAGCCTGGCGGCAAACTCGTGCTCGCGCGCATACTCGGTGCGCCAGCCGCGCTGCGGCGCCACCATATAAAGCTCGGCCTGACCGGCGCCGATAGATTGGATGGTCGCGGCAAACTCCTGCTTGGGGTCGACCGGGATGGGAGCCGGGGGCGGAAGCGCTCGTCCGCGTCCACCGCGTCCGGGCCCGGCCGTTGCGCCGGCTCCTTCCGGCTCCTCTATGGCGCTTTTGGCTTGCGGAATCAGGGTGGTCAGTAAGGCAGGGAAGCGGCGCGCGTCCCAGATGTCCTGGATGCCGGAGATCTCCCGCGCTTCGGCGGGGGTGAGCAGGTGACCGGTCCAGCTTTCCCGTTCGGGGTTGGAAGGCGGAAGAAAAAGAATCTCGCGCACCTTGTCACCGCTGGGGATCAGCACGAGAATGCTGCCCGATTGCGAAAGGGAGGTGAGATAGTAGAAATCGTTTTCCTGGCGGTAAGGCCAGTCCACGTCACCGGCATAATTGCGCGGTTCTGCGGCATAGAGGATCAGGATACCGTTCCGGCCGATCTGGTCGGAGACCGCTCTGCGGCGTGCGGCGAGATCGCTGGCGCGATCGCGCTGCCAGGAAGCGGGCGGCGCCGGAGCCACTTTCCAGATGCCTTGAGCGCAGAGACCGCCAGCGAGGAGAAACAGGACAGGTAAAGCGCGGCGTAAGTGCAAGAAACCCTCCCGGATTTATTCATTATAAATGGGGTTCATCCATCTGCCTTCGGACTTCCGACTTCTTCTGTACAATGGCAAGCTATGAACCTTTACACGTGGGACCAGATGGAAAAAGAAGTCTTGAGCGAAACCATCGCGCGCAAGCTTGTCACTGGTGAGAAGGCGATGGTGGCGCAGATCTTTATCGCCAAGGGCGGGATCGTGCCCGAGCACTTTCACGAGAGCGAACAGATCACTTACATCCTGGAAGGCGCGCTGAAATTCATGATTCAGGGCGAAGAGATAGTGGTGAACAAAGGGCAGGTGCTGCACATTCCCTCCAACGTGCCGCACAGCGCGGTGGCGGTGGAAGACACCGTCGACCTCGACATTTTCAGCCCCATCCGCCAGGACTGGCTCAACAAGACCGACGATTACCTGCGGCGCAAATAACATGGACCTGGGATTGAAAGATCGCGTGGCGATTGTGGCCGCATCCAGCCAGGGACTCGGCAAGGCTGTGGCATTCGGCCTGGCGCAGGAGGGCGTGCGGCTGGCGTTGTGCGCGCGCACCGAGTCCACTCTGCAGGAAACGGCCGAGGAGATAAATTCCAAGACCGGCGTGGAGGTGCTGGCACGAGCTGTGGATGTGACGGCGCACGAGCAGGTGAGCCGTTTCGTCGCCGAAACGAACGAGCGCTTCGGGCAGTTGGATATCTGCGTGGCCAACGCGGGCGGGCCGCCCTCCAAATCGTTCGCCGAAACCACCGACGAGGACTGGCGCCGCACCTCCGAGCTCAACCTGATGAGTACCGTCTTTCTCGCTAAGGAAACCCTGCCCCTTATGCAGGCACGGCGGTGGGGGCGGTTCCTCGCCATCACCTCGCTGACTGTGAAGCAGCCGGTGGACGGGCTGATTCTCTCCAACGCGGTGCGCAGCGGCGTCAGCGGGCTGGTGAAATCGCTGGCCAACGAATACGGGCCGTACAACGTGCTGGTGAACAACGTCTGCCCCGGCTACACCGCCACCGCGCGGCTGCTCGAACTGGAAGCCAAGCTGGCCGCGCGTGACGGGGTCACGCCGCAGGAGATTGAAGTGCGGTGGGCGCGGCAATCGCCGCTGGGACGCATCGGCCAGCCGGAGGAGCTCGCCAACCTGGTGGTGTTTCTGGCTTCCGAACGCGCCAGCTACATCAGCGGCGTCTCGATTGCGGTGGATGGTGGGACGGTGAAGGGATTGTACTGATGTCCGCCTCGCCGCAGCCACAAGCGGCCCTGCGGCGGGAGCTCGGGCTGGCCGACCTGGTGCTGGCCCAGGTGTTGTGCGTGGTGGGGTCGAGCTGGGTCGGCATTGCCGCCAAACTGGGCCGCGCCCACCTGGTGTTCTGGCTGGCGGCGATGGCGTTATTCTATGTGCCGCTTGCGGTGGTGGTGATTTACCTCAACAGGTTGATGCCGCTCGAAGGCGGCCTATACCAGTGGGCCAAAGCGGGCTTCGGCGACCTGGCCGGGTTCCTGACGGCGTGGAACCTGTGGGTGTACGCGGTGATCGTGATGGGCGCCATCGTGTTCGTGGTACCCACCGATCTGGCATACATGCTCGGTCCCGGCGGCGCGTGGCTGCCGGCCAGCAGGGCGGCTACCCTGGCGCTCACCGGCGGCGTAGTGGCGGCCATCGCGCTGGTGGCCGTGCGCGGCCTGGACCTCGGCAAGTGGCTGCACAACGTGGGCAGTGTGCTTATGATGCTGGGTTACGCGGTGCTGCTGGCGCTGCCATTCTGGGCGCTGGCCAGCGGGCGGATCGCGGGTTACGAGCCGTTTCCCTGGCAGGCGCCGGAGGCGAGCTGGTTCTCGCTGGCGATCTTCGGACAGATGTGCGTAGGGGCGCTGAGCGGCTTCGAATACGTAGCCATTATGGCGGGGGAATGCCGCAGCGCCCCGCGCAACATCGGCGCATCGGTGGCCATTTCGGCGCCCATTATTGCGGTGATGTTCATCCTGGGAACCAGCAGTGTGCTGGCGTTCATCGGAGACAGCCCCATCAACGTGATCGGGCCGATTCCGCAAACCTTCCGGCTGGCTCTCGGCACCACGGGCCGCGCCGGGGCAGCCGCGCCCGTCGCGATTTTTCTCTTGATGGCGCGCAACATTGCCGCCGCCAGCTTGATTTTTACCGGGCTCACGCGCCTGCCCATGACGGCCGGATGGGACCGCCTGGTGCCCTCCTGGTTCGCCGAACTCCATCCGCGCCGCCGCACCCCGGTGAACTCGATTGTGTTTGTGGCCCTGCTGGTGACGGCGCTGATCCTGCTCAGCATGCTGGGAGTGCGCGAGCAGGAAGCGAACCAGACGCTGGCCGAGGCGTCGGTGGCGCACTACGCCATCGCGTATGTTGGCCTTTTCGCGCTGCCGCTGGTGGGGCGCGGAACGCTGCGCATGCGCTTGCCGGGTTGGGTGAAGATGGTTGCCGGCGCGGGGCTGCTCTCCAGCCTGGTTTCGCTCGTCATCGCGGTTTATCCGATCGTGGACGTGGTGAGCCGCGGCGCGTTCGCGGCCAAAATCTGCGCCGTAGTGGCGGTGAGCAACGGCGTGGGCGTGCTGATCTACCGTGCCGGCCGGGCGCCTACTTCAGCCAGGTGAGATACTGCGGCAGGCTGTGAAATTCGTCCACGTGATCGGGCGCGGAATTGCCGGCGTAGCCGATCAGCCGGAACCGGCCGGCGCGGACTTCGCTCAATTGCTGCGTGCCCATCGGTCCCCAGCGCACCAGCGGACGGCGGCGCAAGCCGAGCTGCGCCAGCAGCCAGTCGGCCGTTTCGGTGGTGCTGGCGAAGGTACCGGGGAAGATTTCCGAATGCGTGATCAGCATGGTTTTGCGGCCGGCCACCGCGTCGCGCGCGAATTTCAGGAAGATCTGGAGGTGACCGGCATCGAGCGTGGATTCGAGCGGCCCGTGTTTGCCGCCCGTGTAGCCAGTGTGGAGGCCGTCAATCAGCAGGACGCGCTCCACTTGGGCGTAGTACTCGGGGGTTTCGAGAATGGAGCGGATGGCTCCGTGACCGGCGCTCCACGCGGTGAGGTAGATGGGCCCGAAAGTAACGCCGGCCTTCTGCGCCGCTTCGCCGAGCAGCCTGCCGAATAGCGCTCGATCGGAAAATTGTTGTGCATAGGCGCCCGATCCGGACCCGCTTTGCACGCTGATGACGGCGCAGCAGCGGTCCCGCGCAGCGGCCACTTCAGCCACCCACCCGGCGCCATGAAAGTGAACGACCAGCGGCAGGCGCTTGCGGCCGGCGAGCTTTGCCGGGATGAACAGCTTGCCCACGCTGAGCGTTTCGCGCCGGCCGGGCGGCGTTTCCTGGATGAGCCGCGGATGCGCGCGCGTATGCTCCACCATGGGGGACGGGTTTTGCGATTGCTGCGCGAGCAGAGCAGAGAAGAGGAGGGGAAAGAACACAACAACATAGTAGTGTAGGCTGCAGCGCAAGGCGAATTGCGGTACTCTCGTCTGCGAGGTGACTCGAATGCGTCGAAGAGATTTTCTGCCCGCGGTGGCCTTTTCCGCGGCGGCCGCCCAGACTTCCGCTCCGGGAGAGCATAAGGGCCGCTTGAAGCAGTGCGTCACTCGAGGCGTGTTCGCCCGTGGCGTGAGCTTCGAAGACACCTGCCGGGAAGCGGCCCGCGCGGGCTGCTATGGATACGACCTGATCGGACCCGAGCAATGGCCCGTTCTGAAAAAGTACGGTCTCATTCCCACTATGTATCCCGGGCCCGGTGGCACCATTCCGGACGCTCTCAACACCGTAGCCAACCACCAGGTTCTGGAACCGAAGATGCACGCCGCCATCGACGAAGCGGCCGCCAACGGGGTGCCGAATATCATCACGTTCTCCGGCAATCGCCGCGGCATGCCCGATGCCGAGGGCGCCGACCATTGCGTGGCTTTCCTCAACCGCGTAAAGGCCCACGCCGAAGACAAGGGCGTCACCATCTGCATGGAGTACCTGAACAGCAAGGTGAACCACAAGGACTACATGTTCGACCACATCGCCTGGGGCGTGGATGTCATGCAGCGCGTAAATTCGCCGCGCGTGAAGATTTTGTACGATATCTACCACGCGCAAATAATGGATGGCGACATCGTGCGGAATATCCGCGACCACTTCCAGTGGATCGGCCATTTTCATACCGGCGGTAATCCCGGCCGGCACGAAATCGATGAGACGCAGGAGCTGAATTACCGCTTCATCGCCCAAGCCATCGCGGAGCTGGGGTTCAGCGGATACGTGGCGCACGAGTATTCGCCGGCGCAGGGCCGCGATCCCATTGCCAGCCTGCGGCAGGCGATGGGCATTTTCACGGTCTGAGGCTCAGCCGCTTGCATCGCGCGGTGAGCCGCAGTATCTTCGTTTCGTGACTCTTTCTCGACGCAGTGTTCTTAGTTGTATTTCCGCGGCGGTCTCCGCCGGCGCGGCCCGCGCGCAGCGCAATCGTCCGCCCAACTGGAAGCCCAGGCTGGGCGTCCTCTGCCAGTATTCGGACGCCAACCTGGAGTTCGTGAAGGCCGAGGGCTTCACCAGCATGCAGTTGCGGCTCAATCCCGACCGCATGGACGATGCCGCGATCTCCGATATCAAAAGCAAGATCCAGCGGGCGGGAATTTACGTTTCGTCGCTGGCGGTGGATGGCAACCACATCGATCCCGACGCGGCTTTGCGCGATCGCCAGAATACGTACACCGTCAAATGCATCGAGCTGTGCGGCAAGCTGGGCATCCCCAATATCGGCGGGCAGTCCGGCACCATCAAGGGCATGCCGCTCGATCAGCAGGTGGCGGAGATCGTCAAGGTTTACACGGAAAAATATTTTCCGTCGTGCGAAAAGAATAAGGTGCGCATCCTCTGGGAGCCCTATGCCGGAGGTCCGAATATCGCCACCGGCCCGGTGGGCTGGGAAGCGTTGTTCAAGGCGTTCAACAACAGCCCGCATGTGGGCTTGCAGTTCGATCCCTCGCACCTTGTATGGCAGTTCATGGACCCGGTGGCCGCGGCGCGCGAATTCGCCGACAAGATTTACGACGTGCACCTGAAAGATACCGAGATTCTGTGGCACGTGGTGCGGCGCGCGGGCATCCAGCCGGTGAACGGCGCCCGCTGGTGGCGTTTCCGCGTTCCGGGCTATGGCTCGGTGGACTGGAAGGGGTTCTTCTCGGTGCTGTCGGAAATGGGTTATACCGGCGCCATGAACATCGAGAACGAAGACCAGTTCTACTACCCGGCGTACGACGGCGTGAATTTCACCGAGCAATACAAGCGAGGTTTCCACGTGGCGCACGAATTCCTGAAGACGCTGGTGCCGCCGGTAACGGCCTGACGCATAGGGCCCTCCCGCTGTAGCTTGCGTCCCACCAAGATCCGGCCCGCAGTATAATGCTCTAGCGTCGGATCTTAGGGGGAAGGGATGCCTATGGCGCCGCAGGAAAGCTCGGTCACCGCAATGCGCCTGGAATTGGAAGAAGCGCTGCGGAACGGCGAATTGCGGCCGGAGAACCCCGAGGGGCTGGTGCGGATTCTGTCTCCCCTGGAGCGCGCCGTGGCCGGGTGGCCCGAGGCTCCGGCGGAGGATCACACTGCATCGGGCGAGTTAGTGGCGCTGCTGTGGTCGAAGACCCACCCCTCTGCCACCGATGGCGCCACTGTTCTGCGCAATATCCAGTGCGAAACCCACGTCGTCCGCATGCTCGCGGCCATGGTGCTGGGTCAACTGCTGGATTCCCGGGCGCAGGACGCCCGGTTCCTCAACAGCGCCCGCGCCAAACTGCAAAGCCAGCGGGCCCGGGAAACTTCGCCGGTGGTCAGCCTGCTTCTATCGGAATTGCTGACGCGTATTGCGCGGATGACCGCAACTACGCGCCTGGCGCCGCGAGCGCCGAGTTTGGCGCCGGCCGGGATGGTGAATCCGTATAATGCCGGGCTGCCGATTCGCGACAAAGATCGGTTTTTCGGCCGCAAGAAGATTCTGGAGCAGATCGGCGCCACGCTCAGTTCCGACGAAGGCGTCAAGAGCGTGGTGCTGGTGGGCGCGCGCCGCTCGGGAAAGAGTTCCCTGCTTTATCAGATCGCGGCTGGCGCGCTGGGGAACGGCTTCGTTGCCGGACACGTAGACATGCAGGCCCTGTCCACTCCGGATTGGGAGGGCTTGCTGAAGCTGATCCGGAAATCCTGCGTGGATATGTGCGCGCGCAACGGCGTGTCTGTCTCCTCCAGCATCGACAGCAACCCCTATGAAGCGGCGCGGGCGGCGATCGCCTTTACCTGCTCCTCGTTTCCCGGCCGCCGCGTGCTGATTCTGCTCGACGAATACGAGGCGCTGGGTCCGATCTTCCAGGAGCCGGAACAGGCGGCGCGGCTGCAAGGCATCCTCGAAAACGAGCCTTTCGTTTTCTTCGTGTTCGCGGGGTCGCAAAAGCCCGATGCGCTGGCGCAACGAGGACTGCTGACGCTGCTCGACAACTCGCGCACCATCACCATCAGTTTTCTGGAACCCGAAGAAGCGCGGCAGCTCATCACCGAGCAGGTCGAGGGCTATCTTAAGTACCCGCCGGAGGCGCTGGAGTCGATCGAAAGGCTCTGTCACGGCCATCCTTTTTACACGCAACTGCTGTGCCAGATGATTTTCGACGCCAAGCCCGGCGGAGGGGAAGTTTCCGAGGCGGACATCCTGAAAGTAATGCAGGCGTTCCTGCAGAATCCGTCGGCGCACACTATTTTGACCTGGAAGAGCCTCACGCCGAGGCAGAAACTGGCGGCAGCGTGCGTTGCCGCATCCAGCCACGGCGGTTCCTACGTCAGTGCCCACCAGATTCGCTCCAGCCTGGAACAGCAGCGCTACCCCTCGCCGCCGAGCATCCACGACATCCAGCGTGGCCTGCGTGATTTACAGGATCTGGACTTGCTCGAAAAACTCCCCGGTGAGGCTTCGTTCCGCTTTACCATGGACCTGCTGAGGCAGTGGATCGCGGAGTACCGCACCATCTGGGATCTGCGGCAGGAATTAGCCGCGGATTATCACCCGGCCTCGCTGAAGCGCCGCCTGGCGGCGGGAGCGGTGGATTGGCTGATCGCCAATGGCGTATGCCTCGCGCTTTACCAGGCGTCGCCCACAGTATGGGCCCCGATGATCGTGCTGCTGCTTTACTTTCCGGCGGTTACCGCATCCGCCGGACGCACCATCGGCATGCGCTGCTGGAAGCTGCGCGTTTTACGGACCGACGGGCGGACAGTACATCCCCTGCGGCTGGCCGTCCTTGGACTTTTCGGCGCCATGGAATGCGCTCTTGCCAGCCTGCTTCTGTTGATGATCTACTTTGCCATTTTGGGCACAGGTCCGGGCTGGTGGTGGAAGCCCTGTTTGGCGGTGCTGGCGGCAGAGCTGCCGCACCTCGCGCGCATTGCCGTGAACCAGCGGCACCAGGGTTTATGGGAGGCCCTTGTCGACACAATGGTGGTCAAGACACAGGAGGGGGACGATGAGTGATTTCCCGGCCGAACCGCATACCTCAAGCCCGTATACGGGCAGCCCTTATTCGCGCCGCACCGCCATTCTCGATCCGGCCGAGTTCTTCGGCAGGCGCAGGGAGCTGGAAACCATCTATGGCCTGATCTGCCGCAAGACTTCGCTCTACCTGCTGGGCGAGAGGCGCACCGGTAAATCGTCGCTGCTGAACGCGCTGCGCTTTCCGCGCGATCCGGGCGAGTTCCCCATGCCGGTAAACCCCTGCTATATCTTCTGGAACTCGCTTTACTTCAGCAGCTCCGACGAAAGCCGTCTGCTGCGCCAGTTGTTTTCCCAGATTTCCCGCGAGTTGACCGCGCCGATCTTCGATCCCGTGCGCGAATCGCTGCCGGAAGCCGGCGAGTTCGCGCGCCACGCGAGACGGCAGCTCATCGTTCTCATCGACGAGTTCGATGTGCTGGTGCGCAATCCCGCCATCCCGCGCGATTTCTTCGGCGTCCTCCGCGCCTGGGCCGAGGAGTTCGAGATTCCCTTTGTCATCGCTTGCCGCGAGGGCTCCATCGAGGGGCTGCTGGATACCAACCAGGTGGGCTCCCCATTCTGGAATATTCTGCAAAACGTATACGTGGGCCCAATGTCTCAGGAAGAGTCGATGGAGCTGATTTCCACTCCCGCCGCCAACCTGGACCGGCCCTTTTCCGATGAGGACCTGGACCAGATCCAAAGCTGGGGAGGGCACCACCCCTTCTTTTTGCAAATGGCGGCAGACCACACCTTCCGCGCCAGCGGCAGGGAGGAACAGAAACGAAATTTCCTGCAGGAAGCGGACGTTCATTACGATTACATCTTCAGCGTTCTGCCGGAGCGTGAACTGGCATACCTGCGCGGCAATCGCAACGATTCGCGCGCCGAATCCGAGCTCCTGCGCAAAGGCATCCTGATCCGCGACGAGAAGGGGGAGCGTCTTTTCTCCAGTCTTTTCCGCGACAAGATTATTGTTCAACCCACCTCGTTCCTGGAACAGGTGAAAGCATTTTATATCAAGTGAGTCATGCCTATGGCCGCCACTGTACAGATCTTCGACCGCATACCGATCGTTGCCGCAATCAACAACGACTGTCTTTCCGCCACCGGCCGGGGGACCTTGATCTTCAGCCCGCAGAAGAGCGGTAAATCGCACCTGATGCGTTACATCTACTCGCTGCGCACGGCCAACGATGCGATCTTCTGCTGGGTCAATATGGACCTGATGCGGGCGCAGGCGGCCAACCCGGAGAAACTGACGGACCGCGACTTCCTGCGTTATATGCTGATGCGGCTGGCGGAAGAACTGGAGGACAAGATCACGGAACTGAACCCCAAGGAGGCCCGATGGAAAGCCGATTTAATGGCGGCGCGGGCGCAACTGAATGTACCGCCTCCCTCCGGCACGCCGCCGGACCGGTACCAGCAGATCGTCTCCCAGACCGTTGACGCGCTGGAGGCGCCGCTCAACATGCTGAATACCCTCCGGCTGATTGCGGATGATGTGGCGCTGTCGCACGAGGCATCCGATGCCTACCTGCTGGACTTGTTCCACGAATCTCTCGAACAGCTCCAGGCGGTGCGCAAACGCGTGATTCTGTTCATCGACGATTTCCACTACGTGCTCAAGCAGTCCGACTTCAGCCAGAACCTGAAGTACACCCTGCGCGGCGCCAACAGCGAAGGGCGCCTGGTTCTGCTGCTTTCGTCGGCGATTCGCCTCATGGATCCGTCGATTGGCCGCGGGGGCACGCAGGACATCGGCACGGTATTCAACGATCTGAAATTGCAAGTGCTCGAGCCATTCGATCGCGAACTGGCGGAGAAGTTTCTCGACTGGCTGGGAAGCCAGGACGGCCAGACACTCGCAGCCGATGAGCGAGCATACCTGTGCGAATTGGGTGGGGGCTCACCCCAGTTTATCGAGACCGCCAGGTCACTCTATGTCGGCCGGGTACCGCGGCCGCTCACCCAGGAACAAAGGTCGGCCTTCGAAGCAAACGTTCTGTATCCCGCCCTCGAAGCCGGGTTTGCGCAGATCTGGAGCCGCTGCACTATGGAACAGCGGCGCGCCTGCCGGGACTTGATAAAATCCGGCAGCCCGTCGGCCCCCAATATCGACCTGGGCGCGGGGAATTGCTTTGTGGCCTGCGCAGCCATGAACGAGCGCGTCTCGCGCCTCGCCAGCCGCTTCATCAGAGAGCAGAAGGACGAAGGGTTGACCGGTTTCGCCATCACTCCGATTCTGAACTACGAAAGCTTTCCCAGCGCTCTCTGCCTGTCCATGCCTGGGGAGTTGGAGGCCCTGGTTACATTTGAGATGGCCAACCAAACCTCCGATCCGATCGGTGTGCAGCTCACCTGCCAGTTGCAGCAGTTCTCCCTGAGAGCAGCCGAACCCGTTACCGTGGCGCCGTACGAATCGCAGACGAAAGAAATGCAAGTGACCCTCATATCCCGGGAGGCTGCATCGCTGATCAAACCGGACAACACGCAGGTGGAAGTCAGTTACACTATCAGCGCCCCGGCAGCGCCGGGAACACTCATTACCAAAACATTCCGCGCCCGAATTCTGCCGAAGGACTACTTTGTGTTTGCGCGCCGTCACAAGGGAAAGCAAAACATCGTGAGCACCGCGTGGTTAATCGCGGCGTGGGTGGATCGGGAAGACAAGAGCGTGATTGAGCTGCGGGCGGAAGCGGCCAGGCTGAACAACTGGAGCATGCCTGGATATCAGACGCCCGACAGCCCTGCCGCCCACCAGGTGCTGCGATCGCAAGTGAAGGCGCTTTACGACGCGTTGTACGCCCGCAAGCTCACCTACGGGAACCGCGTATTGCCGCAATACCAGGATACGAACAACTTCGGTCAGACGGTGCGTCTTCCGGGCAAAACCATCGGCGACGCCCAGATGAACTGCTTGGACGGCGCTGTACTGTTCGCCAGCCTGTTAGCCTCATGCGACCTGGATCCGGGAATTCTCTTCATTCCGGAGCATGCGATGGTCGGCTGGAAGCAGTCTCACAGCCCCGGCGCGGACTGGGAGTTTCTCGAAATTACCGATGTCACGGCATCCGATTTTGACGCTGCCCTGAAGAATGGCCGCGAACTTTTTGCCAAATACGAGACTTCGGTTGTTGACGTAGGGAGCCTGGAACCGCTGGAGATGAAAGATGTGGAGAAAGCGGCCGTGCGGGTGGACATTCGGCGCGTCTGGGCCGCTGGCGTGACGCCGATTCCGGCCTGAAGCCGCCCGCGCGGTCAGATC
>Ga0187819_10000865_pt1 | contig 15378 bp, 15 predicted proteins | sample NC_wetland_sal_i_15_FD_132411 | JGI IMG/M metagenome (GOLD analysis project Ga0187819, IMG submission 132411) | Wetland sediment microbial communities from Neuse River Estuary, North Carolina, USA - SO4_4 | ecosystem: Environmental > Aquatic > Freshwater > Wetlands > Sediment | place: USA...
CAGAGATTTTACGCTGTCGTCCCAGCCCTGTTTGTCGACAGCGGATTTCAGCTCGTCGCCTTTGAGCTTCTTGTTGGCTTCGACCCACCGTTCGGCTTGGACGACCTCGAGCGGGTAGGTGGACGCCATCAAAATCTGCGAAAGGAGCGTATCCGGATAGAGCGCGATCGGCGCGACCAGCGCATCGAGCGCCTCGGGTTTGAGCAGCTGATCACTTTGGGTGGACGCCGGAGCCGGACTTTGTGCTTGCGCGGCCATCGGAACGGCAACAAGAACCAACAGGAGAGGCAGCCTCTTTGCCCACGCAATCATTTCCCTCTCCTGCTCCTCCGACCGCAAACAAGAACCGGCAAACAACGACACAACGCGGCACGCAAGACCAGGGCCTTTCGGGTCATGCGTGCCGCGTATACGCCGGTCACGATAGCGAGCGGGGGGTCGCGATGTTTGATCCAGATCAAAGTTCGGGGCGGGAGACGGTTCCAGATTTGAAAACTTGATTTGCCGCGGCTAGGCCGGATTTCGTTCAGACTGACGTGCTGGTCTGGTCATTGAGGAAAATCTCCCAGCGGCTTCGAATGCATTAGCGATGTTCGGTCTTGGTCGAGCCATCCAAATATTCGGCTATCGATAAACTGCGAAACGGCGAGCAGATAGAAATCCGCGCTGTCAGACCGCAGGACCGCGACGATTTGATCGCGGCGGTGAGCCGCACCAGCAGTGAATCGCTCTACCGGCGCTTTTTTGCCGTACGCCGACATTTCAGCGAAACCGAAGAGTCATTCTATCTGAACATCGATTTCGTGAGCCATGTCGCCTTGGTCGCCTTGGCAGAAGAGAATGGGCAGCAAAGCATCGTCGGCGGCGGACGTTACGTGGTTGGCGAGCCCGGTCAGGCGGAAGTCGCCTTCACCGTGGTCGACAAATATCAGGGACGGGGGCTCGGAGCGGCGCTGTTGCGCCATTTGGCCATGATTGCGAGGCAAGCCGGCCTTCGCGAACTGGTTGCCTATGTATTGCCGGACAACAGGCCAATGCTGAAGGTGTTCGAGAAAAGCGGGCTGAAATACACTGCAACGCGTGAAGCTGGCAGCATCTATGTCAAACTAGGCCTGACTTGAAACCCTTCTGCTGTTGTCGCTGGATCGGCGTAATTTCAGTTCCACCGCAGCGTCATCCCGATATCGCCCGGCCGACCTCCCGGGAAATCGACAATTTGGAATCCGATCTTATATCCCTGCGATTTGAGATGCTTTTCCCAAAAATCGTAGAGCTCTTTGGGCAGCCCTGTGAGCGTTTTTTCCCATCCCGGCTCGCGCTGATTTATCGCTCGCGCGCGATCTGTCGTTAGCTCGTTGGGAAAACGACCGATCTCAACTTCGGTCAAGCCGTTGTTTGCTGCTCGCTTGATGATTGCCGCGGCGCGCGCCATGCGCTCCTCATCGGAGACGCCCGACGCCTTCGAAAACTTCTCGATCAATGCCTTTTTTTCAGCATCAGCGGCCGAGGTCTCGCGCATGGCTGCGGACGCTTTCTCCGCTTCTTTCAACGCGATCTGTTGCATGAGTTCCTTTGCCGATGGCAGAGCGGCGAGCGGATCGGCAGTTGTTTTAGCTTTCAATTCAGCCATGGCGACGCTCCTTTTCGGATCGAATCCATAGCTACTCGGCCGGAAAAAAGTTTGATCTATCGCAAATTGCGTAAGCCTATTTACTCGTAGATTTTGTAGTTATTCCAAATGCATAGGTGCGCGCATGACGGCCGCTGGCAATGATGGTTCGAACAAGATGAAGCGCAAAGAATACGAGAAGCACCTGCACAAGCTTCAGGTCGAGCTTTGCCGGCTGCAAGATTGGGTGAAGGCTGAAGGAGCGAGAATCATCGTCATCTTTGAGGGGCGTGACGCGGCCGGCAAAGGCGGAACGATCAAGGCCATTACCGAGCGGGTGAGCCCGCGCGTTTTCCGCGTTATCGCGCTACCAGCGCCGAGCGACCGTGAAAAAAGCCAAATGTTTATGCAGCGTTACGTCACGCAATTTCCCGCCGCGGGCGAAATCGTCATCTTTGACCGAAGCTGGTACAACCGGGCGGGGGTCGAATACGTGATGGGCTTTACCGACAAGCACCAGCATGAGCGTTTTTTAGAGCTTGCTCCCACGGTTGAAGGCTACATTGTCGATGCCGGGATCACGCTGATCAAAATCTGGCTCGAGGTTGGTCAAGAAGAACAGGAGCGCCGGTTCGACGCCCGCATCAACGACCCCTTACGGCAATGGAAATTGAGCCCGATGGACGTGGATTCCTTCCGGCGCTGGTATGATTATTCGCGCGCGCGCGACCTGATGCTCAAGGCAACCGACACCAAGCACGCGCCCTGGTACATCGTGCGCACGGACGATAAACGGCGCGGAAGACTCAACTGCATTTCGCACATGCTGGCGCAAATCCCATACAAGAAAATCTCGCAGAGCAAGGTCAAGCTGCCGAAGCGGTCGACCAAAGATAAATACGACGATCAGGCGTCATTGAAGGGCAGGAAATTCGTCGCCGAGCGCTATTAAGCGGCGCCGGCGACTTGGCGGCTGCGGTCCGCTGCTTCGATGCCGGGCGGATATGAACTAGTCTTGTCGGACGATGACCTTCGTGCCGACGCTGACGCGACCATACAGATCGATCACGTCGTCATTGACAAGACGAAAGCAGCCGGACGAGACCGCTTGGCCTATTGTCTCCGGCGCATTGGTGCCGTGAATGCGATAGACGGTATTGCCGAGATACATGGCGCGCGCGCCGAGCGGATTACCTGGGCCACCGGCCATGAAGCGCGGCAGATAAGGCTGGCGCTCGATCATCTCCGGCGGCGGGTGCCAATCCGGCCATTCCGCTTTTCGGCTGATCTGCAGAAGGCCCTGCCAGGTAAATCCCTCGCGGCCGACGCCGATGCCGTAGCGGATCGCGTGCGTTGGATCCTGAATGAGGTAGAGGTGCCGCTCGACAGTATTGACGATGATGACGCCGGGCGGCTGTTGCGACCGATAGAACACCAAACGCTTCTGGAAATCTTCCGGAAGATCGGCGGAATTGCCGTGATCGATCCCCGGATCGACATCCGGCGCCGTAGGTTGGAATTGGAAAAACGGCGGAAACGTCTGGGCCGGCGCCTGCACAAACATCGCGCACAGGATCGCCAGCCCGGACCAGATCATCGATCCGCGCAGGCCTATCCATTTCCGCATTTCCATAAGAACCCCGCTTGCCCCTGTGGCTGCTACGATGGAGGCCACTCAGTGATAATCAACCTGCTGGCTGAGCGAATTCAGCCAACTCAGCCGAGTTATCGCAGGCCGATCGTCATGCCGGCCAGGCCGAGTGATACCTGAAAACCAACTTGGCCGCCGTGCAGCTGGAGCACCACGCCTTTTTCATTTTGCAGCGTCGCAACCTGCCCACCACCCACGAATGTGACTCCGGCGCCCGCCGCACCATAGGTGCCTGCGATGTCCTGTGGCCTATGCAAATTGGACGCGGTGCCCACTAGGTCAGCGGCGGCGACACCAAGACTACCCAGGCCGATACCGCCGACAGTCAACCGATACGTACTGCCATGATAGTGCAATACACCGCTGCCGCCACCGGCGCCCACAATGAAGCCCGCTTTGACGATGTTCAGGCGGACAGTGCCGGTTTGCGCTTGAGACGGCGTGACAGTTATCGCGATTATCAACATCAGTGCCGCGACAAGCGCGACGAAATTGACCAGCTTACTCGTCCTGAACATTGACATGCTCCCTCGCTCTATTGCCCAACTTTGGCACTCATTCACACTTAAATGAGGCGTTTTGGGGAACGCAACTTTGATCTAAATCAATTATGAGGTCCCGTGCCTACCATGCAAAGAGTCGGCTGTGCTCCCAATTTTTTACTGCTTCATCGCTTGGGACGTTGACATCAAATTGTGGGGAACGACGCTAATGGCGCCCAGATGAGGGCTGTCAATATCCGCAATAAGGAAGAATGCTATGGACGCGATCACCGGTAGCACCAGTAAGGCCAGACTGCCGCTGCAGCGATCCCGGCAACCCAGCAGTAAATTCGAAAAGATTGCGATCAATAAATCAATATCATGAGAGCCCACGCTGCCGTGCGCAGCAAGTCACCGGCGAATGCAGCGCCCCATTGTGTGACGAGGGCGATCGCGAAAACCGCGAACGGATTATCGATAATCGGGTTCAAGGAAAGGCGAGGCCCACGACACATCACTAAACTACACGCGCCCGATGTTTGATTTAAATCAAATATCAGGGAGATTTGTGCAATATTATCGTATTTTGGGGTTAACTTGATTTCATCCAAATCTTTTGAGGGATATGCGCAGGGCGTGCCTGCAGAAGATACATCGAACGCAGCCATCGCTAGGCCAGAGTGTGAGGGTGTCGGCGAGGTTTTCATCTATGAATGATCTACCAAGCGGCTGGGGCGAGTGGGAGTTACGAAATGGCTGAGTCGCTCAATCCGGCTGCACCTCACCATTTGCCGTCGTTCATCACGGCTCCGGGTTCTACCGACGTGCTCATGGTGATAATGGCAATAGTGCTGGTGCTCAGCATTTTGGCGTTCGGTATTTTGTTCCTTCGGTTGCACACACTGCCCGAGCGGCTGGCGCACAAATCTCAGAAAATACAATTCGAGATTGTCGCCGTGTTAGGGCTGCTCGCGCTATTCACGCACATGCATATTTTCTGGGTAGCAGGCCTGCTGCTTGCGCTGATCGACATCCCCGATCTTGGCTCATTCTTAGGCCGCATTGCCAGCTCAGTGGAGAAAATCGCTGGCGTAAAGCCGCTCGAAGAAGCGGGTGAAGTGCAGTCGCCTGAGATCGTCGCGGGCAGTAAACGCGCTGGCGAAGCTGCTGGGCTAGCGTTGCAGGCGCATGACCGCGGTGGCAAAGGCGAGGGCACCTCGACACCGCCGATAAGATCAGAGAGCGTGCCAGCAAGAAAGAAGGAGTCGAAGCATGCTTGAACTCCTTCTCTGCTCGGTTTTTACAATTCTTCCAGATTATCTGTACCGCCGCTATGCTCAGGGAAAGCGGTTCGGCAAGGAGATTACCTTTTACTCCGTCTGGTTCGAGCTCAGATGGGGGATTACGGCATGCGTTATTCTTACCGTGTGCTTGATCACAACGGTTTTCTACAATCATCCGTCTACCAGTAACGTCACACTTTTCTACAGGACCATTCCAATCGTTCCTGAAACCAACGGCCGCGTCGCCGAAACGTTCGTTAGCTTTAGCGGTCCGGTCGCTGCTGGCGCCCCGATTTTTAGGCTTGATAGTTCGAAACAGGAGGCTGCGCTCGAGACGGCACGGCACAAAATCGCGCAGGTTGATGCGGAACAGGCGGTCGCTCGCACCGACGTGCTTAAGGCTGACGGACAGATCAAACAGGCCACGAGCGCGCGCCAGCAGACCTTGGATGAGCTGGAGACCAAGCAAGAGCTTTACCGGCGCAACCCAGGCAACGTTGCGTTCCGCGAGATCGAGCGGCTGGAGGTCCGAGCCGAAGGTCAATTGGGCGATATCGCCGCCGCAACCGCCGCAAAGCAGGGTGCCGAAGAACGAGTGTCGACCCTTATTCCCGCTCAAAAAGCGAGCGCCCAGGCCGAACTCGAGCAAGCCCAAGTCGAACTGAATAAGACCGTCATCCGTGCTGGCGTCAGTGGGCGAGTCGAGCAATTCACCTTGCGCGTGGGTGATATCGTCAACCCGTTAATGCGTCCGGCCGGTGTTCTGATCCCCGACGGTGCGGGTGGGCGGGCGCTGCAAGCCGGCTTCGATCAGATCGAAGCGCAGATCATGAAGGTCGGAATGGCGGCCGAAGTCACCTGCGTCTCAAAGCCTTTTACCGTGATTCCCATGGTGGTGACCGGCGTGCAGGATTACATTGCCGCTGGTCAGTTCCGCGGCGGGGAGCAGCTCATTGATCCGCAGCAGGTGACTCGTGCCGGTACTCTGCTCGTAACTCTTGAGCCAATGTACAAAGGCGGAATTGATGACGTGACGCCCGGGAGCAGTTGTATCGCCAATGCCTATTCCGATAATCATGACACGATCGTCGCAAAAGATACGGGGGCTTTGCGAGCCGTGGCTCTTCACATCGTGGATGCGCTTGCGCTTGTGCATGCATTGATTTTGCGCCTCCAGGCGCTCGTGCTTCCATTCCAAAACCTCGTATTCAGCGGCCATTGAGGCGAGTGATCGCCTGCGAAATGTACCGCATCAAAGCCACGAAGCCGATAGGCGATAATCAGGTACAAAACTCGGCACATTGTCGCTTCCGCCGATTTCAATCGCGGCAAGCAGCATTCGAGGCGGGGACTTCAGGTCCGATGGAACGTTTGGGAGAGATGCCATGAAATCGTGGTTCATCTTGCTTGGTATGTTCATCTCGATTGTTGCGGTGTCCTCGGCAAAAGCGCAAATGACGCTGGATGTTGGGAAGATTACTTGCCATCAATTTCTGCTTGGCAAAGTGGGTGCTAGCACGAGGTCCGTCGCCAACTGGCTGAGCGGCTACTACAACGGCAAGCGTGATAATACAGTCATCGAGGTTGGATCCATGCGGAAGAATGAGCGCGAGTTGGAACGCTACTGCCGCAAGCATTCGGAGATGAATGTTATGGATGCAGCCAAACAGGCACTAGGAGTTGAGAAGTAGTGTAGAAGGAGGCACTCAAGCACAAAGGCGCGGGCACCCTGAGTACGTAATAGGGAAAGCAACTTTGCTCTAAATCAATTACAATGGCGGCCATCTTAGCCCTTACCTGAACTGGGGCGCAGAAGGGTTCGGCTTCTATGTTCGTCGACGATCGGCATGAGCCAAACGGCGCGCAATCCCGCCGCCAACTCGCGAAATTTTGCGGCGCGATGTTGCAATCGCTCTGCGCCGCACTCGCGGTGATGCTATCGTTTGCGCTTCTCACACCGGGTAATGCACAGCAGCAAGCGGTTCCAGTCGGCACAGTCTATGCTGAGCGCAAGCCGATAGCCCAAACCCGTGATTTTGTCGGACGTATCGAAGCGATCGATCGAGTTTCGATTCAAGCCCGCGTGAAAGGTTATTTGGAGGCGGTGCTTTTCAAAGAGGGCGATGTCGTCAAAAAAGGTGCTCCTCTCTATGAAATCGAAAAGGGCCCGTTTCAGGCGGCAGTCGAGCAGGCACAAGGCGCGCTTGAGCGCGCCAAGGCGGCCAAGACCCTGACGGAAATTCAACTGCAAAGAGCAGAGGAGCTGCTGACCAAACAAGCTGGCACCGCGGTGGCCCGCGACCAAGCACTCGCGGCAGACCAGCAGGCAAAGGGCCAAATCTTGTCGGATCAGGCCAACCTGGATAACGCCAATATAAATTTGGGCTACACCGAGATTGTCACGCCGATCACAGGCAAAATCAGCAAAACAAATGTCACCGCAGGAAACGTCGTCGGTCCCGACACTGGCCCACTGACGCTCATCGTCAGCCAGGATCCGATGTATGTGAGCTTTCCAGTGAGCCAACGCGAATTCCTGAATGTGCAGACCAAAGGTAAGGAAATCGACCCCAAGCAAGTCAAAATTCGAATCCGTTTCGCCAACGGTACGACTTACAATCAGGAAGGAACGGTGAATTTCATCGACGTATCCGTCAATCGCGCCACCGACACGGTATTGGTGCGTGGCACAATTCCAAACCCTAATGGCGTCTTGATCGACAACCAGCTGGTCAACGTCAGCGTCGAGGCCGAACAGCCGCAGGATAAGGTATTAGTCCCCCAGGCTGCACTGATCGCGGACCAGCAAGGCGTCTACGTGTTTGTGGTCGAGGACGGCAAAGCGGCCGTGCGACGCATCAAACCCGGCGGGGAGGACGGGCCGAACGTTGTCGTCAACGAAGGGCTGAAAGGAGGCGAGCAGGTCATCGTCGAAGGGCTTCAAAGCATTCGTCCTGGGCAGCCGGTGCAGGCGAGCCCAATGCGGACGAGCTTAAAAGAAGACTGAGAAATGCTTTCGGCCATTTTTGTTGATCGCCCCCGACTTGCGATCGTTATCGCGATTGTCACGACAATAGCCGGCTTGGTCGCGCTCTACGCGCTGCCGCTGGCGCAATATCCGGATATCGTTCCACCGCAGGTCTCTGTCACCACGGCTTATCCTGGTGCCAACGCCGCCGTGGTTGAAGCCACCGTCGCACAGGTCATCGAGGCGCAGGTCGTGGGCGTCGATAAGATGATCTACATGAAAAGCACAAGCGGTGATGATGGCAGCTACACTCTGACCGCATCTTTCGAGTTGGGTACCGATCCGGATATCAACACCGTCAACGTCAATAACCGCGTTCAGGTCGCGCTCGCGAACCTGCCGCCGGAGGTGCAGCGGCAGGGCGTCACGGTGAAGAAAAAATCATCGGCATTGCTCGGTGTGATCGCGGTTTATTCGCCGAAACATACGCATGATCCATTGTTTCTTTCCAATTACGTCACGATCAACCTTCTCGACCAGATCAAAAGCACGCCCGGCGTCGGCGATGCGACGCTGTGGGGCCCGCAGGATTATGCCATGCGCGCTTGGGTGCGGACCGACCGGCTCACCGGACTCGATTTGACCACTGGCGACATTATTAATGCGATCCAAGCGCAAAACGTTCAGGCCGCGGTGGGTCGGATCGGTGCCCGCCCGATCTCCAATGACCAGCAGCTGCAGCTCAATATTCAGACCAAAGGTCGCCTTGATACGATTCAAGATTTCGAAAACATCGTCATCCGCACCAACTCGGATGGATCGATCCTGCGTCTGGGTGACGTCGCCAGAGTAGAACTCGGCGCCGCGAATCTGGATCGCGATACCCGCTTCAATGGCGGTCCTGCAGCCGCCATCGCCATCTATCAATCGCCAGGCGCGAACGCGATTACGACATTGAAGGCGGTCAAGGAGCGAATTGCCGACGTGGAGAAGAGATTCCCGCAAGACCTGGCGTGGAAGGTGACTTATGACCCGACGCTCTTTGTCACCGATACCATACACGAGGTGCAGAAGACGCTGGTTGAAGCGTTCGTTCTCGTGGTGATCGTGGTGTTTTTGTTCCTCGGTAGTCTGCGAGCGACGCTGATACCGACACTGGCCGTTCCAGTCAGCTTGATCGGGACGTTTGTTGCGCTGCTCGCAGTCGGTTACTCCGGCAATACCGTCTCGCTGCTAGCGGTGGTTTTGGCGATCGGCATCGTTGTCGACGATGCCATTGTCGTCGTCGAGAACGTCGAGCGCGTCATGGAGGAGCATCCGGAGCTTTCGCCTGGCGCGGCAACCAAGAAGGCCATGGCCGAGATAACGGCGCCGATTATTGCGATCACCCTGGTGCTGTTGTCGGTGTTCGTACCCGTCGCCTTCATTCCCGGTATCTCGGGCGAATTGTTCAGACAATTCGCGGTAACGGTCGCCGTTTCGATGTTCCTGTCGGCGATCAACGCGCTCACGCTGTCGCCTGCGCTTTGCGCGGTAATGCTGCGCCCGCATCATGGCCCGCGTCGCGGCGTCATGGGCTATGTGATGCGCTGCATCGATTATGCGCGCGATGCCTATGGTTCGGCGGTGGCGCGGATCGTGCGTTTTTCGATCATCGGCATCGCGATGGTCGCGGTGGCGATGGCGGGAACCGTTGGACTGGCAAAAATCACGCCGACCGGATTCCTGCCGGAGGATGACCAAGGTGCGCTGTTTGTCGTTGCTCAACTGCCCGGCGGCTCTTCGGTAGCGCGGACAACCGATGTCATTGGGCGAGCCGAAGCAATTTTGCGCGACGAAAAGGAAGTCGAAGACATCACTTCGGTCGTAGGATTGAATTTCATCGATAATTATTCGCAGTCAAACGCGGCCTTTATGGTCGTCACGCTCAAGCCATTCGAGGAACGCAAAAGTCGCGATGAGAGCGTCGGAGCGTTGATTGGCCGGCTCGCCCAGAAATTTCGCCAAATCCAGGGCGCGAATGTACAACCGCTTGCCCCGCCGCCGATTATCGGTTTGGGCACCGGAGGCGGCTTCACCTATGTGTTGAAAGATCTGCGGGGTGGCGATCCGAGAGCGATGGCTCAAGTGCTGCGCGGTCTGACCGTTGCGGCAAATCAAGATCCGCTGCTCAATCGCGTATTCAGCACTTACTCGGCCACCAATCCATCGATCTACTTGGACATCGATCGCGACAAGGCACAGATCATCGGGGTGCCGCTGAATGCCGTCTTTCAGGCGCTGCAAGCTTCGCTCGGCGGCTACTTCGTCAATAATATGAATCTGTTTGGCCGGACCTGGCAGGTCCAGGTGCAGGCGGAGGCCTCCGACCGGGCGAGCATCGACGACATTTATCGAATTAACGTGCGCAATGCCGACGGCAAAATGATCCCGTTGCGGAGTCTTGCGGAGGTCCGTGTTGTTGTCGGACCAGCCGCGCTCATTCGTTACAACAATCTGCGTGCTGTGACGGTGCAGGGCAGCCCAGCGGCCGGAGTTTCCTCGGGCCAAGCTTTGCAGGCAATGGAGTCGGTCGCTGCCAAGACGCTGCCGCAAGGATATGCCGGAGAGTGGACCGATACGGCGTTCCAGGAAAAGCGCGCTGAAGGCAAGACCGTGATGATTCTCGGCTTCGCTATTTTGTTCGCCTATCTGTTCCTCGTCGGGCTGTATGAAAGTTGGACGATTCCCGTTCCGGTGCTGCTGTCCGTCAGCGTCGGAATTCTGGGATCGTTCCTAGGAATCATCATGGCGGGCTTGACGCTCGATCTCTATGCGCAAATCGGCATGGTCGTGCTGATCGGGCTGGCGGCCAAGAACGGAATTTTGATCGTCGAGTTTGCCAAGGAGCAGAGGGAGCGGGGCGTGCCCCTGCTCGAAGCCGCGGTCGAAGGCTCGCGCCTGCGTTTCCGGCCGGTAATGATGACCTCATTTGCTTTTATTCTCGGTCTCCTTCCTTTGGTGGTGGCTACGGGTGCATCGCAGTTGGCGCGCCGCGATGTCGGCACGCCAGTTTTCGGCGGCATGATCCTCGCTTCCTTCATCGGGATCTTCGCCATACCTCCGCTCTACGTAACGTTCCAGGCGATCCGTGAACGATTGCGGCCGGGATCTCGACCAAAAGAAATCTCTAAACCGACTAACAAGCCTGTCGAAGCGAAAACGGCTCCGGCCGAGTAATCGATTGTCGATACGCGGAGGAAAGCTGTGTCCTCTGATTCAACAACTCTCCATTGAAACGATGCTGGCGGCTTTGATTGCAAGGGCGCCGATGTTGCAAGCGATCATGCAAAGTTGCATCATTTGCGAGCGTGATGCCGCCGGATGCTCTTGGTGAGGGGATACGTTGCGCGCGATCTTTTCATCTCTCGCCCTCTTCGCTTCCGCCGGCGTCCGGCCCGCAACGCCGCTGGCAAGAGCCATAGTGCTCGTCCTGATCCTTAAGCTGATCGGCATCGCGGGCATTAAGGTCTTCATGTTTCCAGATAATGCGCAGCCGGTCGCCGATGCGGCGGCGGTCGCGCGCCTGGTGGGTCCGTCGGCGCAGTGAAGCGCGGTGGGAGGTTTTGCAATGCCGCATCTTGATCCCATCAGCCTCGATCGGCTGCAATTCGCCGTCACGGCGCTCTATCACTTTCTGTTCGTGCCGCTGACGCTCGGTCTGTCGTTTCTCCTCGCGATCATGGAGAGCGTTTACGTGATGAATGGCCGTGAAATCTGGCGCGATGCGACGCGCTTTTGGGGCAAGCTGTTCGGCATCAATTTCGCCATGGGAGTTGCCACCGGTATCACCATGGAATTCCAGTTCGGTACCAACTGGGCGTATTACTCGCATTACGTTGGCGATATTTTCGGCGCGCCGCTCGCGATCGAAGGCCTGATGGCCTTCTTCCTCGAATCGACCTTCGTCGGCCTGTTCATTTTCGGTTGGGATCGTTTGCCCAAGCTCGGGCACCTTGCAGTGACATGGCTGGTTGCGATCGGCTCGAATCTTTCCGCCCTGTGGATCCTGATCGCCAATGGCTGGATGCAGTATCCCGTCGGCGCAGTTTTCAATCCCGCCACGATGCGGATGGAACTCGATTCCTTCTGGGATCTGATCTTTAATCCGGTCGCCCAGGCGAAGTTCGTCCATACCGTCGGCGCCGGTTATGTCACCGGCTCAATGTTTGTGATCGCCATCTCGTCCTACTACCTGCTGCAGGGTCGCTTTCAAGCCTTCTCCAAGCGGTCGATCATCGTGGCCTCGGCGTTTGGATTCGCGTCAGCCCTGTGCGTCGTGGTGCTCGGTGATGAGAGCGGGTACACGATTTCCGAAAACCAAAAGATGAAGCTCGCCGTCATCGAGGGCATGTGGGAGACCGAACCGGCGCCGGCGGGATTCAGCTTGTTCGGAATTCCGGATTCCGCGCACCGTAAGGTCGACTATGCTGTAAGAATTCCCTGGGCGCTGGGCATCATCGCCACGCGTTCCTTCAATCAACAGATACCCGGAATTGACGAATTGGTAGCCCACGCGCAGGCGCGCATCCGTAGCGGCGTTCTTGGCTATGATGCGCTGCAACGGCTGAAGACCAACCCCGATGACCCCAAAGCGGCGGCTGAGTTTCGCGAGCACGCCGCCGATCTCGGTTATGCGCTGTTGCTGAAGCGCTACGTCGCCGACCCGCGTACCGCCGACGACGTCACAATCGCCAAGGCCGCCGCCGGCACCGCCCCAAATGTCGGTCCGATGTTTTGGAGTTTTCGCATCATGGTGGCGCTGGGCTTTTACTTCATCGCTCTGTTCGCGCTCATCTTTTGGGACGCATCGCACCGTAATTTCTCGCGCGGCTGGCTATTGCGCCTGACAATATGGTCGTCGCCGTTACCGTGGATCGCCATCTCGCTTGGCTGGATCGTCGCCGAATACGGACGTCAGCCGTGGGCAATCGACGGTATTCTGCCGACATTTCTCGCAGCATCGTCCGTGTCCGTCGGGCAAGTTTTGTTTTCGTTGGCCGGGTTCATCGTGTTCTACTCGTCGCTTCTGGTCGTCGACGTCATTCTGATGCGCAAATACATAGTCATGGGGCCGGTAAAGGCGCTCGGTCTTGAAGTCGTTCAAGTCAGACCTCGCCCGGCGCCGGCGGAATAGGGGACCAGTCATGAGCGTTCCCCTCGATTACGAAATCCTCCGCTTGATCTGGTGGCTATTTCTTGGCGTATTGCTGATCGGCTTCGCCATCATGGACGGCTTCGATCTCGGCGTGGCGATGCTACTGCCGTTCGTCGCGCGCACTGACACCGAGCGGCGCGTCGCCATCAATGCCATCGCCCCGGTCTGGGAGGGCAACCAGGTTTGGTTCATCCTTGGCGGGGGCGCCGTATTCGCCGCCTGGCCGCCGGTCTACGCCGCCTCCTTCTCGGGGTTTTATCTGGCGATGTTCCTGGTGCTGGCGACGCTGATCTTGCGGCCCGTTGGTTTTGAGTTCCGCAACAAATTTGCAGACCCGCGCTGGCGTACATTTTGGGACTATGCCTTGTTTGCCGCCGGGCTGGTGCCGAGCGTCGTGTTCGGCGTTGCGTTGGGCAATCTTCTGCAGGGCGTTCCCTTCCGCATCGATGACGACCTGCGCATCCATTATGAAGGCAGTGGCCTGTTCGAACTGCTTAATCCGTTCGGCCTGTTATGCGGCCTGGTGTCCGTTGCGATGATTGCCAATCACGGCGCGGTCTATCTCACGCTCAAGACCGAGGGCGCCGTGCAAGTACGGGCGCGCACTGCGGTGCAGCTCGCCGCCCTGGCGACTATTTTCCTATTCGCGGTGGCCGGCCTGTGGGTCGCCTGGGGTATTGACGGCTATGCCATCACCAGCCCGATTGCCCCAAACGGTCCCTCCAACCCGCTGCTGAAAACAGTCGCGCGTCAGCCCGGTCAATGGTTCGCCAATTACCGCGCCCATTCCTGGTCGGTGGCGGCGCCTGTCGTTGGTTTCCTCGGTCCGATCTTTGCCGTGCTTTTGACCTTGGCGCGCCGGCCAGGCTTGGCGTTTATTACGAGCGCCCTTGGCATTTTCGGCATCATCGCCACCGCCGGCGTCAGCATGTTTCCATTCCTCATGCCTTCCAACATCGCCCCGGCGGCAAGCTTGACCATCTGGGATGCGTCGTCGAGTCGGCTGACGTTGTTCGTCATGCTGCTGGCGACGCTGATCTTCCTTCCTGTCGTGTTGATCTACACCTCGATCGTATTCCGGGTGCTGCGTGGCGCGATCACGGAAAGCTTTGTCGAGAAGAATTCCGGCAATCTTTATTGAGGGCTTCGGCAATGTGGTACTTCACCTGGGTTCTCGGCATTGGCTTTGCCTGCGGATGCGGCATTCTCAATGCGCTCTGGCACGAGCATTATATGCCGGACGAGAAGATCGACGATTAAGGCTGACATTGGCCGCGCCAAGGCCCGTCATTAGAGTGGCCGTTATATTAAACGCCTTCGGCTGGATGCGATGAGTTTGCCGCCGCGACGCAACGAGAGGGCAGGGACCTTTTGCGAGTGGTAGTGGACTAGTCGCGGGATCGGGACTCCGGTGAATCGACTCGCGCACTGATCAGCCAAAACAGAAGCCCGAATGCGAGTGCAAGGACGCCGATCCCGACCAACTGTTCGAACGTTGCGGTCGTGAAATCGAGAAGGATAACTTTTCGCGCAATGACCAGGATAGTTATCAATACTATCGGGCGCGCTTGCAGGACGCCTGATCTTTTGGAGATCGCCAGCGCAATAGAGTGATTGAACTCGATCAGGATCAATATCGAGAGAATTGAACCAAAGACGTCCCTCAGCGACTCGGTATCTATATAAGCAGGACTGAATTTGATCTGATCAAATAAAGTCATTGCCATTAAGATCAACGTATAAACGATGATGATCGCAATAAAGAACATCACGATGCGCGAGGCGACACGTTCAAACGTCTCGTAAGACAGAAACTGTTTCCAGTCCCGCTGCAGTCCAAAATTCGGCATCAGCTAATTCCTTTATGCGCGGCAATCGATCCAAACCGCTCGCGATCGCGGTAGCAGTGTGATTGGAGCGGCGCGCTTACGCAATGGGCGACCGCGCCATGGCGCTGGCGTCCGCCCTAGGCATTCGATTTCTGCTTTTTTGTTTTCGGCTTGGTCGTCTTGACCTTGCTCGCAAGGGCCTTCCTTACGACATCTTCGATTTTTTTCATGACTATGAACTTGGCGTCGAGTACCTTTTTGTTCAGTTCGATAATGTCTCGGCAACGGTGCCCGTCATAACGACGTTCTCTCCTATTCCTCAGAATTTCTCGCACACGGCTGATTTGCAAGCCAATATC
>Ga0187819_10000867_pt1 | contig 15371 bp, 14 predicted proteins | sample NC_wetland_sal_i_15_FD_132411 | JGI IMG/M metagenome (GOLD analysis project Ga0187819, IMG submission 132411) | Wetland sediment microbial communities from Neuse River Estuary, North Carolina, USA - SO4_4 | ecosystem: Environmental > Aquatic > Freshwater > Wetlands > Sediment | place: USA...
ACAGCCCGTGACCTTGAGCGTTCTGCGGCGCGCCCGGCTCGTAGCGCGCCGGCGTGACGGCCCGCGGCACCGGCGCCTTGTCGTGGCGCACGAGGCCCGGCACCGCGATCAGCAGCGCCACCATCGCGCACTGGAGATCTGGCCCGTTGTGACCGGCGGCATCGTGCGTCCCGTCACCTTGTCGACGTAGCTCGTGCGCGGCGCCACCGAGCGCAAGTAGAACAGTGCAAAGCCGAACGGCGGATGCATGAAGCTCGTCTGCATGTTGACCGCGAGGATGACGCCGAACCAGACGAGGTCGATGCCGAGCTTCTGGGCGGCCGGCGCCAAGAGCGGGATGATGATGAAGGCGAGCTCGAAGAAGTCGAGAAAGAAGGCGAGGAAGAACACTAGCACGTTGACGACGATGAGGAAGCCCACGGCGCCGCCGGGGAGCGAGACGAGTAGGTGCTCGACCCACTTGTGGCCGTTGACCCCGTAGAACGTGAGCGAAAAAATGCGCGCGCCGATGAGGATGAACATGACGAAGGCCGACAGCTTCGCCGTCGCTTGCGCCGCGCCGCGCACGATCTCGAGGGAGAAGCGCGCGGGGTTGCGGTCGGCGATGCGTTTCGCCGCGGCGAGCAGCATGGCGCCGACCGCACCCATGGCGCCGCCTTCGGTCGGTGTCGCCACGCCGACGAAGATGGTGCCGAGCACGAGGAAGATGAGCAGCAGCGGTGGGACCATCACGAAGATGACCTGCTCGGAGAGCGGCGAGAGGAAGGGCGTGCGCCCCAGCCGCTTGACGAACTCGTTGGCGGCGGCGGCGATGAACGCGGCGCCGACGCCGACGCCGAGCGTGAGGATGACGTAATCGGCGCCGGAATAGGGCGAGTTGCGCATGGTGAAATAGGCAAACACGGCGCACGCCGCGGCGAGCACCGGCAGCGGCAGATAGCGCCCCGAGGTTTGCGCCGCGCGCTTCGCGAGCGCCTCGGGCGGCAGCCCGGGGGCCGCGTTCTTGAAGAAGGTCGCCACGAAGAAGACGAAGACGGCGTAGGAGGCGGACAGCATGACCCCCGGCACGAGCGCGCCCGTGTACATGTCGCCGACGGAGTGGCCGAGCTGATCCGCCATCACGATCAGCACGAGCGAGGGCGGGATGATCTGGGCGAGCGTGCCGGAGGCGGCGATGGTACCGGCGGCAAAGCGCGGGTCGTAGCCGTAGCGCAGCATGATCGGCAGCGAGATGAGGCCCATGGAGATTACCGACGCCGCGACCACGCCCGTCGTTGCCGCGAGCAGCGTGCCGACGAACACGACCGCGTAGGCGAGGCCGCCGCGCACCGGGCCGAACAGCTGCCCAACGGTCTCGAGCAGGTCCTCGGCCATCCCCGAGCGCTCGAGGATCAGACCCATGAACGCGAAGAATGGTATGGCGAGCAGCGTCTCGTTGGTCATCACCCCGAAGATGCGTTCGGGCAGCGTGCGCAGGAGCGGCCAGGAGAGATTGATGACCCCTCCCGAATACGGCGCGAGAAACACCGCGAGCACGAAGAACATCATGCCCACGGCTGCCAGCGAAAAGGCGACGGGGTAGCCGAGCAGCAGGAAGACGACGAGCGCCGCGAACATGATGGGCGCGAGGTTCTGTGCAATCAGCTCCAGCATGTCCCCCTCCGCGGCGCCGCTCCTCTCCCGCATCGCGGGCAAGGCATCGGCTAGCGCCTGCTCCTCTCGTCGCTGGGAGCCTCGCTCGCCGGTGCAGCGAGCCGATGATCGAGGTGACCGGAGCGTGCCGGTGCGGCGGCCGGATGGCTGCTGCCGTCGGTTTCGGCGAGTTCGCCGCGCATGATGGCGATGCGCTTGATGAGCTCGGACAAGCCTTGGATGAAGAGGATGGAGAAGGCGAGAGGGATCAGGAACTTCGCCGGCCATTGCGGCAGGCCGCCGTAGTTGGAGGACTGTTCGTCCTGCTCATAGGAGGTGAGGAAGAACGGCCACGAGGTCCACACGATGACGGCAGCCATGGGCATCAGGAAGAAGACGTGGCCGATGATCTCGATGGCGTTGCGCACGCGCCGGGAAAAGCGCTGGTTGAGGATGTCGATGCGGATGTGCTCATTCAGCGCCAGCGTCCAGGGGGCGGCCAGCAGGAACACGGCGCTGAAAAGCCACCACTGCAACTCGAGCCAGGCGTTCGAGCTCAGGTCGAACAGCTTGCGGATGATCGCATTGCCGGCGCTGATGAGGGCGGCTGCTACGACAAGCCAGGCGATCCACCGGCCAAGGGCGCGCGTTGCGCTGTCGATGAGGCGGCTCAGCGCCAACAAGACTTTCATGGTCCAGCCCTCCCCACCGCCGGTCCAGCGAAGGCGGTTATGCATCCGCCTCACCCCATCCTATATCCATATCCATATCCATAGGAGCCCGTGACTTCTAGAGTTGCCTCTGACAGTATCGCCGCATTGCGGGCCCCCCGCCGTCCCGCATCCCCGGAGCACCCTCAATGTCCATTTCGAAGGCGCACGTCCTCGACGAGCTGCGTCGGGTCAAAGGCCCCGACCTCGCCGGCAACATCGTCGATCTCGGGCTCGTGTCGGAGATCCTCGTCAAGGACAACCGCGTCTATTTCTCGATCACGGTGCCGGCGGCGCGCGCCGACGAGCTCGAGCCGCTGCGCAAGGCCGCCGAAAGCGTCGTCGCCAAGCTGCCGGGGGTAGGCGGTGTGACCGCCGTTCTCACGGCCGAGGCCACGCGGGGATCGGGTGTGAATAGTTCTCCAGCCGCGAAGCCACCGGAGAACGCGCGCGTCAGACAAGCGCGCGCCGCAACGGGCGGCAACGGGGCACACGAGGGTCAACCGCAAGGCGCCAAGCCGCTTGCCGGCGTGCCGGGCGTCAAGAGCGTCATTGCGGTCGCCTCGGGCAAGGGCGGCGTCGGCAAGTCGACGGCGGCGGTCAATCTGGCGCTGGGGCTCAAGGCGCTAGGGCATAAGGTCGGAATTCTCGACGCCGACATCTACGGCCCCTCGCAGCCGCGTCTCCTAGGCCTCAAGGGGCAGCCGCAGATCCTCTCCGGAAAAACCTTGAAGCCGATGCAGGGCTACGGACTAAAGGTCATGTCGATGGGGTTTCTTGTCGACGAGGAGACCCCGGTGATCTGGCGCGGGCCCATGGTCGTCGGCGCGCTGAACCAAATGCTGCGCGACGTCGCCTGGGGTGAGGACGGCGAGCTCGACGCGCTCGTCGTCGACATGCCGCCCGGCACAGGCGACGTGCAGCTCACGATGGCGCAGCAGGTCCCGCTGTCGGGTGCCGTCATCGTATCGACGCCGCAGGATCTGGCGCTGATCGACGCGCGCAAGGGCCTAGCCATGTTTCGCAAGGTCGGCGTGCCCGTGCTCGGCATCATCGAGAACATGAGCTACTTCGCCTGCCCGAAGTGCGGCGAGCACTCGCACATCTTCGGCCATGGCGGCGCGGAAGCGGAGGCCCAGCGGCTCGGCGTGCCGTTCCTCGGCGCCATTCCGCTCGACATGGAGATCCGGGCGCGCTCCGACGCCGGCACGCCGGTGACGGACCCCGATTCGGCGCTCGCGCAAATCTTCCGCAGGATCGCGGAGCGAACGTGGGCGGAACTGAAATCGGCGCAGGAGGTCGCGGCCAAGCCGCCGAAGCTGGGCTTGAGCCCCAATGGCGGCATCCTGACGGTCGAGTTCGCGTGCGGACCCAAGTACGAGCTTTCGGCCGAGCTTCTCCGCGTCATGAGCCCGTCGGCGGAGGTGCAAGGCCATTCGCCCGAGCAGCGCGTCACGGTCGGCCGCAAGCGCCGCGTCAAGATCAAGGACTTGCGCCCCGTCGGCACCTATGCCGTGCGCATCGCGTTCGACGACGGGCACGATACCGGGCTCTTCACCTGGACCTACCTACAGCAGCTCGGCCGCGAGAAGGAGAAGCGCTGGCGCGAATACTTGGCCGAGCTCGAGACCAAGGGACTGTCGCGCGATTGAGACAGTCCGGAGTATCGGTTCAATCGATTGAATTTGCAGCATGTTTACTTGATCTGCCGGCGCCTGCGCGAGCGGCGGCGGCATGCTGCGGCCGCGCCCGATCCCTTGACTTCGCCTTCATTCTTTTTGATTCTTGCGCGTGCTAGGTGCGTTGTCTCGCGTCGCCCCGGAAACGGGAGATGCGGGGCTCGCGCCTGCGATTGCAGTTGAAGCTACCGAAGGAGACACAACATCCGCCGACCAATGCGAGCCGCGCCTGAGCGCGAGCCAACCGGGCCCAAGATCAATGAGGCGATCAGGGCCAAAGATGTGAGGCTAATCGACGAGAACGGGGAAAACGTAGGCATCGTGAGCCATGCAGATGCGCTGGAGCGCGCTGTAAAGGTGGGCCTCGACCTCGTAGAGATTTCGCCCGACGCGGAACCGCCCGTCTGCAAGATCCTCGACTACGGCAAATACAAGTACCAGGCGCAGAAGAAAGCTGCCGAGGCGCGCAAGCATCAGAAGATCGTCGAGATCAAAGAGATCAAGATGCGGCCCGCGATCGACGATCACGACTACGACGTGAAAATGCGCTCCATCAAACGCTTCTTCGAGGAGGGCGACAAAGTGAAGGTCACCCTGCGCTTCCGCGGCCGCGAGATGGCGCACCAGCAGCTGGGTATGGAAGTGCTGCAGCGCGTGAAAGGCGACCTTGAGACGATCGCCAAGGTGGAAGCCGAGCCGCGGCTCGAAGGACGTCAGATGGTGATGGTTCTGGCGCCGAGGTAGCGATATCCGCTCCCGCGCTGGCTTTTAGGGAGGTCGTGGCGTGGAGCGGAGCGAACTGACCTATGCTGGATCGCGGGGCCGCCGGCTTCTGTCGGCGGCCGTGACTTTTGTCCTGCTCGCCGGCGCAGCGAGTGCGCAAACCGTGATCGTCGAGCCCCCGCGGCTTCCTCCGGCGCCAGGCACCTCCGGAGTGGGCGGTGGTGCCGCAGTGATCGCGCCGTTACCTCAGCTCTCCACGGCGCCCGCCATTGCGCTTCCTCCGCCATTACCGGCGCCGGTTCCGGCGGCGCCCGAGATCACGCCCCCGGTGGCGGCGCCCGCCGAGCCGGCGCGCGTTGTCCGCTTCCGCTGCGACGTGGCCCCGGAAGCCGAGGCTTGTAAGGATCCCGGCGCTTCCGATGGCGGCGGCGGCGATGACAGCGAATGCAGTTGCGCCCGCGATCTCTGTTACGACCAGCTGGATCCGGCAACGGGGCACTCGCACCGGGTGTGCGAGAAGGCCCAGTAGCTGGCGTCTTTTCCGGCTCTTGCCGTAGACCATGGGTGCCCGTATAAGGGCGCCGAGCCGCCCGGCGGGGCATGCCGTGGCGGCTCTTATGCTTTGACACGCCTCAATAGGCGGCTCCTCCCGCAAGGGACGTTTTGCGTCGGCCACGCGCCGGCTGCGAATTAGGGCCTGCCGCGAGTGAAGAAAGGATCGAGCCAAATGCCCAAGATGAAGACCAAGAGCGGCGCCAAAAAGCGCTTCAAGATGACGGGAACGGGCAAGGTCAAGGCTGCAGCCCAGGGCAAGCGTCACGGCATGATCAAACGCCACGCGAAGTTCATTCGCCAGGCGCGCGGCACCATGGTGCTCAACGACTCTGACGCCAAGATCGTCAAGAAGTACATGCCCTACGCACGCTGACCCGACCCCAAGCGCACGCAAACCGACATCTGACGGAGTAGAGCCATGGCACGCGTCAAGCGCGGCGTCACCGCCCATGCCAAGCACAAGAAAGTCATCAAGGCCGCCAAGGGCTATTACGGGCGGCGCAAGAACACGATCCGCATCGCCAAACAGGCGGTCGAGAAGGCGCTGCAGTACCAATACCGCGACCGCAAGCGCAAGAAGCGGACGTTCCGCTCGCTCTGGATCCAGCGCATCAATGCGGCGGCGCGCGAGCACGGACTCACCTACGGTCGGTTTATCGACGGCCTCAACAAGGCCGGCATCGAGATCGACCGCAAGGTGCTGGCCGATCTCGCCGTGAAGGACGCGGCAGGCTTCAAGGCGCTCGCCGAGCGGGCGGCCGCCGCCGTCAAGAAGGCCGCGGCGTAAGCCCGGTTTGCTCCACGGTGTCATCCTCGGCTTTATGCCGAGGATCCACTGCGCGTCTTGCTCCGGCGCCTAAGGCAGCGTGGATCCTCGGGACAAGCCCGAGGATGACAATTCGAGAGCTCCTGCCATGAGCTTTGACCCATTGACTCCCGAGATGAAGAAGCTCGAAGCCGAGCTTCTGAAGGACATTGCCGGCGCGGCCGATCTTTCCGCGCTCGAGCAGGTGCGCGTTGCAGCTCTCGGCAAGAAGGGGCGCATCTCCGAGCTGATGGCGCGCTTGGGCTCCATGGCGCCGGAGGAGCGCAAGGCCTTCGGGCAGGCCGTCAACGAGTTGAAGGGCCGCGTCTCCGATGCGCTCGAAGCGCGCAAGGGCGCGCTCGAGGTCGAGGAGCTTTCCTCGCGGCTCGCCAATGAGCGCGCGGACGTAACGCTACCCGTTCGTCCCGGTCCGCTTGCGGAGGGGCGCATTCACCCAGTGGCGCAGGTGCTCGAGGAGTGCATCGAGATCTTCGCCGACATGGGCTTTGCCGTCGCCGAAGGCCCCGACATCGAGACCGATGACCTGAACTTCACCAAGCTCAACGTGCCGCCCGAGCACCCGGCGCGCCAGGAGCACGACACCTTCTATTTCCACCCGAAGCCCGATGGCTCGCGCCTGCTGCTGAGGACGCACACGAGCCCCGTGCAGATCCGCACCATGATGGCGCAAAAGCCGCCGATTAGGATCATCGCGCCGGGACGCGTCTACCGCTGCGACAGCGATCAGACGCACACGCCGATGTTCCACCAGATCGAGGGCCTCGTCATCGACGAGTTGACCCACATGGGTCACCTGAAGTGGGTGCTGGAGGAGTTCTGCAAGGCGTTCTTCGAGGTGGACGAGGTGAAGATGCGCTTCCGCGCTTCGCACTTCCCGTTCACGGAGCCGTCCGCCGAGGTGGATATCGGCGCCGAAGCGATCGGCAAGCCAGGCAAGTGGCTGGAGATCCTCGGCTGCGGGATGGTGCATCCGAACGTGCTCTTAAACTGCGGGCTCGATCCTCAGCGCTACCAGGGCTTCGCCTTCGGCATGGGCCTCGACCGCATCGCCATGCTGAAGTACGGCATTCCCGATCTGCGCGCGTTCTTCTCCGGCGATCTGCGCTGGCTGCGCCACTACGGCTTCTCCGTGCTCGACGTGCCGACGCTATCGGGCGGGCTCTCGTCATGAAGTTCACGCTGTCATGGCTGAAGGACCACCTCGACACCAAGGCGTCGCTCGAGGAGATAACGACTAAGCTCTCCGCCATCGGGCTGGAGGTCGAGAGCGTCGAGGACCCGGCCGCGAAGCTGGGGCCCTTCACCATCGCGCGCGTGCTCGATGCCAAGCAGCACCCCAACGCCGACCGCCTGCGCGTCGTGCAGGTCGAGATCGCCAAGGGCAAGCCGCCGGTCGAGGTCGTGTGCGGGGCGCCGAACGCGCGCGCCGGCATGGTCGCTGTGTTCGCGCCGCTCGGCACGCATATCCCCGGTAGCGGCATCACGCTCGAGAAACGGCCCGTGCGCGGCATCGTGTCGAACGGCATGCTGGTGTCGGAGCGCGAGCTCGAGCTCTCCGACGAGCACGAGGGCATCATCGATCTCCCCGCCGAAATGGGGGCACGCGTCGGCGAGCGCTACGTCGATGCGCTCGGCCTCGCCGACCCCGTCATCGAGGTGAAGCTGACGCCCAACCGCCCCGACTGCACGGGCGTGCGCGGCATCGCGCGCGATCTCGCAGCGGCCGGCCTCGGCAAATTGAAGCCCGAGCCCAAGCTCGGCAAGGTCGAGGGCACGTTCGATTGCCCGCTCGCCATCAAGCTCGAGTTCACGAAGGAGACGGCCGACGCCTGCCCGATCTTTGCCGGGCGGTACGTGCGGGGCGTCAAGAACGGCCCGTCGCCCACGTGGCTGCAGACACGGTTGAAGGCTGTCGGCCTGCGCTCGATCAACGCGCTCGTCGACGTGACCAACTACATCAGCCAGGACCGCGGCCGGCCGCTGCACGTCTACGACGCGGACAAGCTCTGGGGGCCCGTGCGCGCGCGCCTCGGTCGAGAGGGCGAGAAGTTCCTCGGTCTCGATGGCAAGGAACACGTTGTCGACGAGGCCATGTGCGTCATCGCCGACGACAACGGCGTCCTGGGGCTTGGCGGCGTGATCGGCGGCGAAGCTTCGGGTTCGACCGAAACCACGACCAATGTGCTGATCGAATGCGCCCACTTCGATCCGCAGCGCACCGCCGCGACGGGGCGCAAGACCGGCCTGATGACGGATGCGCGCTACCGCTTCGAGCGCGGCGTCGATCCCGCCTCCGAGCTCCCGGGCCTCGACCTTGCGACCGATATGATCCTCACGCTCGCCGGCGGCGCGCCATCCAAGGCTAAGGTCGCGGGCAAGGCGCCGGTTAGCAAACGCGTAATCCCCTTCGAGCTTGGGCGCGTGGAGAAGCTCACAGGCTTGAAGCTCAAGGACAGCGAGATCAAGGGGATCCTCGAAAAGCTCGGCTGCGAGCTCGAGCAAAAGGCAAAAGGCTTCAAGGTCACGGTGCCGACGTGGCGCCCCGACCTCTCCGGCCCCGCCGATCTCGTTGAGGAGATCGTGCGCATCGCCGGCCTCGACCGCATACCGTCAACGCCGATGCCGCGCACGGACGGCGTCGCGCGGCCCGTGCTGACCGAGCGGCAGAAGCGATCGCGCCGCGCGCGCCGCACGCTTGCAGGCCGCGGGCTCGTCGAGGCGGTCACGTGGTCGTTCATCCCGCACTCTACGGCGAAGGTGTTCGGCGGCGGCTCGGATTCGCTCGAGCTCGCCAACCCGATCTCGTCCGAGATGTCGTCCATGCGACCGAGCCTGCTCCCCGGGCTGCTCGATGCGGTCAAGCGCAACCGCAACCGCGGCTTTGCCGACGCCGCGCTGTTCGAGCTTGGACAGGCCTATCGCGGCGAGGCGCCGGAGGATCAGTTTGTCGCGGCTGCGGGCGTTCGCGCCGGCACCGCGAAGCTCATCGGCAGCGGCCGTCACTGGGACGGCGCCGCAACCGAGGTCGGGATGTTCGATGCCAAGGCTGACATCTTCGCCGTGCTGACGGCGCTCGGCTTCGATCCCGCCAAGGCGCAGATCACGCGCGACGCGCCCGCCTGGTACCACCCCGGCCGCTCGGGCGTGCTGCGGCTCGGGCTGAAGGTGGTGCTCGCGCACTTCGGCGAGCTGCACCCCGCCAGCTTGAAGGCGCTGGACGTCAGCGGCCCCGTCGCCGGCTTCGAGATCTTCCTCGACGCATTGCCGGCGCTGAAAGCCAAGAGCCGCGCCAAGCCGCCGCTCGTTGCGGCCGACCTCCTGCCGGTGCGCCGCGACTTCGCCTTCGTGCTCGATGCGTCCGTTGCGGCGGGCGATGTGGTGCGCGCGGCGCAGTCCGCCGACAAGGCGCTGATAGAGAGCGTGTCGGTATTCGACGTGTTCGAAGGCGGCGCGCTCGCCGGTGAGGGCAAGAAGTCGCTCGCGATCGAGGTGACCCTGCAACCCTTATCCGAGACGCTCACGGACAAGGACATCGAGGCGGTCGCGCAAAAGATCATCGCCGCGGTCAAGGCCGCGACCGGAGGCGAGATCCGCGGTTAGGCCCGCGAGTTAGGGAAATTTCAGGCTTTGCACGCTTGGCTGGCGCAAGGCAGAATGCGTGCGCAGCCTGGAGCCAACGACCATGGAAACCCACCACAAGCTCATCGTGTTCGGCTTCGTCATCTGCATGATCGCCGCGCTCGCCTACGTCTTCGTGTTCGCGGACATTTCCTTCGTCAGTCAGCCGGTCCAGGTCGACGGGGCCGTGAGCACTCCGCCGCCCACTCCTGCTCCCGCGCCGTAACCTTCCGCACCATCGCCTGTTTCACGCGATGCCGCGATTGCAATGCAAACCATAGCCGTCTCCTATTCCCGTTTGCGCTAGCTTTTGTGCGCGCAGAGACGCTTAGGTGCCGACGACTTCGCCGCCGCATCGCGCGTCGCAGCGCGGCGATGCTATAAGCGGCCGCATTTGAGATCTTAGGGAAAGGGTGCCGTGCGATGAACGAGATGAATCCGGCCACCGCCAAGGTGATGCCGATGGGCGCCGACAGCGGCTTGCCTCACATCATCATCGTGGGCGGCGGCGCCGGCGGCCTCGAGCTGGCGACGCGGCTCGGCGACAAGCTCGGCAAGAAGGGCAAGGCCAAGATCTCGCTGGTCGAGAAATTCCGCACGCACATCTGGAAGCCGCTCTTGCACGAGATCGCCGCCGGCAGCATGGACGTCGGCCGCTATGAGCTTCCCTATCAGGCGCAAGGCTACTGGCACGGGTTCCAGTTCCGCTACGGCGAGATGACCGGCATCGACCGCAAGAAGCAGCTCGTTTACCTCGCCGCTACCTACGACGAGGAAGGCCGCGAGATCACGCCGGTGCGCTCCTTCAGGTACGATACTCTTGTCATCGCCATCGGCTGCGTCGGCAACGCCTTCAACACGCCCGGTGTCAAAGAGCACGCCATCATGCTCGACACGCCAGAAGAGGCGGAGCGGTTCAACCGCCGCCTGATCAACGCCTGCGTGCGTGCATTTGCCCAAGAGGGCCCGGTGCGCCCCGGGCAACTAGACGTGGCGATCATCGGCGCCGGCGCCACCGGAACCGAGCTCGCCGCGGAGCTACATCAAACGGCGCGCGGGCTGGTCGCCTACGGTCTCGACAAGATCAACCCAGAGCAGGACATCAAGATCACGCTGATCGAGGCGGCGGACCGCATCGTGCCGGCGCTGCCGGAGCGCATCTCGAAGGGCGTCGCCAAGACCCTTCGCGACCTGCACGTGGATATCAAGACCGGCTCGCGCGTGGTCGATGTCACGGACAAGGGCGTCAAGCTGCAGAACGGCGACTTCGTTCCCTCCGAGCTCGTGGTATGGGCGGCGGGCGTCAAGGGCCCCGACGTGCTCTCCCACCTCGACGGCCTCGAGGTCTCGCGCTCCGGCCAGCTCGTTGTCACCGAGACGCTGCAGACGACGCGCGATCCCAACATCTTCGCCTTCGGCGACTGCGCGTATCTGGTGCCGAAGGGCGCCGATGCGCCAATCCCGCCGCGCGCGCAGGCGGCGCACCAGGAGGCGTCCCACCTCTACGTCGAGCTGCAGCGGCGCTTGAAGGGCCAGCCGCTGCGCCCCTTCCCCTACCGCGACTTTGGCTCGCTCGTCTCCTTGGGTGGGTATTCGACCGTCGGCAGCCTGATGGGCTTCATCGTCGGCAAGAGCTTCTTCATCGAGGGGCTGTTTGCGCGTCTCATGTACCGCTCGCTCTACAAGATGCACGAGATGGCGCTGCACGGGCCCGGCAAGGTGATCCTCGACACGCTCTCGCGCGTCATCACGCGCCGCACCGAGCCGGTGGTGAAGCTGCACTAGGGGCGTTTGCAAAAGATTGTAGCGCAGACATCTGGCTCGGACTCAGCTGGCCCGACACGGAAAGCAAGCAGCGAAAAACGTCTCTTTGCTCATGTAGGCGGTTTGAAGTTATATACAGCCACAGGTTGCTTGCCGACAAAGGAGGCAGCAGTGACACCGTGGCCAGCCATTCCAAAGGACGCGATTGAGTATTTCCGACGCGTATTTGCGGAGGCAAATCGAGCAGCCACAGAACGCATTATGAACGTTCCCAACATTCGGGAAGTATCTTTGGATGACGCGATGGTGGAGGCGTTGATTCCGTTCTCGCCGCCAAAACGTCTGCGTTCCGGCGCCGTAGTGGAGATGGACGTACACAATATCGGCGGCCTTAAACGGATACACCGGTAGGAAACTGCAGACATCGCGATTTTAGTCTTTATATACCGGGGTACGAAGATGATCGCGCAAAAGATTGGCATGCTTCAAACGAAGCGCCTGTTTCCCAAGAACAACGACGTACTTGACGATGACCCACAGGGATTTCTGTATGGCATGAACGCGTTCTTGAATCGAGATTCGCGTTCGCCGCTGGCCCTCTTGAATCGAGAGTTCGTTTTTGACGAGAGGTGCGTGTACGGATCTTTGAACGCGCAGAGTGATCAAGTAGCTGCGATCAATCATGTGAATGGAGGATTTGGCGAGTGCATTTTCTATATGTTTTACAATCCGACAAACGTGCCCGTAACCATTCGATATCCGGTAAGGTCAAGGCGTGCGGTTACTCGTGTGGAGCTCGGATGCAGGGTACTCTTCAGCAAGGAAGTGCACGCGGTGTTAACCACTCTGAAGAAAGGCAACACTCCCACCTTAAAAGCCATCAAGGCGGCCGGCGTTGCCAGCAACTGGCGCGTGGAGGACTGGGTCGCCGATTATTTGCTCGCCTGCAAATTCGGCCAACGCTTCGATGAAAGCAATAAGAGTGCCGTCCAGGCGCTTTTGGAGCGGCGAAGCGGACCTATAGGCGCCGCGATTGCGGTCTCAATCGCACTGCCGTCGCTGGGCTGAACACGCCCAGCTTTTGATGCAGCCCTAACGCGCGTGTGATCAGCCGCCGCCGCGCATCGCGGCGAGCAGCTCCGGCGATGGGTAGGAATCCGGCGGCAATCCGAGCTTCAGCTGCATGGCCTTCACCGCCGTGCGCGTCTTCTGGCCCGCGAGGCCGTCGATCTTGCCGACGTCGTAGCCGCGCTTGGCGAGCAAGCCCTGCAGCTCCTGCGTCTGCGGGCGATCGAGACCCGAGATGAGCCCGCGGCCGTGGCTCATCACGGGTGCGCCGTCGATGCGGGTGGCGAGGTAGGCGGCCGTCGTTGCGTAGTTGAGCGACTGGTTCCACTGCGTGTAGACGTCGAAGTTCGGGTAGGCGAGGAAGGCCGGGCCGTTGCGCCCCATGGGCAGCAACAGCGATGCCGTGAGGTTCGATTTCGGCAGCGGGCTGCCGTCGACGCGGCGAACGCCCCACGCCGACCACTTCTCGAGCGGGTGCTTGATGAGGAGGTCGGCCTCCTGCCACGGCAGGTCGGCCGTGAGCCGCACCTCTTCCAGCCACGGCTCATTGGGACGCCAGCCCAGATTGTGCATGTAGTTCGCGGTCGAGCCGATGACGTCGACGTCGCTGCGGAACAGGTTCGGGCGCCCGTCGCCGTCGTAGTCGACGGCGTAGTCGAGGTAGCGCGTCGGCAGGAATTGCGTCTGGCCGATCTCGCCGGCCCACGATCCGATCATCTCCGACGGGGTCATGTCGCCGCGATCGATGATCTGCAGCGCCGCCATGAGCTCGTCGTTGAACATCTCGGTGCGCCGGCAGTCGTAGGCGAGCGTGACGAGCGCCGGCATGATGGGGAACTTGCCCATGCCGGCACCAAAGTCGCTTTCGAGCGCCCAGAAGCCGGTGATCACCGATGCGGGTACGCCGAAGTCCCGCTGTACCCGATCGAAGGTCGCCTTGTTCTCGGCGATCTTGCGACGGCTGCTCTGCACGCGGTTGGGGGTGGCAAGCTTGGCCTGGAAGTCGAGGAACGTCTGCGCAAAGAAGCTCTGCTGGCGATCGCGCGCCATGACGCTGGAATTGAGCGTCTGGCCGTCGAGCGCCGCCGCGATCGTGCGGCGGCTGATGCCCTGCGCGGCGGCCTTGCGCTTGAAGCCTTCGAGCCAGCTGGCAAAGTTGCCGGTGTTCTTGCAGTTCTCATGCGGCGGTGGGGGCAGCGGCCGCTTGACCGGATGCGTTCCTGCTTCAACCACTGTCGTCTGGGCCGCAGCCGGTGGCGTCTCGGCAGGAGCGGCGGCGGGTGGCGCCACGGTTGGCGACGTGGCAACCGGTGCCGCCGGTGCCTTGGGTGCAGCTTTGGCCTTCTTTGTCTTCTTCTGCACCGGAGGCGGCGTGTCGGAGACTTGGGCTGCGGCCGGGCCGACCGCCGCAGTTGCGATCAGCATCGCGGCCATCGCCGCGCAAAGCTTCAGAGCGTGCATCGCGTTCCTTCGGCTCAAGTTGACGGGAAACTCATGCCTGCTGATGTGGCCGCGTCAAGACGGACGCCCGGGGTGCGCTCCTTTGCGCCGCAAAAGCCGCGCAAGGCCCGAACACTACGGCGATTCCGCGCGCTCCGAGAACGGCTGCGCACAGTCGATTGGCAGCGCTTGGGAAATCTCAAGCGCTGCCGATCAGGATGCCGGCGGCAAACACGATGAGGCCGCCCACCACCACCTCGAAGGCGGCGCGCAGGAACTTCGTGTCCATGTAGCGCGCCCGGATCCAGGCGATCGCCCACAGCTCGATGAGCACCACGACAATGGCGATCATCGTCGCCGCGCGGAAGTTGGAGATGAGGTAGGGAAGCGTGTGCCCGATCCCCCCGATGGAGGTCATGAGCCCGGTGACGCCGCCGCGCAGCCATGGGTGACCGCGCCCCGTGAGCGCTCCATCATCGGAGAGCGCCTCGGCAAATCCCATCGAGATGCCGGCTCCGACCGAAGCGGCGAGGCCGACGAGAAACGTCTGCCACGTGTTCATGGTCGCGAACGCTGCGGCAAAGAGCGGCGCTAGGGTCGACACCGAGCCGTCCATCAGTCCCGCGAGCCCCGGCTGCACGATCTGCAGCAAGAACATGCGGCGCTGAACCTCGGCTTCGGACGCGCGCGCATCCCCCGTCAGGTGCTTCTCGCCGAGCTTGTGCGCCAGGCTCTCGTGCCCCGCCTCGGCTGCGGCGAGATCGCCGAGGAGCTTGCGCACGCCGGCGTCGGTCGCGCGTTGCTGCGCCCGCTCGTAGAACTGCCGCGTCTCGTATTCGCGCTCCTCGGCCTGATGGCGCACCTTGTCGAGGCCCAAAGGCCGCACCATCCAGATGGGCTTGTGCTGCACGAAGCCGCGCACGTCCTGGCGGCGGATGAGCGGGATGTGCTCGCCGAAGCGGCTGCGGTAGAGCTCGATCAGCCGGCGGCGATGCTCGTTCTCCTCGGCCGCCATATCGGTGAACAGCTTGGCGGAGGCCGGGTAGTTGCCGGCAAGGCCGTGCGCGTATTCGAGGTAAACGCGGGCGTCCTCCTCCTCGAGCGAGACCGCGAGCGCGAGGATCTCCGGCTCGCTCAGATCGGCGAAATTGCGCACACGTCCCCCTTTCTCTGACGACCTTCTTTAGAATAATTCTAAAGCCTGAGCCAGCCTTGGCAAGGGCGCCAGGCCCTTGGCCGCGATTTCCCCCACCTGACGTGCCGATACGGAAGCATGGCTTCGCCATGACGCGGGGTGCCCATTCACCCCCACCTGCCGCGCCGTCCATGCGGAGCATGGCTTCGCCATGACGCTTC
>Ga0187819_10000869_pt1 | contig 15365 bp, 20 predicted proteins | sample NC_wetland_sal_i_15_FD_132411 | JGI IMG/M metagenome (GOLD analysis project Ga0187819, IMG submission 132411) | Wetland sediment microbial communities from Neuse River Estuary, North Carolina, USA - SO4_4 | ecosystem: Environmental > Aquatic > Freshwater > Wetlands > Sediment | place: USA...
CGCTGGATCGTCCAGCGCCTGGGCTACCTCACCCCCGCCCAAGCTCGCCAGCAGCTCCTTGCGCTCGGAGCTGCTGCATGAATACACTCAATTCACTGTCCAAAAATTCCGGCGCAAAACATAAACCCTTATTTTTATTGTTTAAAAGTGGCGCGCCCGGGGGGACTCGAACTCCCGACCTTCTGGTTCGTAGGCGGAATTCGCGCGCTACAGCAAACGACACCAACCGAAAACAGCCTAAAGAATCTACGAAAAGCGCCAGCGGCTTTCGGTCCGTTTTGGCTGCTGTTGCTCCCTGTTCACGGACAATCACACGGACAATTTTGGCGATTACTATTGCCCTCGCTGATTCAGCGGCTTGGAGTTATAGTCCAGGCGCAGCGGAGGTGTCGGCATGGATTGGAGTTCGCTCGGTCACAATTTGCTGGCAAACGGTATTTGGGCTTTACTCGTGATTGGGGGCGGTGTGGCATTCGGGTATATAAGAGCGAAACACGCAGACAAAGCACCCATCGCTCTTTATGTGATTCTCGGTCTTACCTGTGTGTCGATTCTCATATTCACATTCACTGGGCGAGGATTATTTACAATCAAGCCACCTGCGGTCACTCCCGAAAACATCGAAGAGAATGTTAAGTTGTGGGCAGAACACCTTGGCATGAACATCGGTCCCGCAAATGAGCCAGATTCCTATTTTGCTCACACCTTGAGCCTTCCTGTTTTGCCTCAACCAGTAGAGGTATTTAGATCAATGAAAGAGAAGCCCGGATATCTACAGTTCAAGGCGGTCATTAATGTTTCGCGAGAACACCAAATAGCGTTTTCCAAGATGTCGCAGGACGCGGTTAATCGAATTGGTGAGCAGCTTAGCCTCGACATGGGACGAGCTAACTTAGGATGTGCCTTCGGCGAAATAATGGCGGTAAGTGACACAGAACACAAGACCATAATTGCGGGCGCTTTTCTTCAACGTGGAGTTCCTATAACGAGTCTTAACGAAGCTTATTTTTCTGACACATTTGACCAGCTAACACGCGGTGAAGGAATCGTGCAGGCGTTCATTCGTTTAGCAGCTACAACCCCAACCCCAGAAATTTCTAGGTCACACTGAAAAATGACACCCGCGGACAGAGTATCCGGAGCGCCGCAAAATCAACTCGATGTTTGTACTTTCTTCGCCAGTAACGCGGAGCACCGATGCAAGCCCACACTTGTGTAGCAGCCTGCACGTCTGCTGATATACCCGACGCGCCCAAGCAAAGCTTTCAGTATGTTGATCTTGCGGACACTGTCCGTGTCGCTGTCCGAGTGTCGGAGGATCGCCGGAATGCAAATTGAAGAGCAACAGCAGGCGCCTGCAGCCCTCGAAAGTGCGCCTCTGGCCGATTCAGTCGAATCAAAGCCAAAGCGCGGCGGTAAGAGGCCCGGAGCCGGCCGCAAGCCCAACCTCGCCAAGCGCCTGCTCAGAGGCTTCACACGCGACGTGATCGCTCTGGCCGTGCAGGAGATCGATGTCGGTGCCGTCATCACGGGCCTGCTGAAGAGCAAGCGCGAACGCACGCGGCTTGAGACGCTAGTATTCGTGCGAGACACGCTCCACGGCCGACCAGCGCAGAACGTCAACCTACAGGGCAGCATGCTTCACGCGCACACGGTCTTTCGGCCGTTATCGTCGCTAACGGATGAAGAACTGCGGCTGCTCGATTCGGTGACCAAGAAGCTGAGTGCTCCCGCTGTCTCGGATGCCTCGCCAGATGGCCCGCAAAATCAAATAGAATCAAAGCCAGCCATCGAAGCGGTTGAGATGGAGGCAGAGGCCTAGATGCACTTGCCGGACGTAGCATAGGAGATTCTGCGATGGAAGAAGTCGATTGGGTTAAGGCTCGTGAGGCGTGTTCGACGGCAGAGATGTTTGAAAAGCTCAAGAGAGAAGTGGAGAAAGACGTTGATGAGCGCAACAAGCAACTGCCGGCACCCGCTGATTATGCATTCAAGGTTGTGGACAAGGGCGACAGTTTGACGGTCCTACGAGAGGCACAGCAAGCAAGTACGTCAGTGGTCTTTTCCCTCGATGGGCGACACATCGTCGTGAAACAGCGAGATAGAGTGCTGTTTAGCGCCACCGTGACACTCAATGATGAAGGGGAATGCAGATTCAAGATAAATGGCGAGGAAAAGCAGTCTTGGCATTTGCGAAAACTGGCATTGGAAGATATTTTCTTCTTGCCCTAAAGCCCGCGAACACACACCCATATAAGCCAGCGGTCAATCTTCGTCGTCATCGTTGCTTCCCCTTTCGCGTGCGGCCCGGTTGTAGCATGACCGTTTGCCGCAGCCCGCTAGGAGCTAACGCCGCTATTGCCTGCTTCGCTGGCTCCGGCCCGAGTGCTTCCTTGAGTGCGGCTAAGATGGCCTTAGAGCGCCGCTGGCCGAGCGCCACTTGGCGGACGTGCGCCGGGCTTACCCCTAACTGCGTTGCGACTCGACTGTACAGGGCGTTCTCCGCCTCGCTGCTGCGGTAGTACTTCTCGCGCGGCCCGGCCTGTTTCCCTTGCTTCTCGATCGCACCTCCGTACAGCCAGGCGACGCTCCCCGGCGGCTCGTCCTTCGTACCTACGTGGGGCTTGCGTTGGCGCTCGCGCTGCATCGCCAGATGGGTTTCGCAGTAGCACACGCTGTTAGGGGCAAGCGGCTTCGGGCAAGCGCGGCATTTGCCCTCCGCCCTGTTGCGCTCGCCGTACCTCTCGACATAGGTTTTTGCGGTTAGCGGGGGCGTGACTGCCCGTAAGTCAGGGTCGCGCCGGTCAAGAACCGCCATTCCTGGCGGTAACGGGCGAATCGGACGAATCTCTTCTTGGCTTTTCCCTCTTGTCCGAATCATCTCCCTGGCTTCCGCGAGAATGTCCGGAGGGTTCTCTATAGCGTGCTTGATTTCGTCGCGGCCATGGTTCTTGAACCATCGCGCGAGCCCGGCCTCAACGGCTTCCTCAATGAGCTTGTCGAGGACGTTGTGCAATTCGCTTCGCAGATTGGCGACGGCCGCCAGCTTCGCCAGTTGGAAACTGTCGAGAGTCGCCTCGGAACAGGTGAGCAAGAAATTCAGTGGGACTGCCGGCGTGAGGGCCTTACTCTTGGGGCGGGTCATCGAAGGCACCTAGTCATGCATTCGTCGTGCAAGGTGTCCGTGTAGATGGCCAGATCGACAAACGCGAGGGCCAAGACGCGCGCATAGTGCGACATCCACAAACACACACTGGCCTCAGCCAGCCACAGCCGAGATTCCATTTTTTGCGATAGATTAGACGGAGCTTGAGACATGGGAGCTTACCCTCCTGTGTTTTGAGTTAGGGGCGTGTCGGTGTTGACCGCACCGGCGCGTCCCGCTTGCTGCTTTTAACCTCGTCCTATCGCGACAACCTTACGACCCGCTGAGGCGACAAGATATTGCTGCGTTTTGGCGAGCGCTTCCCGCTTCTGTTCCTCGTTGACGATGGCATAGCGACGGAACATTGAGTCGGTGCGATGCCCAGTAATCTTCATCGCCACCGCTTGAGGAACACCAGCGGAGATCATGTTTCGTGAGGCTGTGCGGCGGAAATCGTGAAAAATTTTTCCGCTGTAGCGCGTCGACATTTTGCAGTCATCGCAGATGGGGGATGAGCCTTCGCCCGCACACTTCGGGCATACCATTTTGCCCAGCCCGGCACTCACGCAGGCACTTGCCCATGCCTTGCGAAAATCGCCGATGGGTTGGCCGCTGCGATGGAATACAAACTCCGCAAAACGCGATGGGGCATTCTCAGATTGGAGGACCGCGGCGGCCCGGCGACGATCAATGATGTCCTGCAATTCGCCTTCCAGCGGCATGGTCTCCGGCTTGCGCGTCTTGGAGTTTTCGGCTCGCAGATAGATGGTGTCTTCACCCACATCCGCCCAGCGCAAGGATTCGATGGAACCCTTCCGCCAACCCGTGAGGAAACCGAAACGGCTGAAGTCGCGGAGGTGTTCGGGCAATTTCGCTACAACTGCTTCAAAGTCGGCAGTCTCGAAGAATCCTTGCCGCTCGTTGCCAACCTCGGACAGCCGCGGGATAAACGGCGCCAACGACAGCTGCTTGTTTTGAATGGCTACTTTGAATGCTTGCCCGAGCAACTGCGTGCGGCGATTCACCGTGGAGTTGCTGTAGCCGTCAGCGCGCAAATTTTCGATGTATTTCCCGATCGAATCCGCCGTGAGCTCGGCTGCTCGCCAGGAACCGAAGTGCTCGCGCACCGGCTTGATGTTCGAGGCCACTTTCCGGCCCCACTTATCGCGTAATTTGTAGTCGCGTTCCAACCCGTCGAGCAGTTCACCCACCGTCACTCGCTCTTGCTGTGGCCCAACGAACGCACGGCCGCCGTGCTGCTCTGCGGCAATCTCTCCCAGCCTGCGTTTCAGGAAGCGTTCTGCCTCATGGCGGTTTTTCTCGCTCGCTTCGATTTTGTCGCCGGTGCGAACGTGCCGCGCAACCTCGCGCTGCTCTTTCCCGTGGGCATAGTAGGCGATCCACAAAAACGAACTGCCCTTGCGCTGAAAGATGCGACCTTGTCCGCGAGTGTTCATGGCCTCAATCCTTTCCGCACTCTCTCAGAAATTCTGAAACGGTCATGCCCTTAGCCTTGGCCTTCTGTTCCAACTTGCGATACTCCGCGGGCGACATTCTCAATTCCACTCTCTTCGTGAGAGGCTTGCCGGTCTTCAGTGGGCGTCCCATGCGTTTCTTCTTCACCCTGCACCCCTAGAATAGACTTATGTACGGACAAAAGTCAAGCTCTTTGTTGCCGAATATGCTTGTCGATGCCCAGGGCGGAAAACAGGAGCTTGCGGCCCTGACGGCGCGTGAAAGGGTACTCCTTCTGGCGACGGTAGAGGTAATCCTCGCTGACTCCCAGCCGGCGGGCGGCCTCGGTGACACCGAGCAACTGATCGTGTTCCACTGGCGCCGCAACCGGCGCCGACAAACGCGCCCATGCCGTCGCCTTGGCTGCTTCCAGCTGGCCGATCAGATCCGGAAGATCCTCAGGGGGCAGTTCACGTGCAGCCCTCAGAATGTGTCCCACGAGTGTATCTCTTGGGACAGCCCTTGGGACACTTCCGTTTTCCGATAAACTACCGTCTTTCTTAGCGTTGGCGGCGGATTGGAGCAAGTGTCCCACTTTTTTATTCCCTGGCTTCTCCGTTGCGGGACAGTTCCCTCTGAGGGTTGTTTTTGAGGCGATGCACCGCAGATTTGGACATTCCAACTTCCTCAGCGACGTCGCGGACAGACATACCCTCGGCGAGCAGATCGCGGGCGCGAGACTTGGCGCAGGCTTCCGAATCGGTGACGGTCCAGACCGCCTCTCCGCTGGGGCCGGCTGACATTTTGACTTCAAACGGCCGGGCATCCTCGCCGTAGAACCCGCGCGACTTTTCATAGTCCACAACACAGCGCAAACCTTCAGAGGCAACGTAGTCGCTCGGGTGCCTGAGCGTAACCACCGAATCCAGCAGGTCCTCACGTCTCGACGTACCACGCTGTGCACCTCCCTTGCCGGCATGGTGAACGAAAAGGACGCTGATACCGCGGCGGCGAAGGTCTAGCGCCCAATCCTGAACTGGCAGCCACCCTTCGCCCTCGTTTTCCTTCACAGCTCGGACCAAACAGGAGAGGTTATCCAGGACCAGTAGCCCAACCCCATCAAGGTGCTGTTCGATTTCGTCTTGGCCGGCGATGGTTGCTAGGTCTGGCAGGCCGCGATCCTGCAGATCCGGCGTGATTATCCTGAAATTGTCCAACGGATCGGCTATGTCCGTTCCGGCGATGATGTCAGAAACCCGCTGGTGAAGGGCCGAAAACGGCATCTCGCCATCCACATAAAGAACCCCTCGCGCCGTGGGAGCGTTCCAGTTCAAAAACTGCGTACCACTGGCAACCGCTACGGAGGCGCCCAGCGAGATGAATGTCTTTCCCACCCCGCGTCTCGAGTACAGCATGGCCAGCCCTTGTGTCGGCAGAAATGGATACAAAACCATCTCCCGGGGCTTCACGTCCATCCGCAAAAGCTCAGTGACAGACACGGCCCGAAGAACTGGTGCTTGTGCTACGGCACCGCTAGGTTTGAAAAACGCTTTCCCAAGCGGATGTTCATCAACGAGCATGCTTCCTCCACTGGCGATACATCCAGAACCGCCCGGTCTTGTCCGAGGCTGATTCCCAAAACATCGCAAACATCCGCTCCGAGTGATGCCAGCGTGCGAGTGCTTCCCATGCGGCTTCGTGATCGGGATAAAAAGCCAGCGCGGCTTTTGCCCATTCGGCGCGACGCGCGAGCTGGCACTCCAGATTCGCCATCTGACTCATTTTTGCGGACAGCCAAGCGCGGAACGCGAGTTTCGGTCCGTTGGCTTTGCGCACGCGCGGCGGTGGAAGATTCAGCCCTTGCGAACGTGCGAGCTGACGGACGTTGCCCCCACGCTGGCAGCGATGGCAGTAAAACAATTCGCCGTGGATCGCGACCGTGAGCTTCCGGCGTCCTTCGCAAAAGGGGCATGTGGCACGCGTGCCGCGGACCTGGAACCCGGCGGACTCCAGGATCAGCTCTGGGGAGCATTGCGGATTCTTCTTGACAGACTGCGGGTTTGTGTCGATAATCATCGTGTCTGTAGCGTGTATCACTACAGCTACTATACACGATGCTCCGATGAGTACAAGAGGAAAATGATGGCCACGAAATCTAAGTCAGATAAACGGCGGGTCCCTACGAGTGTGTCCTTCACAGTTCCGCCCGTTCCAGTTGAAGGCGTCAAAATTCCTGCCCCGCATGCGCTGAAAATGGCTCGTGAGCGTGCCGGATTATCGCAACCGGATCTTGCTCGGGAGTGCGGAGTCAGCCGGGATGTCATCGCAAACTATGAATCAGGGCGGACCAAGACCTCCGTCGAGGATTTGCTAAAGGTTTGGCGAGTGCTCGAAGTGAAAGAGCGAGCGCTGGATATTCCACGGGAAAAGGGAGGACTTGGAGCTGCCGAGGCTGTTCTAGGGCTCTTGTGGGTCGCAAGGCTGAACGCACAAAAGCGTCTGGCTGAAATCGACGGGCAGATCGCTAACCTGCAAAGGGTGCGAGACAGTGCAACGCGCCAAGTTGGAGAGATCGAATCCGAGGAAGCCGAATACCGGGCGATCAAAGAGGGCCGGAAAGTCCATACGAGTTTCCGCACAGTTCAGAGGGCAGTTCACGAACAACAGAGCAAGTCTCCGGAGTCCAAGCCTGACGAGTGATTCCCAATTCATCGCACCTGCCCGCGCCGAGCAAATCAGGCGTGACTTTTCCGAAGGCGGAGCCATGTCTGCACGGATAGATTGCGTTTATCCAGACGGTAGCGCTTTTCAGGCGACTGTGGCGGAAGCGCGCTGGATTGTGGCGAATGACCTCGGGGAGTGGGGCGAGCAGCGAGTTATTCGCATGAAGAGAAAAGGATGCAGTGGTGGCCGGCTTTCGCTGCGAGTAGGCGGGCCGCTGGCGGTAGCAGTTCAGCGTGGTGAACCGTGGGCTCGCGCGATGCTCGGAGAAATAAATCGAGCGCTGAAAGCCAAGGAGCAATCAAATGTCTGAAAACAACTTTGCCCCATGGATTCGCCCTCCTGAGCCGGAGGGGCTGACGCTCAGTGATTATTGCGCGCTTGCCGAACTCGTCAGCGCGAGCACGTCCGCACAAATCAAACGAACAGAAAGCGTCGATGACCCGATTGCGAGTGCGGTCATTAACTCCTTACGCTTCGAGCTTGAGAACGCGCAAGAGATGGTGATGCACCTACAGCAAGAGTTGCAGAAAGCAAGAGGCGATTCGGACGATGAGTGAGCAAGCGATGGTCAACTGAAAAAGGAGAAAAAGAAATGGGATTCCTAGATGACAAGAAGGGAAAAGAAAGCATGGCAACTGAGGCGCTCGAAGATCGCAAAGTCGAGACGGTCGTTGACCGTCAAGGCCAGCGCGAGAGAGCCAAGCGCGATCTCGTGACCGGGCGCAAACCTGAAGGGCGGAATCCGGGGCAGGGGCGCGATGGCGACAAGTGAGCAAGCGATCACCGCGCAAACGGGCGCGGAGAAAAACGTCGAGCAGGAGCCTAACTACGGCGGAATAGATTCTCGTCGTCGCGTCTATCGTCTACTCGAAGAAATCTTCGGACCTAGCCGACACGCGCAGATTCAGGGCTTGCTTGGGATTCGCAATAATACGAAAGACGCAGCGGAAAAGAGCGAGCCTCTCCCCGCTGCGATGGAGAATGCGCAGATGCGGAAACGCATTCTCTTACTCTGCGCATCGATCTGGGGCGAGCCGCAACATATCGTTGACAGTTTGGGCAAGATTTATAAGGGAACGACACCAGCGCACACGGCGACAAAAGACGCTGGCGACGAAGCTCTCCACGCGGCATATCAGCGCGGGCGTGCCGACTTGCAAGCCGAGATTGTTTTCGCCGAGCGCTTGAGTGCGATTCGTGCGAAGTATCCTGACTTCGATCACGCATGGGCGAGCGTGCGTCCGCTAGTCCCACGCGTTGTCTGGGAGGAAGCCGCAGATTTGACGCATGGCCTCGAAGCCGCGTACCAGCTCTCGAAGCTCCCTGAACTGGCGCGAGAACTTTCTGAGTTGGAACCGGAGAAGGCGCGCGAGCGTTTCCGGCATTTCGTGAGAGACCTTGCAGCGTTAGGAGGATTATGAGCAAAACAGACGCGACGGAGCATTTCAGCTCGAAAGAAGTGACGATCAAGCGAGACGCTGGCGATGATGGTGTCGGAAGTATTAAGGAACAGCGCGACGCGCGCCTTGCTGGAATCGAGCAAGACAAAAAAGACAAAGATAAGCCGCGCCGCGATTGGATGCTCACCGGCAAGGGAAAGCCGCCAGATGATTTTGAGCTTATCTCGAACAAAGCAACCGTCGAGCGGTACACCGATCAAACTGACGCCCCACAATCGACGGAAGAGCTTTCCGAGTCGGCGCGCGAAAAATGGCTCCGCACCGGCGAGCTTCCCGAAGCGAAACCTAACGGTAAAGCCGCCGAGAAGCAGCAAGCCGAGGGAAATGCTGACACGAAGTTTACGCCCGAGCAGATCGACAAAAATCTCGACAAGGAAATCTTCGCGGAGATCGGCAAGCGCCGCGATTGGTGGAACGAAGAGGGGCATGCGGAAGCGCACAAGACAATGCCGGAGCGTACCGTTGCAGCCATACAAGGGCTATCTGCGGAGGAAAAAAACGTCATCGCAAATTCTCCAACTAGAACGATGCAGTTGGATGCGGAGCTAGACCGATTCCTTGGACACGCGCTTGCGCGCGCCAAGAATCTCGGCAAACTTCATCTTGAGCTTGCGCGAGACCCGGGCCTGCTAAAGAGAATGAATGACGATTGGGTTAAGACTGCGAACAAGCCAAAAGAGCGATGGGCAACGGAGCAGAGCATCCGGTATGTCCTTGCGGTCATAGACAAGCGCGGCGCGAGCGCAGGCGGCTCGAAAGCGAACGGAGCTGGCGGCGAGCGCAAATTGACTAAGGCGGGAAGGCCCCCCCTTGAGGCTGGCGGAGGATCATCTTCCCCGGAAGATGACGGCTCTTCTGACGCTGCTTGGAAACGGAAAGACTTGTCTCCCGAAGAGCGCGGCGAGCTGTATCGCACGCGAAAGAACGAAGAAGACCGCGCCAGGCGGCGCAAGCGCGCGCGCGCTAACTAAGGGAAAACGATCATGCCTTCCTTTGGAGCGGTCAAAGAACAGGCGCGGCGCGGAGACGTTCAGTATCCCGCTGATCATAAGCTCGGCATGCGCGTTCCGAAGGGCGGGAGCGATTGCGCGAAATGCGAGTACGTTGACGGGCAGAAATGCACCAACAAGATTTTTGTGCGATGGAACGGCGGCAGCACCATTCCTGAGCCAACGGACCAATATTGCTGCGACTTGTTCGAGACGAAGGAGGAGTGATGCCAGGATTTGGCGCGTTGCGGGATTTGGCGAGACAACAGGCGGCAGGAGCAGGCAGCAAGAAATTAAAAACGCTCACAATTCATATGCCATCGCACGAAGACCCGAGCGCGGGGCATGTCGTCGAACACGTCCATCATCCACCGCACAGGCCCGAACGTTTTCAATTCGCGCCTAATGAGAACTCGGCGCTCGCGGCGCATTTGACGAAGCATCTTGGCCTAAAACTTCCCGGCAAGGCTGCCGGAGCTGGCGACTCAGCAGAATCCGAAGTATCGAAAGAAAACTTCGAGCAGTGAGGGAGCAAGCATGGCGACCATCCCGCTCGTAGCGCTGGATACGAAAACTAATCAAGGGCCGAGTCCGTTGGACATCTACGGAAAAGCGCAAGCCATTCTCGGCCAGCAAACCGAAAACCAACTGCGGCAAGCGCAAGTCCAGCAAGTGCAGCTCTCGGTGCAAGACCTGCAGGCCGGTACAAAGGCCATGCAACAGTGGGATGGGAAGGACTACAACGAGATTCCGACACTCATCAAACAGAACGGCGGGAGCTTGAACGCCGTTCTCGATGCGACGCAGAAGATTGTCGCGCGCCAGCAGCAAAATGCGACGCTGGACGAAACAACGCTCAAGAACACGCAGACGCGCGCGGACCAGAATCGCGGGCGCTTGCAGTCGATTGTCGACGCAGACCCAAGCCAGCAAAACTCATTATGGGATGCGGAGATCACGAAAGAAGAGCAAGCGGGAACGATTAAGCCGGGAGCTGTCTCGCACCAATACCCCGGAGATGATGCAGCGACGTATTGGGCGAACCATTTCGCGCTTGGCAGTGTGCTCGCAAAAGAAGCGAGCGAGCAGACAGCGGCGCAAGCGCGCGCCACTACCGCCAACACTGCTGCGGCGCAATTCCAAGCTAAGACAGACCCGAACAGCCCGCTCTATGACCCGAGTGCTGCGTACCTCGCGAAGAAAGCGGCAGCGGGCGACCCAGAAGCGAAATCTATTCTCGACACTCAAGTGCAGCAAGCTGGCGCGAAGGCCGGAGCTGAGGCCGCGGCTAAACTCCCGTACGTCGGACCCGCAGCCGCCGCGGAAGCGGCGGGTAAGCAGCCTTATCAACTGCAACTTGAACAGGTTCGCCAGCAAGTCTCGCAGTCCATGCAGATTACCAAGGACGCGCGGGACAAGATCGAAACCAGCGTCTTGAAACCTTATCAAGACAAGATGGCGCAAATCGGGGAATTGCAGAGCGCGATTGACCAGGCATCACAGGGGAACATCGCGGCGGCTCGAGCTGCACTCTACAAGACCATTGGCGTCGCGCAACCGGCTGGGACACATCGCGTCGCGCCTACTGAGGTAACAGGATTCTCCGGCATGGGCAGCATCCCGCAAAGAATGGCGGGCTCGATCGCCAACGCTTTGAGCGGTGACCCGTGGACACCTCAGATGGTGCAAGACATTAAGGCGTTCGGACAGTCTCAAGCCGCGACCGCGCAAGACAGCCTCAATCGCGGCATCGGCAATATCAACAAGCTCTACAACACCAATGTGGGAGGCGGTTTGGTGCAAAACACCGGTGCCACCGGTCAAGTCAGCGTCAAAGCGCCGGACGGCAGCGTACACACGTTCCCCGATCAGGCGTCAGCGGCTAAATTCAAGCAACTGGCGGGCATCCCGTGAGCGCGACGCAGACCATTGACTACGCGGCACTCGCAAAGCAGGCGGGCGCTATCAGCTCGCAGCCGGCTCCCAGCGCGTCACCTGCTTCCCAGTCTGGGAGCATCGACTACGCGGCTCTGGCGAAGCAAGCCGGGGCGGTTAGCTCTACTCCACCGCCTGCAGCAGATACCGGGGTGTGGGCCGGCGTGAAGCGAAATACCGTTGGAATGATTGCGGGCCTGTACCATGCGCTCACCGACCCGGCGACGGACCAAGAAAAGCAAGACTTACTGACCAAGGTGCAAGCGGCAAACGCGCAAGGCGACAATGTCCCGGAAACGGTCGCAACTGACCCCTCGCAGGCCACGCTTGCCTATCACCGATTGATTGACGCGCCCGCGGACGTGCTCAACAAGAAAGGCCAGGATGAGCAGGCGGCCGCGCAGGATTTGCTTTCCAAGGGCCAAACGTGGAAAGGCGCGAATTTGAGTCTTTCCGGGGCCACTGACCGGATGTTGAGCAACGTTCCGATGGCCGGGCCATGGCTCAACAGCGTAGCGCGACGCTGGGAAAGCGGAGACAAAAGCGGCGCCGCAACCGACATAGCCGCGGCGGTCATTGCGGAAAACGCTCCCGAGATAACGAACGCGGTTGGCGATGCACTCAGCGGCCCGCGGCAATCACTCGCCGAAAGCATCGCTGGGCCGGTTGTCAGAAAGCCCGTAGGGGCGACCCTCGAAGACGCGCGTTTCAATCGCAACCCTGCAGCGGCCATCCCCAACGAAGGATTGATGGGATCCAAGGAGCAGATGGTGCAGCAAGCCACGCAACGGATTGCCCAAATCTCCGCAGATACCGACGCCACACTGCAAGCACATCCCAACGCGAACGCACAAATCGATGCCGAGCCGATCATTGACGGAGCTATCGCAGAAGCTACCAAGGCCGCAAAGAAAGTCGGCAACAAGGCGGCCATCACCCGGCTAAACGACCTGGGCGATGCGCTCAAAACCGAGTACGGACCAATCCAAGGGACGCCATTCGAGATCAACAACCTGAAGCGCGACATCGGCGAAGCGGCGGAAACGCTTGGCGCGTTCAAGTCTACCGACCCATTGGAATCCAGCGCTGCTTCCGCAATGGCCGACGTGTACGGCCGCCTGAAAGATGCCGTCAATCAGCAAGTGCCTGAGATCGCGGCCAACAACGAGCGCGTCGCCAATCTTTTAAGCGCGCGCATGGGCCTGAAACGAAATATCGCGCTGGAAACAAACAAAGGTCTTTTTAGCGGACTGTCTCTGACCAATCTTCCATTCAAGTTTCTTGAAAAAACGGCAGGCTCCGCGCCGGCCAGAAGCGCCGCGGCGAATCTCATTGCGCCCGGCGTTCCACAAGGAGCAGCAGCGGGTATGCCTTTTACGCTTGGGGCGGCGTTAGCTGGCAGTACCGCGGAAGGGCAGCAGTGAGCAGAGAACCTGCGATGCACTTTCTAAAGAAAATCGGCTTATTGGCCGCAGAGGCAGAATGACCTTGGGACTGGCACCCACCGGAGAGCTACCTCCCCGCGAATTGATTGAGGAAGAAGTCCTTTGGCGCGAAGTGGCGAAATACCGCTCCGACCCGCTGGGCTTCGTCAAATTCGCGTATCCCTGGGGCAAGCCCGGGCTGCTCGAGAAATACTCTGGCCCAGATGACTGGCAAGCGGACTTTCTGAGACAGCTCGGGGAGGAAGTACGCAAGCGGAATTTCGACGGCATTGCGCCGGTTCTGCCGGTCAAATTCACAACCGCTTCGGGCCACGGCATCGGCAAGTCCGTGCTTGTCGCGTTCATCACCAATTGGATCATGTCCACGCGCCCGCACGCGCAAGGCACCATCACGGCGAACACGTTCCAGCAGCTCTCGACGCGCACCTGGGCGACGATTCAGACGTGGACGAAGCGCTGCGCAACGGGCCACTGGTTTGAAGTCACGGGCTCGCGGATGTATCACAAGCAATTCAAAGAGTCTTGGTTCTGCTCCGCGCAGTCTTGCAAAGAGGACAACTCCGAGGCTTTCGCCGGCCAGCATGCCGCAAATTCCAGCTCTTTTTACATCTTCGATGAAGCGTCAGCAGTACCGGACAAAATCCATGAAGTCGCCGAGGGCGGACTCACGGACGGCGAGCCGATGGTGTTCATGTTCGGCAACCCGACCCGTTCGCGCGGCGCTTTCCATCGCGCCACGTTCGGCGTCGAACGCAACCGCTGGATTGTGCGCAGCATCGACAGCCGCAAGTGCAAATTCTCGAACAAAGAGCTTATCGAGCAGTGGCGGCAAGATCGCGGCGAAGATTCGGACTTTTTCCGCGTCCGCGTGCTCGGGCTCCCGCCCATGAGCGACGACGCGCAATTCATAGACTTGGAGCGAATCATCGAAGCGCAAAAGCGGCCAGTCGCGGTGCTTGAAAACGAGCCGCTCGTCGCGGGCGTTGACCTTGCCTGGGGCGGCGAAGACTTTAACGTCGTCCGCTTCCGCCGAGGCAAAGACGCGCGCTCGATTCCTGCAATCCGCATCGCAGGCGAGAAAACGCGCGATGCTTCCGTGATGGTCGTGAAGCTCGCGGACTTGCTCACCAACGGAATAGGCGGGCGCAAGATCCACACGATGTTTCTCGACTCAGCGGGCATTTCCGGCGCGGTAGCCTCGCGGCTGTGGGAGCTTGGCTACAAAAACGCCGTCGAGATCAATTTCGGCGGAGACAGTCCAGACCCGAAGTACCGCAACATGCGGGCGCTCATGTGGGGAAAAATGAAAGACTGGCTCCTCAGCGGCGCGATTGACGACCATCCGCGCCTTGAATGCGACCTGACCGGGCCAGGCTATGAACTGGACGCGAAAGTCCGCATTCAACTCGAATCGAAAGACGAAATGAAGAAACGCGGGCTGGACTCGCCCGACGATGCCGACGCGCTGGCGCTGACGTTCGCGCGAAACGTTGCTCCCCCGCGCGTTGCAATGCCATCGTCAGTCAGAAGAAGCGTTGCGAAAGGAATCAAATGGGCGTGAAAGCCAGAACACGGACAATTCACGGACATTCTCGGAATTGCCCAACTCTGAGGTGCATGCAAGTGATTGAAAATTATGGCGCGCCCGGGGGGACTCGAACTCCCGACCTTCTGGTTCGTAGCCAGACGCTCTATCCAGCTGAGCTACGGGCGCGCAGTTTCTGAATCTTAGCACAGCCTTACGGTGTTCCTCCACCCGTCGGCCGAGTGTCGGACTTACATTTTCCGCTGAGGTGACTGTTGTTTTCACCGCCTGAACACGGTTTGCGGGATCGCCTCCACACCGTCTGGTGCTCCGGCATGTTTCTGAATTACGGCGTGGCCTGAGAGATCTGGATGGCACAACCGCCGGTGCCGCCCGAGGTGCAGGGTTGGTCGGCGAGCGGCGTGTAGTAGATGTTGGAGGCTCCGGCAAGTCCGGTGACGGTGTTGTCGATGACGATGCTGCTGGTACCGCCCGCTTCGGTGGTGGCTCCGGTCGGAGTCGTGGAGGCGGTGATCGTGCCGCTGGTGACGTCGAAGCCCATCACGCAGCCGCTGGCGAGGCTGCTGGTGCAGGTCGATGCCGTGGCGTAGATGAGCACGCTGGTGAAAATGTAGTCCTTGGAATCGGTGAAAATCTCGGTCAGCCCCAGCCCAGCAGCAAAATAGC